>Ga0307486_1000574_pt1 | contig 32879 bp, 32 predicted proteins | sample CBIW02metaG_FD_203663 | JGI IMG/M metagenome (GOLD analysis project Ga0307486, IMG submission 203663) | Sea-ice brine microbial communities from Beaufort Sea near Barrow, Alaska, United States - CBIW 0.2 | ecosystem: Environmental > Aquatic > Marine > Coastal | place: USA: Alaska | collected... | reverse complement strand
GGTGACATCTTTCGATACGCCGAGAACCTTGTAGAAGTCTTTGTCGAACCAGTCCTGGCTAGCCATCGCTCGGTACCTGCACGACGACCTTCGCCGCGCGCAGCAGCGTGGAACCGAGGTAGTACCCGGTCTCGGCAACTTCAGCGACGGTTTCGGTGTCTACCGCTGCACTCGGAGTCTGGAATATTGCCTCGTGCATAGACGGATCGAAGGGCTCGCCCACCGTTCCGAAGGCCGTGAGGCCAAGTCGTTCAACGCTGCCGCGCAACTTGGCACCGATCGTGGCGAAGGCGGAGTCCGGCACGAGATCGCCGTGCTTCTCAGCGCGGTAGAGGTCATCGAGGATGGGAATGAGGGACTTCACAACGTCCCCGGTTATCCGCTCTTTTTCGATGGCACGGTTGGCCTCGGTACGCCGACGGTAGTTGGCGTATTCGGCGGTTACCCGTTTGAGATCAGCCAGGTGTTCGCTCGTGGGATCTTCAGTTTCAAGGTCCACTGCGTCCAGAATGTCCTGAACGGTCAGCTCTTCCTCGCCACTGCCACCCTCGGGATCAACCGAATCGGGTGCCACGTCATCGGGCGCGGGCGCCCCCGCCGCGGTGGTGCCGTCTTCGGGCACCCCCGCAGCGGAAGCGTCGTTGTCTGGATGTTTCTGGTCAGCCATGGTTGCGGCCTACTTCTTTTCGTCTTCGTCGTCGTCAACAACCTCCGCGTCGACAACATCTTCGTCGGTGTTTTCTTCCGCAGGCGCCTCGTCGGTGCCAGCGTCATCGGCGCCAGCTTCGGCATCTGCCTGGCTGGACTTGTAGATCGCTTCGCCGAGCTTGCCCTGGCTCTCGTTGAGCTTGTCGAAGGCGGTCTTAACCGCATCTTCGTCGTCGCCGGCGAGCGCAGACTTGAGGGCGTCGACGTCGGCCTGCACCTCGGTCTTGACGTCTTCGGGCAGCTTGTCAACGTTGTCCTTGATCAGTTTCTCGATCGAGTACGCAAGCTGTTCAGCCGTGTTGCGGGTTTCGGCCACCTCGCGCAGGCGCTTGTCTTCGGCGGCGTTTTCTTCGCCCTCGCGAACCATGCGCTCGATGTCTTCCTTTGCGAGCGAAGATCCGCCCGTAATAGTCATCGACTGCTCGGTTCCGGTGCCCTTGTCCTTGGCAGAGACGTGCACGATACCGTTAGCGTCGATGTCGAAGGTCACCTCAACCTGCGGAACGCCGCGCTGTGCCGGAGCAATGCCGGTGAGCTCGAAGGTACCGAGGTTCTTGTTGTCGCGGGTGAACTCGCGCTCGCCCTGGAAGACCTGAATGGCCACGGACGGCTGGTTGTCGTCTGCCGTCGTGAAGGTCTCGCTGCGCTTGGTGGGAATAGCCGTGTTGCGGTCGATGAGCCGGGTCATCATGCCACCCTTGGTCTCAATGCCGAGGCTCAGCGGGGTGACGTCGATGAGCAGAACGTCTTTACGCTCGCCCTTCAGTACGCCAGCCTGCAGTGCGGCACCAACAGCAACGACCTCATCCGGGTTTACGCCCTTGTTCGGGTCCTGGCCGCCGGTTTCGCTCTTGACGAGCTCGTACACGGCGGGCATGCGGGTGGAACCACCAACGAGAACGACGTGGGCAATGTCGCCCACCTTAACGCCGGCCTCGCGGATGACGTCCTGGAAGGGCTTCTTGGTGCGCGCCAGCAGGTCTTCGGTCATTTTCTCGAACTGCGCCCGGGTGAGCGTCTCATCGAGGTTGGCCGGGCCATTCTCGGTCAGCGAGAGATAGGGAAGCTGGATGCTCGTCGACATGCTCGACGAGAGTTCACGCTTGGCCTGCTCAGCGGCCTCTTTAAGGCGCTGCTTAGCAATCTTGTCCTTTGACACGTCAACGCCGGTGGTCTCCTTGAAGCGCTTGATCAGGTGATCAACGATGCGCTGGTCCCAGTCGTCGCCACCGAGGCGGTTGTCGCCAGAGGTCGAGCGCACCTGGATGGTGGAGAAGTCGTCGTCCTTACCAACCTCAAGCAGCGACACGTCGAAGGTTCCGCCTCCGAGGTCGAAGACCAGGATGAGCTCGTCCTCCTTGCCCTTGTCGAGGCCGTAGGCCAGCGCGGCGGCGGTGGGCTCGTTGATGATGCGCAGCACGTTGAGCCCCGCGATCTCGCCGGCCTCCTTCGTGGCCTGGCGCTCAGCGTCGTTGAAGTATGCGGGCACGGTTACCACGGCATCGGTGACCTTCTCGCCCAGGTACTGCTCAGCGTCACGCTTGAGCTTGGCGAGGATCCGGGCCGAAATCTCCTGCGGGGTATACTTCTTGTCGTCGATAGCTACGTTCCAGTCGGTGCCCATGTGGCGCTTGACGCTGGAAATGGTGCGGTCAACGTTGGTGACGTTCTGACGCTTGGCGGTTTCTCCAACGAGAACCTCGCCATCTTTGGTGAATGCAACCACCGAAGGGGTGGTGCGCAAACCTTCTGCGTTGGCGATGACGGTGGGTTCTCCACCTTCGAGCACGGCCACCACCGAGTTGGTGGTTCCGAGGTCAATACCTACTGCACGAGCCATGTGGGTTGTTCTCCTTCAATCAGGGGCGAAGTGAAACTGCAAAGTAATCTCAAGACTTGAGCCTCGATGACTCAAGTCTCTCAGACCGGATTGGTCCGTGTCAATTTCTACAGCTGAAAGTTGAGTGTGAGTGACTCAACTCTTGAATTTTGCACATGTCGAGTTCTGCCAACCCTGCTGTTTACCCGGGAACAGTAATCTAGGCCTATGTCCAAGACTGTCGCTGGAGACACCGTAGACGCTGGCACCGCCGTGACGCGAGGCAGGGTCGTGGCCTGGGCATTCTGGGACTGGGGGTCGGCCGCCTTTAATGCCGTGGTGACGACTTTCGTGTTCACCGTCTATCTCACCGGGTCATCGTTCGGCGACAAGAACATCATCTCGGCACAATTGGGCTGGGCGCTCGCTATTGCGGGAGTGTTCGTGGCCGTTCTCGCCCCCATTTCTGGCCAGCGCTCCGACACCTCTGGCCGTCGCAAATTCTGGCTCGGCGTGAATACCTTCATCGTTGTGGTGATCACCGCTGCCATGTTTTTTGTCCAAGCCTCCCCGGGCTATCTCGTGCTCGGCCTCTTTCTTGTGTCAGCGGGAAACGTGTTCTTCGAGTTCGCCTCGGTGAACTACAACGCGATGCTGGCGCAGGTCTCTACCCCCAGCACCATCGGGAAAGTAAGCGGATTCGGTTGGGGCATGGGCTACCTGGGCGGCATCGTGCTCCTGCTCGTGGTGTACTTCGGTTTTATCCAACCCGCTGTTGGCCTCTTCGGCGTAACGGGCGAGAACGGCCTGGCCGTGCGAGTGTCAATGTTGCTCGCAGCCGTCTGGTTTGGCTTGGCGGCCCTTCCCGTTTTGCTCCGGGTGCCGGAGTATCGGGCGCCAGCGTCCCTGCGGCGCCAGAAGGTGGGTTTCTTCACCTCCTATGTGGTGCTCGGCCATGATGTGGCCCGGCTGTGGCGCACAAGCCGGCACACCGTGTATTTTCTGGTGGCGAGCGCTATTTTTCGCGACGGCCTGGCCGGCGTGTTCACATTCGGGGGTGTGCTGGCGGCATCCGTTTTCGGGTTCAGCGCCGGTGAGGTCATCATCTTTGCCATCTGCGCCAATGTGGTGGCCGGGGTTGCCACAATGAGCGTGGGCGCCCTCGACGATCGGCTCGGAGCCAAGCCGGTGATTGTGACTGCTTTCGTGGGTCTGCTCGTGAGCGGCCTCGTGGTGTTCTTTCTCCACGATGGCGGCCAAGTGGTGTTCTGGACCGCGGGCCTGGCCCTCACCCTGTTCGTCGGACCGGCGCAATCGGCCAGCCGCACCTTTTTGGCGCGACTTATACCGAGCGGCCGAGAGGGTGAGGTATTTGGACTGTATGCCACGACCGGTCGGGCCGTGAGCTTTCTGGCCCCCACCGCGTTCGCCATTATGGTGACCATCTTCGGTGAGGCCTACTGGGGCATCCTCGGCATCATGCTCGTGCTGCTGATTGGCCTGCTGCTGCTGCTTCCCGTCAAGGCAAAGCAGCAGCAGCTCCGCTAGCGGGCGATGAGAGTGGTAACCGGGGCGCCGTCATTGACGGCGTCAGCTGGCGACCCCGCCGATACCGTCATGGTGCGAGCGAGGGCGTCGAGGGTAATGGTCGCCAGAGTCGCCCAGCGGTCACCGAGCGTTGCGCCAGCAGCCGGCACACAACACAGTTCCGCCTGGTCGCCCGGTTGGGACACCAGGAAAGGTACGAGTTGATTCGCCACGGTTGGTAGCGGCGCCCTGGCGGCTCGTTCGGTCAAAACGGCCAGACGCAGTTGGGAGTCCGGGTCATAAAGACCGGGCTTCTCCCCCCGACCCAGGTTCGGGTCGAGAAAATGGTTTGTGTGCAGCAGAACATGGTTGTGCGGCCGCACCACCTTCGATCCAGTGGGGTTCAACTCAACGGTCACGGCGGCCTCGGGGGTGAGTACGGTGATGGCGCTTGAGGTGCTCACCGGTGCCGACTGCAAAATCTCAAGCGCTTCGTCGAGGGTGCCGGCCTCAGCCAGAACGCGGGCGCCAACAAGGTGCACCGGCACGCCGTCAGCGCGGTCAGCCTGATGGCCCAAAATATTGAGCATGATGCCCACACCGGCATCGTTAATGCCGACCTTGCTCAGGATCCCGTGCTCGGTCAGGCCGACGAAGCTATGCTTCGTTCCGTCCACGTGCTGCAGGTGCCAGCAGCTAGAGAGCTCCTCGTGCCAGTCCCAGGTTTGTGCGCCCACCGGGCTCGCCCGCGTGCTGACAATGGTCGAACACTCGCCGGGTTTGGTGCCGGTGGCCCCCGAAAGAATTTCCGTGCGGGCGTTCAGCGCGGCGATCTGCCAGAGCTTGTAACCACTGGCATCGGCGGCGCCGCGTAGCTCCTGGGCCAATTCGGGACTCCAGGCTTCCGTAGCGGCAACGGCGCTGCGCGCGTTGGCCTGAACGACAAGAGGGTCGATTCCGGCCACGGAAAAGAGCTGGCGGTACACGTTGATACCGAGGTCGAAGGCGCTCCCGAGCCGAAGGCCGCGCTGGCGCCCGCGCTCGTAGGCGTCCGTCGAATCAATGCTGATAACCTGCGGCGCAGGCTGGCGTCCGAGGCCCGGCATGGTCATGAAGCGATCTCATTCCGGAGGGCCCGGATCATGCCACGCTGGGGTTTCCAGCCCGGCCGCGGTGCGCACTCCAGCAGCAACTGGGTATACGGATGCTGGGGGTTACTGAGCACCTCGGCCGTCGTTCCACGCTCGACGATCATTCCGGCCCGCATAACCACAACGTGATCGGCGATCTGCTGAACCACCGACAGATCGTGGGTAATAAAAAGATAGGTCAGGCCTTTCTTTGCCCGCAACTGCGCGAGAAGCTGCAAGATCTGTGCCTGGACGGTCACGTCGAGGGCGGCTACCGACTCGTCGAGCACGATAACGGACGGGTCGGCGGCGAGCGCCCGCGCGATGGCTACCCGCTGCCTCTGGCCACCGGACAGCTCGTCGGGGCGAGCCGTGAGGTGCCGTGGCTCAAGCCCCACCTGCTCGAACAGTGCGGCACACCGTTCTCGGCGGGCCTTGGCCCCCAGGGAGGAATGCGCGCGCAGTACCTCATCGACGGCCGTACTCACCGGCAGTCGCCGATTGAACGAACTCTGCGGGTCTTGAAACACCATTTGAATCTGCTGGGCGCGGCGACGCAGTTCGTGGCGGCGGGCTTTGGAGGCAACGACCCGACCTGCCACTGTGACCGTCCCCTCATCTGAGCGCTCGAGCCCCACAATAATGCGCGCCAGCGTCGTCTTGCCCGAGCCAGATTCGCCCACCACGGCCAAGCAGGTACCCGCCTCAACCGTCACGGATACGCGGTCTAACGCCACGACGGTTCGCCCTTGGCCGGTGTGAAACGTGCGGCTGAGCGAGTCAACGACGATAACCGGTTCTGCTGCTGAGCTCATGCTGTGCCTCCGTCGCGGGTCCAGGTGATACCCGCCGGGCGAGACGCCATCAGGGCTCGAGTGTAGGGATGTCTCGGGTCATCCCGCAATTGTTCAGGCACTCCGGTCTCGACGATTTCGCCGTCCTTCATCACGTTAATGCGATCGCAGACCGCCGCTGCGAGGTCGAGGTCGTGCGTCACAAAAAGCATGGCCATGCCGAGTTTGCGGCGACACTCGTCAAGAATTGCCATAACCTCGGCCTGGGTCGTCACGTCTAAGGCCGTGGTCGGTTCGTCAGCGAGCATGAGACGAGGTTTGCCCGCGATGGCGCCGGCAATAACCACGCGTTGCAGCATTCCGCCCGACAGCTGATGCGGATAGGAGCGCAGCACGCGATCAACCTCGTCAATTCCGACCTGTTCGAGCAGCTCGCCGGCGCGCACCCGAGCGGCGCGCGTCGCAAGCCCCTGGGCGTCATGCATGCCCTCGACCAGATAGCGTTCAACCGGCAACACCGGGTTCAGTACCGCGTGCGGATTTTGGGCAATCATCGACACATCAGCGCAGCGCATCCGTCTCAAATCTTCGCCGGAGCGATTCAGCACATCTTCACCGTCGAGCAGAATGTGCCCGGTGATCGTGGCGTTAGTCGGGGCCATGTGCAAAATGGAGCGCAGCGTCATCGACTTGCCGCTGCCGGATTCTCCGACCAGTCCAACGGCCTCACCGGTCGCTACCGTGAGGGAGACCCCACGAAGGATAGAGAGGTCGGCGTGCTTTCCGGCCAGGGTGAGGGAAAGGTCACTAATTTCCAGCATCAGGCTTTCCTTCCCGCAGCGGCACGGCCGCCAAGTTTCTCACCGATATAGCCGAGCGAGGCCACGGTCAGCACGATGCACAGCCCGGCCAGCAGGCTTTCGGCGGGATAACCCTTGAGCAGGGACTGCTGCCCATTGCTCACCATCAGGCCCCAGTCGGCGGCGGGTGGTTGAACACCGAGGCCGAGAAAAGAGAGCGCAGCGAGTTCGATCATGGCGAAGCCAAAGTTGATCGTGGCTCCGGTCACAATCAGCGGGGCGATGTTGGGCAGCAGGTGTCTAACGGTGATAACCACGCCCGAGATGCCCTGCAGCTGCGGCGACTGCACGTAGGGCAGGTTGCGTTCGCGCATCGCTGTGGAGCGGATAACCCTGGCCGTATAGGGAATGTAGGCGATAGAAAGGGCCAGCGCTGCCGTTGTGAGGCTCGGCCCGAACACCGCGATGGCCAGCACTGCCAGTAACAGATTGGGAAAAGCAAACAGGAGATCAAGTACGCGGCTGAGCAACGAATCGACGAGCCCGCCCCACCACACGCTGACAAGGGCGATGGTCGTGCCGAAGAGGGCTGTGACGCCCACAACGATGAGCGGGCCGGTCAGGCTCGAACGGGCTCCCCAGAGCAGACGCGACAAGATATCACGGCCAGCCTGATCGGTTCCGAGTAGATGATCGACGCTCATACCGCTGTAGCGCTCGGTGACCGATCCCACGGTGGGGTCGAAGGGCGCGATCACCGGGGCCAGAATCGCACCGAGCACAACGATGAGCACGACGGTAATGGCGATCAGGCCAAGCACCCCCATGCGCTCAGTGAGGGCGACAAAAAACCGGCCAAATACAGTATTGGGCGCTCGGGTGTGTGGGGGAAGAACGTGCGCGCTCATGCGCCCAGCCCCAATCTCACTCGCGGGTCGATGCTCGCATAGAGCAGGTCGACCACCAGGTTGATGATGCCGAAGGCGGCGACCAGAATGATGGCGATAGCCTGCACGACCGCAAAATCCTTGCGTTGAACGGCCGTGACGAGCAGGGTTCCGAGGCCATCAAGGGTGAAGGCGTACTCCACCACGAATGACCCCGCGATGAGGCCCGCAATGTGCACTCCGACGATCGTGCTCACCGGCAACATCGAATTTCGAATAACGTGACGGCGCAGCACCAGTCCGCCGGGCACTCCGCGGGCACGGGCCATGGCGGAGTGCTCGCTGTCGCGTTCCTCACGGATAGCAGTGCGGGTGATACGGGCCACCACCGCTGCAGAGGGCAGCGCGAGGGCAAAAGCCGGCAGGGTGAGGTGCCAGAGGCGGTCCAGAAAGCCGTCTCCGCTACCAAAGACCGGAAACCAGCCCAGGGCCACACTGAACACGCTCATCAGGATGAGAGCGGCAAAAAATGTCGGCACGGCAAAACCGAGGTTGGAGCCCAGCACAATGATCTTGTCGATGGCGCCATCGCGGGTTCCGGCAATAATGCCAAGGCCGATGCCCAAAACAATGATGACCACTGCCGCGAGGGAAACGAGCATAAAAGTTGTGGGCAATCGGTTGGCCAGCAACTCGCCGACATCTTGTCGATTGCTCAGCGACTGACCGAAATCGCCGTGCACAACGTTGGTGATCCAATTCCAGAACCGAACCAGAAAAGGATCGTCCAGTGAATATTGTTCCCGAATGGCAGCAAGCACCTCCGGTGAGACCGTGCGGCCCTGCACCAAAAAGTTCTCCGGGCTGCCGGGAGCGGCATACATCGCAGCAAATACGAGAAAACTCGATACGACGAGCACCCCGGCGAGCGCCAGCAGCCTGCGTATGACAAACATCACGTGAACGACCCTTTCCTTGCTCGGGCGGACACTATTCGGCAGCGCCGAGGTCAGCCGCCCACGGGTAGTACAGGTAGACGAACGACGCCGGAACGCCGGTTATCCGGTCGTTGAGGAACAATCGCACCGAGGGATCGACGATCGGAATCCACGGCAGTTCAGCCATGGCGAGCTTCTGAATGTCGTTCACGATCGCGGCGCGGTCTTTGTCGTCGCTGGCCGCGCCGGCGTCGGCGAGAAGGCCATCTACTTGAGCGTTGCTGTATTCGTTGTAATTCTGGCCGCCGCCGGTGCCGAGAATGGTGCGCAGGAAAGCGAGCGGGTCGGGGGTGTCCATATAGTTAGCGGTCACAAAAGCGTCGTGGCCAGCGCGGGCCTCGGGGTCAGAGAAGAAGGCCCCGAACTGGGCACTCGGCACTCCCTCGGGAACGACCGTGAGGCCAATGGCGGTAGCGCCATTTGAGATCTCCGAGATGATGTCGGCGTAGTAACTGCGTTCGGACGGGTAGACGATCGAAATCGGCTGGGTCAGATCGACTGTCGCGGCTTTCAATGCCTCTTTGGCCGCAGCGATGTCGACGGTGGTCGGCGTCAGACTGGCCCGACCTTTTTTATAGATGTCGTCGGCATACGACCAGGCATTGTTGGGAACCAGCGAAGCGGATGCCTCGGCGGTACCCTCGAAAACCGTGGCCGCGATGGCCTCCCGATCGGTGGCCAACATGAGGGCCTTCCGTACGGCCGGGTCGGCAAAGGTTCCATTGCCGGTACCGATAATGGCAATGATCTGCAGCGAACGGCCGAGAATCAGGCTGCCATCAGTGGCGGATTCGAGGTTTGCGATCGAGCCGAGTGGAACGTCGTACGACCCGTCGATGGCTCCGGTGCTGAGGGCATTGGAGATGGCCGCGGCGTCAACGATGAAGCTGATGTCGACCTGTTTGGTCTTGGCAACCTTTTTGGCATTCCAGTAGTTGTCGTTGCGTTCCAGAGAGATGCTCTGGCCCTGGTTCCACGCACCAACAGAATAGGGCCCGGTGCACATGACACCGCCCGACGGGGTTCCGTAGCTTTCGCCAGCCGCCACGCGGTGCGCCTGCTCCACAACGTTGCCAATGGGGGTGGCCATGTAGGAGTTAAACGTGGCGTCGGGCCGGGTGAGGGAAACCGTGATTTCCCAGTCACCGGTCTTGTCAATGGATGCAATGTTGCCAACGACATCTCCGGCCCAGTAGCTGCCCTCGTTCGGGTCGAGCTGGCGGCCGAGGCTAAACATGACGTCGTCGGTCGTCATCGGCTCGCCATCCCAAAATTTAACATTCTGGCGAATCGTGTAAATCCAGGTGGACGCATCGGGGCTATCGACGCTTTCGGCCAGGTTTGGCTGCACGGTGTAGTCGGGCTGCAGCTGCATGAGGCCCTCGCACAGGTTGGCCACCACTGTATTTTCGGCGTAGTTGTAGGCCTTGATTGGGTCGAGGGAAGCAGGTTCACCGAAGGGAAGGTTCCATGTGGCGAGATCGAGTTCTCCGCCAGCCGGGGTGGTGACGGCAAGATCATCGGCGCTCAGGCTGGGGGCGCCCTGATCGGAGCCTCCCGCAGCGCACCCGCTCAGGGCGAGCGCCAGCACTCCGAAGATGGCGATTGTTCTTTTCTTCATATCGTGCTCCTAGAAATCATCAACGCTGATACAGATACAGGCTTTTAAGAGAACCTAACTGACCAAAACGTTTTGGGCGAGTTAATGTGCAAAACGTTTTGGTATCGAAAATTTGACGGTAGCGTGCAGTCATGAACTTTATGCCGGCACGAAGACGGGTCACGATTCACGACGTTGCCCGCGAAGCAGGGGTCTCAATCACAACGGTGTCGCACGCACTGAACGACAAAGGAGTTGTCGCGGCCACAACCCGCCGGCGTGTTCTGGACACCGCGGAGCGGCTCGGCTACAGCGCCGATGCTATTGCCCGGGGCCTCCGCAGCAACCGGCTGGGAATAATCGGCCTAGTGATTCGTCCGCTCGACACCCTCGACTCCTACCAACCCGCTGGCGTGGACTACTTCGTTCGTTTTGCTGGCGCTGCGGCGGTCGAAGCCCTCGATCGTGGATTCGGTCTTATGCTCGTTCGTGACCCCAGCACCAGAAACGTGCCGGGGATTGCCCTGGCTGTCGATGGGTTCATCATCTCCGATCCCATTGGCAACGACCCCGTCATTGCTCTCCTGCAACGCAACGGCATACCGCTCGTGACGGTCGGACGAGATGTGGGTCGGGAGGACTTCACCGATTGGCTGGGGATGGGCACCGACGTTGACACTCTCGTGGTGCTCGACCACCTCACCGAACGCGGTGCGCAGCGAGTAGCCCTCGTGGTGGGTACCGACACCAACGCGTGGAATGCCGACAGCGAGCGCACCTATCGCACCTGGGCCAGCACTCACGGACGCACCATTGCGCTCTATCGGCAAGACGAAACGGCAGGCGAACCCGGCGGCGCTGTGATCGCCGAACAGATGCTTGCCGAAGCCAGCGAGCACGGCCTGCCCGACGCGGTCTACTGTCTCACCGGTCGGCATGCTGCAGGACTTCAACATCGGCTGCAAGAAGCGGGATACCACGTGCCTTCTGAGGTCATGGTCGTGGCCGGCTCCGACTCTGAACAGACCCGGAATAGCACTCCGCCAATCACCTCCATCGACCTCACTCCCGAGATCACCGCCAAAGCCGCAGTGGATTTTCTCCTACGGCGAATCGAAGGTGATCACAACAGCAAGCCGCCCATCATTGAAAATGTGCTTCAGGCACGGCAATCCACCAATCGGACACCGGTCACGAAGTGATCAGTGCGATGATTATGTTTTTTCACTGAGCATTCGCTGAAACCGGGCTGTCCCTTCGCACCGTGGCAGGATGCCGGACAGACTGGCAGCTATGACTCAAACGCAACTTCAGAAGGCCGAACTTCTCAACGCACTGCATGTGCCCGGCGAACCACTCATTGTGACCAACGTGTGGGATGCCATAACCGCCAAGATCGTAGCCGACGTCCCGGGCGTCAAAGCCCTGGCGACGGCGAGCCACTCCATCTCAAACGCCCGCGGCCTGCAAGACGGTGAAGGCCTGTCCGTCGACGAAGCCATCATCGCGGCCTCAATCATCGCGGGCGCCGTTGACAAGCCGGTGTCGGCTGACTTTGAAAAGGGCTACTCGGGCGATGCCGCGGGCGTGAGAAAAAACGTCCGCCGCCTGATCGAGGAGTCCGGCATCGTCGGCATCAACATCGAAGACTCAATCGGTGCGCCCAAGGCCCCCCAGTTCGACATCGACACCGCCGTCGCCCGCGTGGCCGCGGCCAGAGCCGGCGCGGACGATAGCCAAATTCCGCTCGTGATAAATGCCCGCGTCGACACCCTCGCCGGAGGCGGCGACTGGGACGAGGCCGTCGCCCGCGCCAACGCCTACCTTGGCGCCGGCGCCGACGTCATCTTCTTTCTCGGGTTGACCGATGAAGACAAGGTGTCGCGGGCCATCGAACAGGTCAACGGCCGCATTTCTGTCATCGGCGCGCCCGGTCTCGTTCCGCTGAAGCGCCTGGCGGACCTTGGCATTTCGCGGGTGAGCTTTGGCCCCGGCACCCTCGGCCTCACCCTCGCAGCACTGCAAAGTGCCGCCACCACCCTCACCGGCCTCGGCGACTACCCCTCAGCCCTCGGCAACAAGTTCACCCTGTAAGTCGCCGGACGCAAGGTCGCCCGCTGTGCTCTGCGCCCCAATCGGTCAGCGAATGCGGGTGGCCTCGTTGCGTTCAATCAGTTGCCAGGTCACACCATCGTCGGCTGAAACCCAGCCCTCCCACGTGTAGCTCACCGGCGTGATCGCGGTGAAATTCCACCGAATCGGCCGTCCATCGGTGCGCGTGCCCTCCTGGCGCACGCCGTGGCGGTACGGGGTGGCCACGAGCTGGCAATACTCGCCCAGGGTGGGAGCGAAATAACTCACGCGCCAGGCGCCCGCGAAAGGATCGTAGACGCGCACCGTCGTGGCGACGGTTTCATAACCGGATGGATGCGCGGCGCTGGCAACGAGTTCAACGTCTTGCACGGCGCGGCCGTCGAGGATAAATTCCACCATCCAAATGAAATCGCGTCCCACCCACTCGGCGGTGATCTCATCGAATCGAGAACCGGTTACCGCCCAGGCTCCCACCATTTGGCCGAAACGGTTCATGCGCCCGGGGTAGGCCGCCGTGGGGCCGGCAGCAATGAGGGCCTCGTCAAATCGAGAGGGAATGGAGGTCATACCCGGATTTTACCCGAAGTGAGGTTGGGCGGGCATTGTCTTCGGTCTCTGCGCCCTGCGCCCTGCGCCCAGCTCAGCTCAGCGATCAATCGCGGTGCGGTGAAAGTTTTTAAACGAACGCGAAGCCGTCGGGCCGCGCTGACCCTGGTAGCGGGAGCCGTATTCACTCGAGCCGTAGGGCTTTTCGGCGGCGGAACTGAGCTGAAAGAAGCACAGTTGGCCAATTTTCATGCCCGGCCAGAGCTTGATCGGAAGGGTGGCCACGTTACTGAGTTCCAGCGTAACGTGGCCCGAGAAACCAGGATCGATGAAACCGGCTGTGGAGTGGGTGAGCAGGCCGAGGCGGCCCAGGGAGCTCTTGCCCTCCAGCCGAGCCGCCACATCGTCGGGCAGGGTGACCTGCTCGTAGGTGGCGCCGAGCACGAACTCGCCGGGGTGCAGAATGAAGGGCTCGTCGGGTTTGGTCTCGATGAGGTGCGTCAGCTCTGGCTGATCTTCGGCCGGATCGATATAGGCGTATTTGTGATTGTCGAACAGTCGAAACAGGCCGTCGAGGCGCACGTCGATGCTCGACGGTTGGATCATGGAGGAATCGAGCGGGTCCAAACCAATTCGTCCAGCGGTCAGTTCGGCCTTGATATCGCGATCGGAGAGCAGCACGGTGCCAGCCTAGCCGTGAGGGCTTGATATGCTGACAGCGTCCCGGTTGTTGTTGACTCACGCCCGGGCGCGCGGATGTAGTTCAATGGTAGAACTTCAGCTTCCCAAGCTGATAGCGCGGGTTCGATTCCCGTCATCCGCTCCGCTGTCAGTTCTCAAGCTACTTGAGACTTTTCTCACCAGGGTGAGACTCGGAGGCCGTGAACATTCCCCGACTCGCTTCCGGCATATTTGCGGCGGCAGAAAGTACTCTGGGCAGGTTTTTGCGGGTTAGCTGGTAAAGACGCGCGATATCGATGTAAGGAGTGGTCAGTGGGTGCCGAAGCACGCGAAACATCCAGCGCGACGGTGACACTGGTCCTGCGTTTTCTTCGGGAGCGGGGAGGTGACCTGGCAGTTGCGAAAGTGTTGGCAGCGGCCAAAATCGACCAGCCCGTGGAAGTCCTGGAGGATATGTCCACGTGGATCGGTTATAGCACCCGAATTCGTTTATTTGAAGCCGTTGCACAGTTATACGGCTCGGAATCAATGCTGCGCATTGGTGAATCCGCGGCGACGGAGAGATTCCATCCTCTTATGGCACAGATTCTCAGCGCCTTCGTGTCACCGCGCGCCGTCTTCCAGCAGGTTCCAAGAATTGTGCCCAAGTTCACTACAACGTCCTCAATAAGCGTGCTGGCGATCGGCCCGGTCAGTGCCACGCTGCGCCTTCAACTCCACGACGGGTACGTTCCCTCTCGACTTGATTGCCAATATGCGCGTGGCCTGTTCTCGGCGATACCGAGTGTTTTTGGTTTAGAACCAGCAGACGTCGTCGAAGATGAGTGCCAATCGGACGGATACCCAGCCTGCCTGTATCGTCTCACTTGGACACGTCGGTTGCCCTGGTGGTTGTCGCGCAACAGTAAACGTGCTGCCGATCGTGGATTCGCTGCCCTGCGGGAACAGGTCCAGCGAATGCAGTTGGCGGAGGCAGACCTCGTCAGCAGTGAAGATATCGGGGAGGTTCTAACCCGAATTGTGGACCGCGCCGCAATGGCCGTCCTCGTGCCTTCGTATGTCCTGGCAGCGAAGCCAACTCACGGCGGAGCCCCGCTGGTGCATTTTTCCGGGCTCGATAGTGAACGCGCCGCAGAGTTGGCGACACGCCTGTTAGAAGGTGACGACCTCGGCAGCTCTGCCCTGGTTATCGACGTCGCGTCCACACGCCAGGTTCACGGGCGCCTCGCTGCTCTCTACCCGCACGGCCAAAAGCCTTTGGAGGCTGATGGCGCACTTCTCAAAGCCTATGCCAGCCATGCCGCGGCAGCACTGGATCTCTTCACTGCACTAGAAGATAGTCGACGCGAAGCGAAACGCTCGACGGCACTCCTCGCGCTGGCGCATGAGCTCGCCAAGGCGGATGACGCGGCCGGTGTCGCGGAGGTTGTCGTGGCCGCATTGCCGACAATTACCGCATGCGATGCCGCGGCGGTTCTTTTTTGGGATGCTGGCCAGGCAACACTGACGACGGCGGCGTGCGCGGGCTTCCCGCCAGCGGCGCGGGAGATGCTCCTGACGACGTCGATCACAGCGTCAAAGGCTCCCGAGTTGATCGAGATCATGACCTATCGCGAACCGATTTTCGTAGCGGCGAATACCGCCAGCCCCGCATTTGCAGGCCTGCTGGGCGCTATTGGCAACCCCAGCATCATTGCCGCCCCGCTCCTGGACGGTGACCTCCTGATGGGTATCGCCGCCGCCGTCTGGCACGGTCCGCTGACGCCCGGCATGCAGCAAGCGGCCTTGTCCCGCATCGGGGGAGTCAGCGGTCAGGGAGCAACGGCACTGCAAAACGCTCGATTGCTCGCCACCGTGCGGCACCAATCTCTTCACGACTTTCTTACGGGCCTCCCCAACCGGGTGCTCTTTTCCAAGCGGCTGGAGCAGGCCCTTGGCGAGAACAAAGCTAAGGACGAGACGGGCGTCGCCGTACTATTTTGTGACCTCGACAATTTTAAAAAGATTAACGACGATTTCGGCCACGCTGCCGGAGACGACCTGCTCCGTCAGGCTGCTGCGCGCCTGCGTTTGGTCGTTCGCCCCGAAGATACTGTCAGCCGCTTCGGTGGTGACGAATTCGCAGTGCTCTTTTGCGGTGTGCTGGACACGTCACAGGCCGTTGACATGGCTGGACGCATTGTGGACAGTCTCAATCAGCCCTTCCATCTCGACGGCCGGTATTTGAGCGTGTCCACAAGTGTCGGAGTGGCATTCTCCCTCAGAGATGGCGGACGCGGCAAAGAGCTGATCGCTGCGGCCGACGCGGCGATGTATCAAGCGAAAAGGGCAGGACGCAACCAGATCGCAGTCTCCGGCGATGCGGTTTCCGCCATGGCTGAAGTTTCACTGGAGGCGGAATTGTCGGTTGCCATCGACCGAAACGAGATGTGCCTGCATTTCCAGCCCGTCTCAAATATTTCCAATCCTGATGGCATCAGAGTCGTGGGTGCCGAAGCTCTCATTCGATGGGATCATCCCCGCCTCGGCCTTTTGCCGCCGGCCGCATTTCTTCCGCTCGCGGAAGAAAACGGCCTGATCGTCGAACTTGACTTATGGGCGGTCGGCGCCGCGTGTGCAGCGCTGGCAGAATGGACGGTGCCGGAGGGCGATCCACTGCATGTGGCTGTGAATCTGGGCAGCGCAACGCTCGTCGATCCCCGCCTGCTGTCCACCGTGCGCACGGCCCTTGCCGAAAATCATGTCTCACCGCGGCGCCTGATCCTGGAAGTCGTCGAGAGCCGAGCACTGCTCGACGTGCCCGGCGTCGTTGAACGCCTCACCGAGCTCCGTCAGCTCGGTATCCGGATATCGCTGGATGATTTCGGCACCGGTTTTTCTACCCTCACCTGGCTCAACTCCCTGCCGATCGATCAGATCAAAATCGATCGCAGCTTCATAATGGACATGCCGGCCGAGGCCTCCGTCGCACTGGTGCAGGGAATCCTCGCCCTGGCAAAAAAATTGAGAATCGAAGTCGTGGCTGAGGGACTCGAGACCGTGCCGCAGCTCGACGCACTGCGTGAATCGGGCTGCGAGATGGTGCAGGGTTACTTGCTCGGGCGCCCCGCGGCGGTCTTCGATCCGGTGGCCTTGGAACAATTCCGCCATCAGAATGTCGAGGTAATGACCACCCACGACACGGACCGAGAACGCCGTACGCGACCGGTGCGCGCTGAAAACGGCTCGTCCCCTGCTCAGTAAGCCGTTAGGCAACACCACATTCATGGGCAAGCCAGCTTCGGTCGCCACTGCCGGGCTCCAAAACCGGACCCAGACGCTAGAATATGGCCTACCGTCGCACAGGGACTTAGCCGTAGGGTGTACACCGTGAGCGACCAAGCAGCGCTAAAAATGAGAACGCCTACGACCGGCCACGCGTCGTCGACACACTCGGCATGGATCACCTGGGCCGTGCGGTTTATCGCGGTAGCGGGCGTTATGGTCGTGGCCTGGGCCTGCGTTACCGGGTGGGGCGCCGTTGTGCACGGTCATCCGCTCTATGTGGGCCTGTTAGCGCTCACGCTGCTTGTATGCGCGGTGGCCTTCGGGCGTACGTTTCGCCGACGAAAGTCCACACCGCCGTGGCGCCGCATTATTCGCGTTGTTTTCATTGTCTTGGCGGTTGGCTGGATCGCGCTCATGGCCTGGCTACGACCGTTCTCCGCACTCGAACCTGCTCTTGCCGCTATGGCCTCCACCAACACGGTCACCGTTACCGAAGACCTCACCCAGATTGTCATGACGCCAGTCGGTCCGGCCAGGCGCGCGGGGGTGTTCTTTCAGCCCGGTGCCAAAGTGGATGCCCGCGCCTACGCTGCGGTGCTTCGGCCCCTCGCCGAATCCGGTTATACCGTGGTCATCACCAAGCAACCTCTCGGGATCGCTTTTCTGTCTATCACGGCACTGGATGCAGCCAAGCCAAATTTTCCCACCATTTCTCGCTGGATCGTGGGTGGGCACTCCCTGGGCGGAACCGTCGCCGCGATTGAAGCGGATGCCGGCGGCGGAGACCCGGAAGCTCCCGTCGTTGGCCTGCTCCTCTACGCGTCCTACCCCGCCAGTGATATCAGCGCGTCGCTGAGCGCAGAGGTTTTGTCTATCTCGGCATCCGCCGACGGGCTCGCCACCCCCGACACCATCACCGCATCCCGCGAGACCCTCCCCGCCTCCACATCGTTCACCGTGATTGACGGTGCCGTTCACGCGTTCTTCGGCGACTATGGCCCGCAACCCGGCGATGGCACGCCTACTGTCAGTCACGACAAGGCACGTACGGAGATCTCCCGACAGAGCGTCGCCTTCCTCAACAGCTTGAGCGACACGAAAGAGAAACAGCAATGACAGTGCTCATCTCGGGATGCGGCGACTTGGGCACCGAGGTAGGACTCAGGTTTTCTGGGCGCGGTCATCGAGTCGTCGGACTTCGTCGCGACATAAGCGTGCTGCCAGAGCAGATTTCGGGGCAATCTGTGGATCTCAGTACTGACCGGCCCGACATCCCCTCCGATACAGAATTCGTGGTTATTGCCATTTCGGCGGGTGAGCCATCAATAGCGGCTTACCGCGCCGCCTACCTCGACGGCCTCAGCAACCTACTTGATGCCATCGACGACGCTAACGTGACGCCGCATCGCGTGTTGCTGGTGTCTTCAACGGCCGTCTACGACATCAATGACGGCAGCCTCGTCACCGAGGAGACTCCGGCACACCCGAAACCCGGCACTGACGAGGTCGTGCTCGAAGCCGAACAAATGCTGCAGGCCCGCCTCCCCGCCGCCACAGTATTTCGCCTGGCCGGCGTGTACGGCCCCGGTCGGGAACGAATGATCGAGCAGGTACGAAGCGGAGCCTCTCTCTCTGCCCAGCCGCGCCACACGAATCGCATTCACCGGGACGACGCCGCTGCTGCGATCGTGCACCTCTTGTTGCGCACAGAAGATCCGGCACCCCTTTATCTCGGAGTCGATAACGCTCCGGTTCTGGCGAACGAGGTCGTGACTTTTATCGCCGCCGAACTCGGTCTGCCAGCACCCACCCTGGCACCGACGCAAGCCCCGACGGATTTAGCCGCCGCAAGTCGCGAAAACCTTCGAGGCGGCGACAAGCTGCTTAGCAATCAGCGTCTTCGCGACACGGGTTTTCTATTCACGTATCCCACTTTCAGAGAAGGCTACCGAGCCATCCTGGCTGGCACCGGCACCCGTCACCGTTGAAAGAGACGCTGACGGCCATATGGCATTCGACACCCTGACACTTCAAAAAAGTGTTATGCCCTCGACTGCCGATACCGTATATTGAGGTTTACGCTGACCCTCGCGTGCCAAGCGTGGAGATGCACCAGCGTCGCACCGGGGCCACGAGCTGGTTCACAACTGTGCAACAACGAAATGGACCCAGCAATGCCGAACCACCGGTTGACGATTAACGACGACCGGTTCTACCTCACCGGCGACTACAACATTGGGGCACTCAAAGACGCCCTGGCCTCAGCCGTTCACAATGGTGGCGGTTTCGTAGACATTGCCAGCACGATGCGTTCTCAGATCTCGCTACTCATCACGAGCCATTCCATCGTGAAGTTTGAAGCGCTGCGTCCTGAGGATTTCGCGGACGCTGCAGAGTCAGCTGCCGACACCAATTTGTCGTACATTGACGACGAGTATTGGCTGGATTAGTTCGACACCCCAGCGCATCTTCGGTTCTCCGTGGTGGCGAGCGCTGTGTAGGCCGGGTCTCTGCCCACGCCACTACCAGTGAACCTAAAGCCTTTCGCTGAGTCATTCCCGCCTGCCCTTGACGATGTGCACGGTGCCGGTTACATTCACCGAGCGGTATGCGTCTAGGCGCCGTACTCCTTCACTAAAACATGACTAACGGAAAGGCAGCCTCATGAGTTTTCTTGGATTCCTTCTACTCGGCCTCATCGCCGGTGCGATCGCAAAGGCCATTTTGCCTGGCCGCCAGGGTGGCGGCTGGTTCATCACCCTGTTGCTCGGAGTTGTCGGTGCATTCCTTGGCGGATGGCTGGGCGGACTTATTTTCAATGTGAACCTGGGAGAGTTTTTCTCCCTCTCCACCTGGGTCCTGGCCATTGTTGGTTCGCTCATCGTGCTGATTATCTACGGCGCGATCGCAGGTCGGCGGAAGGCATAACCCTTCGCACACGGGCGCGGCATCTAGATCCTGGGTGTCGCGCTCTTTTCACGTCAGAAAGGCCACGGCTTTATCGGGAAAAAAATAATCGACGGCACCAATCCGAAATTCAGGGAGTTCCGAACCTATAGCAACCACGGATTAGCCGTGAATCACCTAGGAGGCACCTGAACATGCGTACATCACCCAACCGTCTGCTGGCCACCGTCTTTGGCGCGGTCTATCTTCTTGTCGGCTTGCTCGGCTTTGCCGTTACCGGGGGCGTGGGATTCATCGCTACCAAGGGCGAGTTGCTCCTCGGAATATTCGCGGTCAACCCGCTGCACAACGTTGCGCACCTTTTGATCGGCGCCGCGCTGCTCATCGCTGGGCTCTCCAACGCCGTGGCCGCCAAAACGACCAACACCACCGTTGGCGCTGTCTACCTTCTCCTGGGCATCGTCGGATTCTTCATCGCGAACACAGCGTTGAACATCCTGGCCCTGAACACCGCTGACCACTTCTTGCACCTCGCCAGCGCTATCGTGCTGCTCGGCGTTGGACTCACCGCTGACAAAATTCAGAGCGCTCGCACCACTGCATAACAAAAATCTCGTTACCTACGCAACCTAAATCACCAGTCAAGGAGCAACATGTCCCCGGTCCTTCGCACCTGGCTCGGCTTCGCCGCCCTCGGCGCCGCGCTGATCCACCTGGCCGTGGGGGCAACCGCTCCGTTTCCCCTATCGGTTCTTCTAGTCGGGTTCGGCATTGCTGAACTCGGCTGGGGAATCGGTACCCTCAAGGCTGGCCGCGTTTTGGTTCCCCGCGTTGTCGTGGGCGCTTCCCTCATTCCTGTTTTCAGCTGGGGTGTCACCGCAACCCTCGGAAGCGGACTCGGCGTCACCAACGCGCAGATCGGTCTGCCGCTTTTTCCCATGGCCGTATCGGCACTGTTCAATATTTTCCTGGCCGCTACCGTGGCGATCCAGCTTCGGCGCGCATCGAGCGGGTCCCTTACGCCCGTCGGTGATGCCGTCTCTGGTTCCGGTATTTCTTCTGCCACCACTAGTTCCGCCACATCCTCACCCGGCGGATGGCGTTTTCTCACCGGGCTCGTTGTCGGTGGGTTTCTCCTGTCCGCGCTGACCACCCCGGCCCTCGCCGCCACCGAGGTGGGCTCCCACGCCGTTCCGCACGGAACGCACGGCGTCACGGAAATGATCGTGCAAGATTCGGGCGGTCACGGCTCACACTGAGCCGCGCCGGCCCACGTCCTCATCAACACCAGTCCCTCGCCAGACGTCAGACCGGGCCCCGCCACGCAACATCAGGCGGAAGCCCGGTCTGCGTTTGTTGTTAAACTAAAACATCGGGCCAGACCTGGTCGCCGCCGGCAGAAACGTCCTCGCGGCAAGCGCGGTAGGTTTCATCGCCGCCTTAACCATCGACCTCTCAGTCGCTGCCCCCGGTATCACTGCCCGCTGGGTCGATACCCGTTGCCGCCACCTCGGCCAGGTTTGCCACCGGCGGCACGGCCTCGATACTCATAAATCGCTTGACGTTGTCATCCACAATGATGTCGCTCGGCCGCAGCGGTCGAGTGAGATACAGCCCCTCCAGGCTGGTGAGTCGGCTCAGTGCCACATAGGTTTGGCCGGGGCTGAACACCCGGGCACCGAGGTCAACAATGGCCTTCTGATAGGTCGCACCTTGCGATTTGTGAATGGTGACCGCCCAGGCGAGGCGCAACGGAAACTGCGTGAATTCGGCGACCACATCTCGGCTCAACTTCTTCGTTGCGGCGTTATAGGTGTATTTGTACTTCTCCCATACCGTCGGTTCCACCTCATGCACGTCACCGTCGATGTCGACGAACACTGTGGATTTCACCTTCGTCACGGTGCCGATGCTACCGTTTACCCAGCGCGGGCCGCCATCCAAGGGTGAGTCATTGCGCAAAAACATTACCTGCGCGCCAACCTTGAGCTCCAGCACTTCGTCAGCGGGAAACTGCTTACCGCCAAAATCTCCGGTGATATCCGCCTTGGCGGTCAGCGATTTGCCCGAGAGACGCTTCAGAGCGGACGCGTTGATGCGGTTGACGGCATCATTGCGCGTGGCGAGCGTGATGACGCCCTCGGTCGGCGGCGTTCTGGCCCCGGCACCGTTGAGCGCACCGCCGATCTCCTGGGTGACCTGTCCGTGACGAACGGCGTTTAGCATCAGCTTAAAGTCGTTGTCGTGCTGGCGGTGAATTTCCGTCAATTCAAAGATGCGCAGTTCAGCGTCGCGCCACACTTTGGCGTCAAAGAACCACATGGATCGGTAGTGGTCGGCAAAATAAGCCCGCTCGTCGGGCCCGCCTGGCACCGGAGCAAGTTGATAGGGGTCCCCGAAGAGAACGATTTGAACTCCGCCGAAAACGTCGAAGGGTCTCTGCCGGGCCTGGCGGAGGCTGCGATCGATGGCATCCATCAAGTCGGCGTTCACCATGGACACCTCGTCGATCACCAGCGTGTCGATGGTGTTCAGGAGTTTACGCACCTGGTCGTTCTGGTCGATCGGACTGTCGGCGATTACGCCAATCGGCAGTCGAAAGAGCGAATGGATGGTCTGGCCACCCACATTGAGTGCGGCAACGCCGGTGGGCGCGGCAATAACGATCTGTTTGCTGGTGTTCCAGGACAGGTGATTGAGCAGGGTTGACTTGCCGGTTCCGGCACGCCCGGTAACGAACACGTTCTGCTTCGTGCCCTCAATGGCGGCAAAAATTAGCGCCTGTTCACGACTCAGCGCAATCTCGGACACGCACACACTTTCTTTGGCAGCGAAACTCAACCAGGGTCATTCCACTGTAACGTCACACGCGCTCGCGCGGGTGACGCGGTCACCGCTCGGGTTAGCACCGGCCCGTGCTGGCACCGGCCCGTGCTGGCACCGAACCCTGTCGGCACCGGCCCGTGTTGGCACTGGCCTCGGCGCGCACTGGTCGCCCATAGAATATGGAAGTGACCATTCCGGCCGAGCATCTACGGGCGAGCGGGCGCCGCGGCAGTATGCTCCGGGCCGCTCTCGCCATTGTGGTGGTTGCCGGGCTCCTCATGGTTGGCTTGGTGGGCACGATTAGCGCCCTCAACCGCACGGTGTACAGCGCTGGGGGATTCGTTGAGCAATATCTCGATGCCCTGGCTCGCGGCGACACCGTGGGGGCGCTCGCCCTGGGCGGAGTCATGCCGGATACAGCGCAGTTGACCAGTTGGGGACTGACCGACGAGGTCGCCGCGCCACTGCCCGAAACGCTGCTGCGGGCATCCGTTTTGGGTGGCCTGAGTGATATCGAGCTCGCGAGCTCGACCCCGACACCCGCCACCGACGACGGCTCCGCCCAGAACGTCGTTTTCGATTTCGAGCTAAACGGCACGGCGTCAAGCATGATTTTTACCGTCGAGCGATCGGGAACCTTCGCGGGCGTTTTCCATTCGTGGACGTTTTCCGTAAGCCCCCTCGCCGTGCTGCACGTGTCGGTGCTGCACGAACGATTCTTTACGGTCAACGGGCTCACGCTAGACACCCGTGCCCACAGCGCGGCGGATGCACCGGCCACCTTCTCAACGTCGGCCGCCTACCTCGCGTTCGCTCCTAATCGGTACACCTTCGCGCACACATCGACCATGCTTACCGCCGAGAAGGCGAATGCTCGGGTAACCAAGTCGGGACCGACCGAAGTTCAAGTCGACGCCATGCCGAGTGAGGCCATGATCGAGCAGGTGCAGTCGGAGCTCAATAAATTTCTCGACGAATGCGCTACTCAAACCGTGCTGCAGCCCACAAGCTGTCCCTGGGGCATCAGTATCGATGACCGCATAGAGAGCGTTCCAGCATGGTCGATTGCCAGCTATCCCAAGGTCACCCTCGCTGCCGGTGAACGAGCCTTCGAAATGGCGGCCAGTCCCGGGCAGGCACACATCGTCGTTGACGTGCGGTCACTTTTTGATGGCGATGTCAGCGTGCGTGACGAAGACGTGCCGTTCACTATGGGGCTCAGCGTTGTCGTGCAGCCCAGCGGCGCACTGGCTATCCAACTGCACTAGCCCGGCAAGCAGGCTACAGAACGATACTCCCCGGCCGTCGAGGCCACGGCACGAGAGCCGGTCAGGCTAGGGAGTGGACGCCGTGTCCCGCTTCGCCATGCGGGCGAGCTGCGCGTTGTAGGCCACCAACTCAGCATCTTCATTACGATCGGCTTTGCGATCCAGGCGTTTAGCTACCTTCACGTCGTTACGGCTCCACTGAACGGCCACCACAATGGCCAGGGCAATCGTCGGCAACTCTCCTACGCCCCAGGCAACCCCGCCTCCCATTTGTTGGTCCGCGATGGCGCTGAGCCCCCAGGTGCGTCCCATTGCACCAAACCAGTCTGCGAGCAGCAGGCTGGTACCCATCATGAGTGCCACGCCAAAGAATGCGTGAAAAACCATGGTGCCAATCAGCAGCAGCAGCCGGAAGGGGTAGGCCAGGCGGAACGGCACGGGATCAATGCCGATGAGGGACTGTACGAATAGGTAGCCGGTGATGAGAAAGTGTATGGTCATCCACTGGTGCCCGATGTGGTCAGTGGCAGCCCAGCTGAAAATCGGCGTGTAGTAGAACACCCACAGCGATCCGGCAAAGAGGCCGGCGGCAACGAGTGGGTTGGCGACGATTCCGGCGAACTTGGAGTGCACGGCGATGAGGATCCACTCCCGTGAGCCCCGACTGCCGTCCTGGCGTTTGCGGATTGCCCGTGCCGCCAGGGTGACCGGGGCACCGGGGACCAGAAGAAGTGGAACGAGCATGGTGAGCATCATATGCATCAGCATGTGGGCAGAAAACAGGTAGTCCACATAGACGCTCAGCCCGCCGCTGGTGAGGTAGGCCAAGATGAGGAGGCCGCTTACCCAGAGGATGGTGCGATAGATCGGCCAGGAGTCACCGCGTCGGTGTAGGCGCCATACGCCGGCCAGGTAAAAGAAGATGCCGAAGGCACAAAATAGTACCCACACCAAATCCACGTTCCACTCGGTGAAGTAGCGGGCGAAAGTCAGCTCCGGTGGCAGCAGCTCGCCGGTGAGAACCTGGGCCGGTGTGGATTGCGGAATGTCGGTGGCCACCACCTGCACGACAGGAGTGGCCGTGCGGGCAAGGGCTGCGGCAACTCCGGATGCAACGCCCATGAAGGCGAGCTCGCTCACGATGAGCCACCAGAACCAACGACCATTCGAGGTGCGCTGCATCCGCTTGATAAAGAACTGACGTTGCAGAATTCCAAAGCCCCCCAGGGCGATGAGCGCGCTGACCTTGACCAGAACGAGAATGCCGTAGGGGCTAAGGAGCTTGTCCCAGGTGCCAATGCGCAATTCGGCGCTGACGTAGCCCGACGCGGCGACAACGACGAAGGAGATCAGCGCGAGAGAGGAATAACGCCCGATCACCTGGCGGATACGTTCGCCGTCTAATTGGGTTCGCAGCACGATGATTGTGAGCAGCCCACCCAGCCAGATGGCCGCGAACACAAGGTGGAGGCCGAGGGCCGTGATCGCAGCATTGTGTCCCTCGGCACCGGCCGAGTGGCCCTGCTGGGCCATCGGTAGCAGGGAGGCCACGGCCAGCAGGGCCACGAAGACCAACGCTGTCTGGTTGCGCACAGCGAAGCACAAAACGGTGACGCCGGCGGCGATCAGGGTTGTCGCAAGCCAGGACTGTCCCAGTTCGATCTGGCTGAAGAATTGGCCGACGGTGGCGCTGAACTGATCGCTCATGCTCAGAGGCACATTGGTAACGAGGAGAAACGTGAGAAAACCCGTTGCCGCAGCGCTCACGGCGAAGATGGCCGCTGACGCTGCGGCGAAGTCGAGTGCGGTGTTGAACTCACGTTCCTTGGGGCTGAGCGAGAACAGAGTGAGAACGAGGGCCCCAATTGTGCCGGCGGCAGAGACGTTGACCACGAGTTTGGCGATCGGCAGCCCCCAACGCACCACCGGTCCCGGATCAGCCAGCAGTTGCGCGTCAGCGCCACCGCCGTAGGCCAGAGCAACAAGGGTGGACAACACAGCGACCAGCAGCAGAGCTGCCGGTCCGAGAACGCGGACGAGACGAGGCACGTAACTAGCTTATTCGCCTTGCCCTGGGCATCCGTCTGGTTTTCGCACTATGGGCCGGAACCACAAAGGCGCCGACCGAAGTCGACGCCTGTGTGGGGCACCGAACGGTGCCGTCATGCTGGGTGCTACTTAGCGGCAGCCTTGAGCTTGCTACCGGCAGTCAGCTTGACGCGGTGGCCAGCAGCGATGGCGATTTCTTCGCCGGTCTGCGGATTGCGACCGGTGCGAGCGGCCGTAGCGGTGCGCTCGACTCCCAACCATCCCGGGATGGTGACCTTACCGTCGTTGGCAACGGTGTCGGCCAGGGTTGCGAAGAAAGCGTTCAGAACGCCATCAACGGCGGCCTGGCTCTGTCCGGAGTCAGCGGCAACCTTGGCAACGAGCTCGGTCTTGTTCAGCGACTTGTCAGCCATTGAGTGTCCTCCTCGGACTACGTCTGTGTTAACAGCGATGTTTATGTTGCGGGCGCGGCAGGTTCTGCCGCTCCGTTGGTCGGTTCGACCGAGTTGAAATCTAGCAGACATCCGCTAGTTTCCGCGGATTTAGAACCGATTTCGACACTTTCAGCCCCGATTCGCCCGGTTTTTGCCGTGCACGCACAGTTCGCGTGTTCTTCGGGCGAACACAAACGGGATGCCGACCGATGGTCGACATCCCGTTTGGATGAATCTCACGCCGCTGACTTTTCTACTTCAGCGGCAACCAGCCGAAATTACCAGCTGGACTTGGTGATGCCCGGCAGCTCGCCGCGGTGCGCCATGTCACGAAAACGGACACGCGAAATACCGAACTTGGAGAGGTGGCCACGGGGACGACCGTCAACGGCGTCACGGTTGCGCAGGCGCACCGGGCTCGCGTTGCGCGGCAACTTCTGCAAGCCCTTGCGAGCGGCTTCACGCGACTCGTCAGTGCCGGCAGGGTCAACCAGTGCCTTCTTGAGCTCAAGGCGCTTAACGGCGTACCGCTCAACGATGACCTTGCGCTGGTTGTTCTTGGCAATCATGCTCTTCTTCGCCATGTTTAGCGCTCCTCACGAAAGTCAACGTGCTTGCGGATAACCGGGTCATACTTCTTGAGTACGAGACGGTCGGGGTTGTTGCGTCGGTTCTTCTTGGTTACGTAGGTGTAACCGGTTCCAGCCGTGGAACGAAGTTTGATGATCGGACGTACATCATGAGCCTTAGCCATTAGATCTTCACCCCACGAGCGAGAACGTCTTTGACAACGCTCTCGATGCCACGAGCATCAATAACTTTGATGCCCTTTGCGGACAAGGTCAGTGTGACCTTGCGACGAAGCGACGGCACGTAGTACGTCTTCTTCTGAACGTTCGGGTCGAAACGACGCTTGGTGCGCCGGTGCGAGTGCGAAATGTTGTGTCCGAAGCCGGGAACAGCTCCGGTCACCTGGCACACAGATGCCATAGTTTCCTCCATTACCGAAGAGCGAGCGCTCTTCCCAAGATCCCTTGTCGACGGGCACACCACCACGTGCCAGATGGCCGAGGAGAATACCCGCAGTGTACGCACACAGGCGTAGCAGTTATTTACGGTAGTCGATGCGAGGGCTTCCCGCAAATCCGCGATACTGGAACCTTGAAGTGAGCGGTCACGAGTGAGACAGGAAGGCTATGTCCCCAAAAGACTGGGGTGGTAAAAATTTAGAGAACGGCCGCCTTTGCCTTCATCGTGCACTTTTCGCACAGCCCAAAAACATCGACAACATGTGCGGCTTCGGTGAATCCGTTCCGCGCGGCCACCTCTTTGGCCCAGCGTTCAACGGCATCCGCTTCGATCTCGACGGTCAAGCCACAATTTCGACAGATCAAGTGGTGATGATGGTCATTGGTGCTGCAGGCGCGGTACAGGCTCTCCCCCTCGGGCGACTGCAGGGAGTCGGCGTCCCCGGTGCCAGCGAGGTCAGCGAGCGCACGGTAAACAGTGGCGAGGCCAATCGGAGATCCGGTCGCATGCAGCGTGGAGTGCAGCGCTTGAGCGCTGACGAAGCCATCGTTGGCGTCGAGGGCGCTCCGCACCGCCTCGCGTTGCCAGGTATTTCGCTTCATGCCTTCAACCGTAGCGAGGTTCCACTGAGTCGGCGCACATCCAGCGCTTTCGTGAGCCGGCCTTCGATGAGCAGGCGCCGCAGAATCAGCGCGAGAACAAAGAATCCGGCCGCCGTGAGCGCAATCGCGGGCCCGGCCGCTACGTCGAGCGAGCGAGAGAGCAGCACACCGACCACCCCCGACAGGCCACCGAGCACAGGCGCAATCACAAACATGTGGGTGGTTGTCTGCGCGAGCAGCCGGGCGGTGGCAGCGGGGGCTGCGATCAAGGCAATGGCGAGGATGGCGCCAACGGCGGGCATAGCGGTCACAACCGTGGCGGTAATGAGCACGAGTGTCAACAGCTCAATCGGCCACTCCCGGTATCCGGCGGCACGAAAACCGTTTACGTCAAAGGTAGAAAACACGATCTGCTTTCCCAGAAAAACAATCGTGAGCACGGCCACCGCCAGCACAATAGAAACGAGCATCACATCGTTGCCGGTCACGGTCAGGATGGACCCCACGAGGAAGGAGTCAACTTTCACCGGCAAAGACGGGTTGAGCCCCTGCAACAGAACGCCGAGGGCAAACCCGGCAGTGAGCAAAATACCGGAGGCCACCTGGTTGCCCTGGCGTTTAACCCGTCCAATCAGCGTCATGATGCCCACAATGAGCACGCTGGCCACCACCGCGCCGAGGGGAATACTCACGCCCAGGATTGCCGCGCCCACGGCTCCCGGAAAGGTGGCGTGAGTGAGCGCCTGTGCAAAGAAGGTGCGCTGACGCAGCACTACGAGAGTGCCGACCAGCCCACTGAGCGCTCCAATCAACAGTGCGGCCAGTAGAGCCTGTTCGAAGTAGCCCATTACAGAACGACCTGTTTCGCTACCGGGCGTGCACGGCGTGGGCCCACAAAGTAATCTCTCGCAAGTCGCAGCACCAACGCCACACCGTAACCGGCAACCAGAACGAGCACCACCGTGGCGCCGCTCGGCAGATCGACGCCGCCGTTCACCGATGCGTCGTAGCCAAGGGCCAATCCCACCCAGGCCGCCAGCATGGCGAAGCCTGCGGCCACCGGAAAAAGCAGCCAGAGGCGATTGGTCACCAAACGCGCCACAGCACCCGGAACGATCAGCACGGCCAACACGAGCAAGTTGCCCACTGCACTACTGGCCGCCACCACCACGAGGGCAATGGCAACGTTGAGGGCGATATCGAGCATGAGGGGCCGATACCCCGCTGCCGATGTACCTTCCAGGTCGAACGCTCGGAATACCTGTTCTTTCAGGGTCAACCCCACGAGAACGAGGGCAAGGAGGCAGACGATCACGGTCTGGTTCACCTCCGCCTGGCTTACGGTGAGCAGACGCCCAAACAACAGGGCATCCAGCTGGCCAACATAATTTGTTTCCCGTGAAACTACGATAATTCCCACGCTGAACATGGCCGTAAAAACGATGGCGATCGCGGCGTCAGACGTGACAGCCCGTTTGACGATGACCGTGAGCACGACGGCGGCCAACAGGGCAGCCACCAGGGCTCCCACGAATAGTCCGTCACGCCCACCCCAGACAAACCCAATAGCTATCCCCGGAAAGACAGCGTGGGTGAGACCGTCGCTGATGAATTCGAGGCCCCGCAGATTGACCAGCACGCCAACGAGACCAGCGACCAGGCTAAGCACGACGAGCACGAGCAGAGCCCTGGCCATGAACGGAAGATCAAAGGCTGTGACCAGGAAGGCTAAAACATCCACTCAGTGACCTCCGTGGCCCGGAACCACAATGGTGTGTTCGTCCATCTCCACACCGACCGAACCAAATGTCTCTTGCACATTCGAGAGGGTCAGCACGCTTTCGCGGGGGCCAAATGCCACCTGCGCTCCGTTCAGCAGCAACACGCTCTCACACACCGCTCGGGCCAGATCCAGATCGTGGGTCGACACGACCACCGCCACGCCCTGCTGCTTCAGACGCTTCACGGTTTCTATGAGAGCGTCCCGGTTGGCCTGGTCCAGACCGTTGAAGGGCTCGTCCAGCAACAGTAAACGCGGAGCAGATGCCACAGCGCGCGCGAGCAGACCCCGTTGCTGTTGTCCGCCCGACAGTTCGCCAAAGCGCGTTTTCTGGCGGTTGCCGAGGCCAACCGTGGCCAGCGCTTCGGCCACGGCACGGCGATCGGCCCTGCCGGGCATGCGCCACCATCCGAGGGAGCGGTACCGGCCCATCATTACCACCTGCTCCAGAGACACTGGAAAGTGGGGGTCGAGCTGGTCGGTCTGGGGCACATAGCCGATATAGCCGGCCGGGGCCGGCCACTTGCCCAGCACCTCAATCGTGCCGGCTGATCGGGTAATGAGCCCGAGAATGCCCTTGAGAAGCGTGGACTTGCCCGAACCGTTGGGTCCGATGAGTGCCACCGCTTCACCAGGCAGCACGGCAAAATCAATGCCGGTCAGCGCGGGTTCGGAACCGTAGGCAAACGACGCTGCCACCACTCGAAGTGCCGCAGCGGCGTTCACCCCAGCGGTTTCTTGAGAAGTCTTCTCGATCACGGGTTAACTATTGCAGGTTCGCAGGCAACGCAGTGGGGGTAACGCCCCACGATTCGAGCATGAGTGTCACGTTGTGGACCTGTGCCTTCAGGTACGTTCCGCCTGCACCGTCCCGGGGGCCGAGCGAATCGACGTAGAGGGCGTCGTCACCGGAATACACCGTGACACCGGCCTCCGTGGCAATCGTCTCCGCCGTTTTCGGGCTGAGGGACGCTTCGGAGAATACAGCCGCGACGCCGGTTTTCTTGATGGCCGCGACAAGGGAGTCAATTTCGGCGGCACTCGGTTCGGCGTTGTCGTCAAAACTTGGGATAACGGAGCCGACGTAATCGATGTGGTACGCCGCGGTGAAGTAGCCAAGGGCATCATGATTACTCACCAACAACCGGTCATTCGCTGGTACGGCATCGACATTGGTATGAATCCACTCGTCGAGCGCCGCAAGTTGCGCGTCATAGGCGGTGGCGTTGGTGGTGAAGGTGGCGGCGTCGTTTTTATCGGCAGCAATGAGTCCGGCTGTGATGGTGTGCACGATGGTTTGGGCGTTGTGAACGTCGGTCCAGATGTGCGGATCACCATCTCCATGGGCGTGCGTGGCTGTGTCACCATGGGTGTCCGGCGTATCGTCGGCGTGAACATCGGCTTGGTCGTTGGCATGGTCTGTGCCCGCACCAACCGGGGAGATGGTGATCCCTTCGTCGGCGTCAATCGTAACTCCGTCAAAGCCGGACGCTTCAATGGCGGCGTCGAGCCATTCTTCAAGACCGACGCCATTGATAACAAGGACATCCGCGGCACCAAGCGCGGTCAGGTCGGCCGCCGACGGGTCGTAGCTGTGGGCGCTCTGATTGGGCTGAATGAGCTGGGTGAGCTTGACAGCACCGGCATCCCCGATGATATTGCGCGTGAAATCGGCAACCTGGGTGGTCGTGGCAACAACCGACAGCTGCGCCGCAGTGCCGTCCGCCCCCGCGACCGTTTGCGCCGAGCACCCCGTGAGGGTAAGGATGGCAGAGCCCAGAAGGGCAGGAAGGACTAAAATTTTCTTCAGCATTTTTTGAGAGTAACCCTATTGATAATGATTGTCAAAACCATTAAGATCCAGAGGCGGCCTCTGGCTGATCAGGACTACTCCAGCAGCAAAGCCGGCTCTTCGATGATGCTCGCTACGTCGGCCAAAAAACGACTCGCTACGTCGCCATCAACAACGCGGTGATCAAAACTCGCGCCGATTGTGGTCACGAAACGAGCTCGCACCTCGCCGTCAACGACCCACGGCTTCTGCTTGATGGTGCCAAGGGCAACGATCCCGGCTTCGCCCCCGTTGAGTATGGGGGTGCCAGTGTCCATGCCAAAAACACCGATGTTGGTGATCGTGATAGTGCCGTTGCTCATCTCGGCCGGACTCGTTTTTCCATCGCGCGCGGTCATCGTGAGCTTCTCCAGGGCCGCCGCGAGCTCAAGCAAGCTCATATCCTGAGCTTCTTTAATATTCGGCACGATCAATCCCCGCGGGGTCGCGGCGGCGATGCCCAGGTTCACGTAGTGCCGCACGATGATTTCTTCATCGGTGAACTTCGAGTTCACCGTGGGGTTGCGTCGCACCGCCCAGATCATGGCTTTGGCCATGATGAGAAGGGGAGATACTCGCACTCCCGCAAAGTCGGTCGATGCCTTAAGCCGTTTGACGAATTCCATGGTGCGCGTCGCATCAACGTCCACAAATAGACTCACATGCGGTGCGGTGAAAGCACTCTTCACCATGGCTTGAGCGATAGCTTTGCGTACCCCCTTCACCGGAATACGCTCGTCGCGATCGATCGGCCACTCCGGCGTCTCGATGTTGCGAAAGACACTCGCTTGAGTTGCTCCGCGCAGCACATCCTCGCGCGTAACATCGCCCACCGGCCCGGTCGCCTCCACCAGGTTCAGGTCAACGCCGAGGTCCTTGGCCAGCTTACGAATGGGTGGTTTCGCCATGACCGGCCCCGCGGAGGCCGATCGCGCCGCCGGCTGCAGCGGCTCGGCGCGAGGGCGTGCCGGGGCAACGGGGGCGAGAGTTTCGTGAGCGACGACCGCACCGGGGTGACGACGTCGGCGGGTGGCCATTGTGGCGGCGGCACCGCGACCAACGAGCACCGGCTCCGGCGCTTCGTCATTGATGCTGCTGGAATCAGCTTCCAGCGCATCGGCAGCGGATGCGGATGCCGCAGCATCCACTAACGGCACCGCTGGCGGCTGGTCTCCACCGGCGCTGGCATCGGAATTGATCGTAATGATGAGGGTCCCCACATCAACGGTCGTTCCAGCCGTAACCAGAATTTCCGCCACGACGCCGACAAACGGCGACGGCAGCTCCACCAAGGATTTGGCA
>Ga0307486_1000573_pt1 | contig 32889 bp, 37 predicted proteins | sample CBIW02metaG_FD_203663 | JGI IMG/M metagenome (GOLD analysis project Ga0307486, IMG submission 203663) | Sea-ice brine microbial communities from Beaufort Sea near Barrow, Alaska, United States - CBIW 0.2 | ecosystem: Environmental > Aquatic > Marine > Coastal | place: USA: Alaska | collected... | reverse complement strand
GCGGTGAACAGACTGAATAACCGACCACGAAAACGGCTGGGTTATCGCACACCGGCAGACGTTTTCTGGGGCGAATACTCAGGGGGCTTGGATACGAGCGGTGCTGCACTTAATACTTGAATCCAGGGTCTCAGGGCTGATATATTCCAGATGAGTACCCGTTTTGCCTCTGTTTTGATCGGCGACCGCTATGCTGTTTGGTAACCGGGCCAAGGATTGAGGCGAAATGCCTTTTAAGGCCATTGATCGCATCGAAATTATACGGGCCCCGGCACCGCAATGTCTGTCGCAGATGCATTACAGTGATTCTTAACCCAGTTGTCCAAATAGTTGCGGTTCAGAGTTGTAGTAATCGAATAACCCTTAACTCATGGTCCAAACAAAATCAAAATGAGGAGTATCCCCATGATCAAACCATCACTTGGGCTCGGCTTGGGCCTTGCCGCCCTGATGGGGCTCATTCCCCTGTCTCTGCAAGCAGCTGATCTACGATTCGCGTCCGGTTACCCGCCGGGAAGCATAACCAGTAATGCAGTAGGCGTTTTCAAGAAGCGTCTCAATTCTGTTTCTGGTGGTGAGCTTAGCGTTCGCGTTTTTGAACTGACCTTGTTGAACCTTCGTGAAACCCCGGAGGGTATCCGTGATGGCATGACCGATATGGGCGTCGTGCTTACCCCGTACTTCCCGGCAAGTTACGCGCACACTAACATGGTGGCGGAGGTCTCCATGTCCACCGAGCTGATGGACGGAGGCTCAGATCAAGCGGGCCTGGTTTACACGGGTGCCATGTCTGAATTCATCTTTCTTAACTGCGCTGAATGCCGTAATGAGTTCGCGGCGCAGAATCAGCTCTTCCTGGGCAGTGCGGCAACGCCTCCCTATTCGCTGTTGTGTCGGGAAAAAGTCGACAGCCTTGAGGCCCTGAAAGGAAAGAACCTCAGGACATCCGGCGCACAGTGGTCACGATGGGCCGAATCGGTCGATGCCAACCCTATTACGATGTCGGTAAACGAAATCTATGAAGGCTTGAGCCAGGGAGTGGTTGACTGTTCTGTGCAGTCGACCTCGGAGCTGTCGGTCTTCAATTTGTTTGAGGTAGTGGGTGACATAACCGTGAATTACCCGAGCGGGGTATTCAGTGGTGTCGGTTCTGCCAACATTAATCTGGACACATGGCGCTCCCTGAGCGATAAGCAGCGTGGGGCCTTGTTGGAAGCAACTGCTGTTCTCTCGGCTGAATTCAGTTGGGGATACGAGCGAGGTGCCGTTGAGAACGAGCAAGTTGCCAAGGAGCAGGGAATCGGTCTCACATATGCGACCGATGCAATGAAGGCGGATAATCGTGAGTTTATTCAGTCTGATTTGAAAACTATTGCCGATACCTATTCGGAGCGTTATGGCGTCGAGCAAGCAGATGCAAAAATCGCCAAATTCCGAAAGCTTCTCGGCAAATGGCAAAAACTTATTGATGATGTAAAGAGCAGTGAGGAGCTCGCTCAGGTCTACTGGGAAGAGGTTTTCTCAAAGGTTGATCCCACCACCTATGGACTTTGATTCATTCAGCGAGGCTATGACCATGGCCCCTTCCGCTTGCAGGTTAGCTTTCCGGTGACGGCAGGAAAGGGTTGGTTTTGGGGATCGTCATCAACGTAAACAACGTTAGGGAGTCCATTACTAAGAACCAGAAGACCCCCTTTGAGGATTTGTACTATACCTCCTGATTTTTGATTAGGGTGTTCAACACCAAAACCATGCTTTCCATGCAGGCAATCAGAACGACCTTGGGGGTCTTTCCTCGAGGCTTCAGGTACACGTAGAAACGTTTAAAAACAGAGTTGCACTGGATGAGGGAACACATGGCCATGAACATTGCTGTGCGCACTCTATGGGCGCCCTCGTCCTAGAGTTATACAGCGCTCCGCATAGGTTTACCGGTCTCTCGCATATGGAGTCTGTCTGAAATTGCCGATGCAGCTGTTGCAGCGGGATAAGATTGTAGTGGTCAACTAATCCCGGACAGTATATTAAGTTTTTCTTCCGCGACCACAGGTGGCATGCCGTCATTGAATGTATGAGGACGCTGCCTGTTGTAGTAGTCCATCAGGTAATCGCCAACATCCTTCCTTGCGTCAGGAATTGAGCGATATCCAAGTGACGGGATCCATTCGCTCTTCAAGCTTCGGAAGACCCGTTCCATCGGGACATTATCTCAACAACTTCCTCGGCGACTCATGCTTTGCTCCATGCGGTATCGCCAGAGCCTCTGACGGAATAATCGACTGGCGTACTGACTGCCCTGGTCAGAGTGGAACAGAACCCCAGTCGGCTTTCCTCGCTGCTCATACGCATGATCCAATGCCTTCACCACCAACTCGGCATCAGGCCGATCTGATAGCGCCCAACCGACAACCCGGCGAGCATAGAGATCCAGAACAACCGCCAGATAGCTCCATCGCTGACCAGCCCACACGTAGGTGATGTCACCGCACCACGCCTGGTCTGGGCGACTGACACTGAACTCGCGATTCAGCCGGTTAGGGATGTCTGGCCTCTCTACCGTGGCCGGGTTGTAAGCGTGGGGACCAGGCTGTTTGCAGATCAGCCCCAGCTCACTCATCAGGCGGCGAACCTTGAAGCGTCCGACCTCAACGCCCTCGTCCTTGAACATGGTGGTGATCATCCGACTGCCTGCCGAGCTTCGGCTCTTGCGGAATAACCGGTTCACATCGGCTCGCAGGATTACTCGTTCCGCGTCGACCACAGAACGCCTGCGGCGATAGTCGTAATAACTGGACCGAGATATTTCAAACGCTTTACAGACCATCTCAACCGACTCCTGCTCACTCAACTGGTCTATCAGCGCGTACGATTCATCTCGTCCGACATCAAGAGAGCGGTAGCCTTTGTTAGTATCGATTTCTCCCGTTCCAGCCGCCCACAACGGGCTTCAAGTTCCTGGATTCGCTGCTGCTCAAGTGTCAGAGCTTTGGACTTAGGAGTAACCCCGCCACGCTCTTCAGAGAGCTGCTTCACCCATCGCCTTACAGCGTTTTCGCCAACGTCCAAAGAGCGGCTGGCTTCGGTAACAGAGTAGCCTTGGTCAAGCACTAGGCAAGCTGCTTCCTGCTTGAACTCTGGCGTAAAAGATCGTCGTTTTCTGGTCATTAGACACCTCGTTTATGGTGGCAATATTACCACCTACGTTGGTGTCCGGAATCATTGAACCACTACAGATGAACCCCACCGTTATAGCGGCTAAGTTTTGCGATTTTGGTAACGGTGTTGGTCAGCTCAACTCAACCTGAGTTGGGACGTGGTCTGTATTCAACGTTGGCCTCTACCTCTACCTCTACCGGAGTTCGGTTGGTGAGTGGCCGGGGCCATTGCCGACCAAGGTCTGGCGAGTAGCCTGCATCCATGCAACAGCAGTCTCCTGAACGCCTTTATGCTTTTTAAGGGCATGCACCAAAATCGGGCTTTCTGGGCAATGGTGGAAGCGCTTGATAGGCATTTCCACCCACTCACGGAGCAGTCGCCGGCTTTCGTGAGGATCAATCATGTTTTGCTCTCTATTTGCAGCCTGATTGAGTTGTTCAGCGACAATTATCTTGGCCGGTTGGGTGTGACAATCGGCATCTTGTTTCCCCCCGTGGAGCATAACCCGATGGTGATCAGAATGATCATCAAATGGTCGGCAGACAACACCAGCTCACCAAAGACAACCGTCCGATCAGCGTAGGGTGTAGGCAGTCGATGGGTATAGGTGCCCTAGCAGTCTGTCGAACTTAAACAAACGGAATGGAAATGAGATGCTCGGGTCTTCGGTGGAGACGATGGAAACCAAACGATGATACATTTCATAATCGCAGATCGAGAAATAGACTATTTTTTTGTTTTCGCACTTGACACACAGGGCCTGGGCCTGGCCACCGAGGCGGCAAAAGCCAGCGGTCAGCCAGTAGTAATGGGCGCCATGGCACAGCAGCTTTACCAGTCCATGAGTTTTGAGGGCCATGGCGGCCTGGATTTCTCCGCCATCATCAAACGTTATCGTAAGGGTGAGGAATGAGTGACGAACAGCCAGAAGTCATCGTCGAGGTCCGGGGCCGTTATGGTTACCTGACCCTGAACCGGCCCAGAGGGCTGAATGCCCTGACTCTGGAGATGGTGCAGACGATTCACAACCAACTGGACGAGTGGGCCGACGACACCGCGATTGACGCCGTCGTAGTCATGGGGGCCGGCGATAAGGCGTTCTGCGCCGGTGGCGATATCCGGGCGCTCTATGACAGTTACCAGTCCGGTGGAACTCTGCACCGGGTGTTCTTTGAAGAAGAGTACGCCCTGGATCAGGCCATCCATCAGTATCCCAAACCGGTGCTGGCGCTGGTGAGCGGCATTGTGATGGGCGGCGGTATGGGTCTGTTCCAGGGAGCGGGTCTGCGTATCGTCAGCGACGGCGCTCGGCTGGCCATGCCGGAGACGGGCATCGGCTACTTTCCGGATGTGGGGGCCACTTACTTCCTGGGTCGCCTGCCTGGCCGTCTGGGGGAGTATCTGGCGGTCACCGGCAGCCAACTGAATGCCGCTGATGCCATCTACACGGGGCTGGCGGATCTGTACGTGCCGGAAGAACACTTTGCCACCATAGCTGAAACCCTGGATGTTACCGACGCCGGGTCTGTCGAAACAATCAGAGTCGGGCTGTCTGGCGCTGCTGCCGATCCGCCCGAGTCTCGCCTTGCCAGATTCCAGCTGGCCATCGACGAACACTTCGCAGGATCAACCCTGCAGGAAGTACGCGACTCCCTGCGCGAGGAAAAACAACCGGACCTCGCGGACTGGGCCCGGGATACCCTGGCCGCCCTGGAGGGACGATCTCCCCTGGGCATGGCCGTGGCCATGGAACTGGTCCGCCGTGGCCGGGAGCTGTCGCTGGCCGAAGCGTTCGATCTGGAACTGGCACTGGATTATCAATGGTTTGACCATGGTGACATTGTTGAGGGTATCCGCGCGCTCATCGTGGATAAGGACAAGTCACCACAATGGCGGGTGGCGAGCATTGGTGACCTCACGCCGGAACAGGTTTCCGTCTTTTTCGACGAGGCGGCACACTAGCCCGTCTGCCAGTATCTGGTAACACCTGTTCTCCGAACTGACGAGACCAACAAGCGAACAAAAAGAGAACACCACCATGCAGGATATCGAGTTCAACGAAGACCAGCGGATGATCCGCGACATGGCCCGCCAGTTCGCCCAGAGCGAGCTGGCGCCCCGGGCAGCGGACTGGGATAAATCCGGTTATATTGACGACGCCGTAATCCGACAGATGGGTGAGCTGGGTCTGTTGGGCATGGTGGTGCCGGAAGAGTGGGGCGGCAGCTTTGTGGATTTCGTCGCCTATGCACTGGCAGTGGAGGAAGTGGCTGCCGGTTGCTGTGCGACCAGCACGTTGATGAGCGTCCACAATTCAGTAGGTTGTTCTCCGGTGCTTAACTATGGCACTGAGGAACAGAAAAAGAAGTGGCTGCCGTCTCTTGCCAGTGGCGAGACTATCGGCTGCTTCTGCCTGACGGAGCCCCAGGCCGGGTCCGAGGCCCACAACCTGAAGACCCGGGCCGAACTGAAGGACGGTGAATGGGTACTTAACGGTGCCAAGCAGTTTGTCACCAACGGCAAGCGGGCCGGGCTGGCGGTGGTGTTTGCGGTCACCGACCCCGATCAGGGCAAGCGCGGCCTGTCCGCCTTCCTGGTGCCCACCGATAATCCGGGCTTCCGGGTGGACCGGATGGACCGGATGGAACACAAGCTGGGTATCCGTGGCTCCGACACCTGCGCCATCACTCTTGAGAACTGCCGCATCCCCGAGGAAAACCTGCTGGGGCAACGGGGCAAGGGCCTGAACATTGCGCTGTCCAACCTGGAGGGGGGCGTATCGGCATCGCCGCCCAGGCTGTGGGGGTGGCCCGCGCCGCTTTCGAAGCAGCCCTGAAATACGCCCGCGAGCGACAGCAGTTTGGTGTGCCGCTCACGGAGCACCAGAGCATTGCCAACATGCTGGCGGACATGCACACCCGTCTGAACGCCGCACGGCTGCTGGTGGTTCATGCCGCCCGACTGAAGACAGCCGGCCAGCCCTGCCTGTCAGAGGCGTCCCAGGCCAAGCTGTTTGCCAGCGAGCTGTCGGAGGAGGTCTGCTCCCACGCTATCCAGATCCATGGTGGCTATGGTTACCTGGAAGACTACACCGTGGAGCGACTCTACCGGGACGCCCGCATCACCCAAATCTACGAGGGCACCAGCGAGGTGCAACGTCTGCTGATCGCCCGGGAGTTGAAGAACCTGCTCTGACCCTTGCCATCGTCCTGCCTCACGGACGAGGCGGTTTTTCCCGATCGCTTCCCGCAAGGTTCCAGTTCGTCCGTTCCGACGATGTGTAAGCTTGCTTATGAAATGATCATGAAGTGGACCCCATAGAACCCGGTGTGGTGCCCGTAAGGTGCATCTCCGGTTGGCGAGGAAACCACTCATGTCCGACCTGCCTCCATCTCTGAAAATAGAAGAATCCGACGGCGTGGCCCGTGTCATTCTGGCCCGGCCGGAAGCCCTGAATGCCCTTGACCGCCCGCTGATTCAGGCGCTTCGAAGCTATTTCAGCGAACTCTACTACCGGCGCGATATTCGCGTCGTGGTGCTTGCCGGCGAAGGCCGTGGCTTCTGTGCCGGGCTGGACCTGAAGGAACAGGCGCAAACGCCCATCAACCCGCGGGTGGGCGGCGCCCTGGACGAGCAGCGCGCGGTGCGGGACATCATGGTGGCCATGCGCCGCTGTCCGCAGCCCATCATTAGCATCGTTCAGGGGGCAGCAAGCGGAGGTGGCTTCGCCATTGCCCTGGCCAGTGATATTCGATTGCTGACTCCCGATGCCCGCCTTAACGCGGCTTTTATCAAGCTTGGCATCAGCGGTTGTGATGTGGGCGTAAGCTATTTTCTGCCGCGCATGGTGGGCAGTTCGGTTGCCGCGGAGTACCTGCTCACCGGACGTTTCATGGACGCCGAGCGGGCCCGGGAGTTGGGGTTGACCAGCACGGTGGCTCCGCTGGAGGAGCTTGAAGCACACGCTGAAGGACTGGTGGCCGACATGCTGCGGGCAACACCTGTGGCGCTGAGACTGACCAAGGAGGCACTGGGCCTGGCCATCGACGCCCAGAGCCTGGAGGCGGTGGTGGCACTGGAAGACCGCAACCAGATTCTTTGCATCCAGGATGATGATTTCCAGGAAGGTGTCAGCGCTTTCCTCGAGAAACGTGAACCTCGCTATTCCTCCGCAGGAGAATAACCATGAAAGCTGATGATCTGATGTACCGTGACGACCTGATGGGCGGCCAGCGAATTTTGGTGACCGGTGGTGGTACCGGGCTGGGCAAGGAAATGGCGGAGGCCTGCCTGATTCTGGGGGCGCATGTATACATCTGTGGACGGCGGGGCAGCGTGCTGGAACAGACCGCCAACGAATTGATGGGGCGTCACGACGGCAAGGTCACTCCTATTCCGTGCGATATCCGCAGTCCGGAAGCCATCGACGACATGGTCCAGCATATCTGGAATGACGGCGGCGCACTGACGGGCCTGGTCAACAACGCAGCCGGTAACTTCGTCAGTCGCACCGAGGACCTGTCCCATCGCGCCTTCGATGCCGTTGCCAATATTGTCTTCCGGGGCAGCTTCCTGGTGACCCAGAGTTGTGGCAAGCGCTGGCTGGCAGAAGGCAAGCCAGCGTCGGTGGTATCCATTGTCACAACCTGGGTGTGGAACGGCTCGCCTTTCGTTGTGCCCTCTGCCATGTCCAAGGCCGGCATTAATGCCATGACACAGTCACTTGCGGTAGAGTGGGGCAACCGTGGTATCCGCCTCAACGCCATCGCGCCGGGGCTGTTCCCCACGGAGGGTATGAGCAAGCGCCTGGGACCATTGGGAGAAATGGACTTGGGGGAGAGTCCCATGGGACGCCCGGGCCGTCACCCGGAACTGGCCAATCTGGCGGTGTTCTTGCTGGGGCCGGGGGCCGAGTATGTCAACGGCCAGACCATCGCCATCGATGGTGGTCAATACCAGGCAGATGGTGGCAACTTTACTGCTCTGTCGGCCTGGGGCGACGATGAATGGCGCCGCGCCCGGGAAGCGATCTCCGCCGTCAACAATCAGGACAAGGCAAAGCGCTCTACCTGAGCCGGCCTGCAGCTATCGAGGAAGTCACCATGTCCGAAATCGTAGAGGTTATCCGTAGCGAACACCAAGGTGTGGTTGAGGTTCGCCTCAATCGCCCCGACAAAATGAACGCCATCAGTACAGCCATGTTCAATGATCTGGTCGAGGCGGGGGAATCCCTGAAGAATGATCCGTCGGTCAGGGCCGTGGTGATCAGCGGGGAGGGCCGCAGCTTCTGTGCCGGCCTGGACATGGACAACTTCTCGAAAATGGCGGAGGGCAACGCCAGTTCCACGGTCAAGGGGCTGGAGCCGCGCACCCATGGCGATTTCAACCTGGCCCAGTATGTTGCCATGGTCTGGCGTGACGTGCCGGTGCCGGTGATTGCGGCGGTGCATGGCGTCTGCTTCGGTGGCGGGTTACAGATCGCCCTGGGCGCGGATATCCGTTACACCACGGTGGATTCCCTGTGGGCCGTAATGGAAGTAAAGTGGGGGCTGGTGCCGGATATGGGCGGCATGGTCCTGGTTAACGAACTGGTGCGCCCGGATATCGCCCGCGAGCTTTGCTACACCGGCCGTATTCTGTCCGGCCAGGAAGCGCTGGATGTGGGACTGGCTACCCGAATTGCCAGTAACCCCCGGGAAGAGGCGCTGGCACAGGCCCAGATGATCGCGGGCAAGAACCCGGATGCCATCCGCGCCATGAAACGCCTGCTCAACAACGCCATTACTCCGAAGGAACACACCGCTCGCATCCTGCTGGAGGAATCCCGAGAGCAGGACCGCATCATCGGCAGCCCGAATCAGGTGGAGGCGGTGTATGCGAATCTGGAGAAGCGAGAGCCGGCGTTTGTAGATCCGGATGCATAGCACGACGTTGATATAGTTTCGTCTTGCACATCGCTATGGCCAGGCTGTCTGGCACGAACTCGGCGAGCAGTGTGACGTAGAAGCGAGAATTCCGTTTTAAGCGCGCTCCAGCGCAATGGCAGTCGCCTCACCCCCACCAATACACAATGATGCCACCCCCCCGCTTCAGATCATAGGTCTGCATCGCCCCCAGCAAGGTCACAATAATCCGTGCCCCGGAAGCGCCCAGGGGATGCCCCAATACGCAGGCGCCACCGTGTACATTCACCTTGTCGTGGGGAATATCCAGCTCCTTCATCGCGGCGAGAGGCACGACCGAAAACGCCTCGTTGATCTCGAACAGATCCACATCCGATACGTTCCATTCGGTCTTGTCCATGAGTTGCTGAATGGCTCCTACCGGCGCGGTGGTAAACCACTCTGGCGCCCTGGCATGGCTGCAATGGCCGACAATGGTAGCCAGTGGGGTCAAAGCCACGTTTCTCCGCCTCAGACCGGCGCATCAGCACCAGCGCTGCACCGCCATCAGAAATGGACGATGAGTTGGCGGCTGTCACCGTGCCGTCCTTACGGAAGGCCGGTTTCAGGGAGGGAATCTTGTCGGGTCGGGCCTTGCCCGGCTGTTCGTCCACGTCCACCATGCCGCGGCCGGTGTCCACCGGGGTTATCTCGTTGCGGAAATGTCCCTTCTCAATGGCCTTCAGGGCCCGGTCCAATGAGGCAAGGGCGTACTCATCCTGCTGTTCCCGGGTGAAGCTGTAATGGTCAGCACAGGACTCGGCGAAGGTACCCATCAACCGGCCCTTGTCATAGGCATCCTCCAGCCCGTCGAAGAACATGTGGTCCAGCATTTCGGCATGGCCCAGCCGAGCGCCGTTGCGCATCTTGGGCACCAGGTAGGGGGCGTTGGTCATGCTCTCCATGCCGGCGGCGGCGATGATATCGGCACTGCCCACGCTAATCATGTCATGGCCGAGCATGGTCGCCTTCATGCCTGAGCCGCACACCTTGCTGATGGTGGTGCAGGGCGTGGACAGGTCCAGCCCGGCGCCGAGCGCTGCCTGCCGAGCCGGCGCTTGGCCGAGGCCGGCGGGCAGCACATTGCCCATCATCACTTCGCTGACATCGGAACCACCCAGGCTTGAACGCTGCAGCGCAGCCTTCAATGCAGCAGTTCCCAGGTCGGTACCTGACAGACTCTTCAGCTCCCCCTGGAAGCCACCCATGGGGGTGCGGGCCATACTGGTAATTACAATCGGCTCGTCATTCACGGTCAGTTACCTTTTGTCTTCAGTGGTACTGGTCAGTGTATCCCGGCCGGTAGCGGTAACCCAAAACAGCCGGAACATTTCCAGAAGCATGAGACCAAAGGCCAGCGGAACCATCAGGATCACCGGCCAGATGGGCCAGTGGGTGGAGCTGATCTGGAATTGCCGGCCACTTTCCACGGAACTCCAGGCATAGTCGGTGACATACCACATCACCACTAGGAAAATGATGATCTCCACCAGTAGCACCAGAGAGGCCAGAATACGGTGAACCATTGGTGGAAGCCTGGCTTGCAGCATGTCGAATTTCGGGAACATACCATCTCGATGCGCCAGAGGTATGGCCCAGAAAACTAACAGCGGGAAGGCGACACGCTCAATCAGGTTGTAGCCTCCGGGTATCAGATCCATGTTGAACACATACCGGCCGAGAACGCTCAGCACGGTCATGATCATAATAGCGAACAGGCAGAAGCCGGCCCCGACCGAGGCCAGACCACCCTCCAGTTTGCCAAGTTTTTGCCAGAATCCCATTGTTGTCTCCTTAGCGCATCTGGGCTGGTAACCAAGTCACCACGGACGGGAATATCAGCAACAGAGCGGTGACAATAACGCCCGCTGCCACAGCGAAAATGGTGGCCCCACGAAAAACCTGCGATGCAGGATAATTGGCCGCACTGGCCGCCGCGAAACTGGCCAGCCCTACCGGTGGTGTCAGCAAACCCAGCGCAATCATGGTTGAGGCACTGACACCAAACCACAACAGATCGATACCGGCCGCCTGAAGCAGGGGCAGGATAATGGGCACCAGCAGAACGATGACAGCCGCGGACTCCAGGAACATGCCTGCCAGAAAGAATACCGCCAGCAGAATCACGGCGACCAGGCCGGGGTTTGACAGCACCGGATCCATAACCGCAATCAGTTCGTTGGGCAGTCGCGAGAAGGTGAGGAATCGGGCGAAGATTTTCGCACCCAGCACCAGCATCATCAGAGCAGCGGTAATTTTTACGGATTCGGACAAGGCCTGGAAGATGTCTTTCCGGCTGACGCGGCCCATGGCAATCATGCCCACCATTGCGGTAAAGGCACCGATGGCACCGGCTTCGGCGACCGTAATGATGCCTCCGTAAATTCCCCCAAACACTACCACCATCAGCGTAACCACGAACAGGAAGGCATTCCTGCTCTTGCGTCGGCTATCCGCTGCTTCCGGCTCATCGGGAACCGTGCCGTCTGCCTGTGCGTCCTTACGGATTTCACCAAAGATCCTCAGGCAAATCACATAGATGATGATGCACAGCGTGGCAGGCCCGATGGCGCCAATGAACAGGTGCCCAATGGGGACCGAGGCCAGTGAACCATAGATGATCATGATCAGGCTGGGTGGCACGATTGCCGATAGTGAACCGGCCACGGCAGCGATACTCAGTGAAAATCGCCGGGTATAGCCAAGTTTTTCCAGCTCGGGCGAGGCAACGGCGGCAAGTGAGGCTGAGCTGGCGGCACCAGAACCGGAAACGGCTCCCAGCAGCGACCCTGTAACAATGGTTGCCACGCCGAGAGGAAACCGACGATAACCGGACATGCGATGGCCGACCTGAAACAGGTCATTGATGATGCCGCCCTTGAGCAGCATCTGGGCCATCAGCAGATAAAGCGGAACAATGGACAGGGAATAGATTGACGCTGTGTAGAAAGTGTCTGGGCCTACGATACCGCCCAGCGGCCCGACACCTATGTAGAGGGCGATACCGACTATTCCGGCCCCGAAAAGAACGGTGGCAACGTTCTGGCCCAGCGCGAGGAATACAGCGAACCAGGCGATGACGATCCAGATAACAGTCGTTGCAGACACGGCGAGTTACCTACAAGGTTGAAAGGAGAGAAAGGGCGGCGATGGTCGGTCACACCATCACCGCCAGGTCAGGGGCTCAGTTGAGCTTGAGGTACTCGGCCGCGCCTTCGGGAATCTGGCCGCCACGTTCCATGATCAACCCGGCCCATTGGCGGGCCGCTGCCCTGGCTGGATGGCCATTATCTTCAAGCTGCTCGATCCAGCGGATCCAGGTTTGGCTGGCCGCCTTTGACATGTGCGCCTGCATGTCTTCAGAAAGGTCTCCGATCTGGACAAAGGTGGTGCCGTCTGCGCTGGTCTGCTCGCGTACCGTTACTTCCCGCTTGTCGATGTAACGGGCATTGGCCATTGCCGTTTCCCGGGCAATGCGATCCCAGGTCTCGCGCTGCTCCTCGGTGAGTCCCTGCCAGGTTTCCTCGGTCATGGAGAGGTAGCTTTCCCAGTGCCCCAGGGAAATCCCGGTGATGGCGTATTCCAGAAGATCCTCAAAGGAGTAGGAGGGCCAGTCCGCAACCGACAGGATAGTGCCCTCCACCGTGCCCCGTGACAGAGCTTCATAGGAGGCAGCACTGGTCATGGTGACCGGTGTCGCGCCCAGTTCTTCCAGCAGGATGGTGTGCAGGGGGGAGCCGGCACGGATGGGAAGTCCCTTGATGTCCGAAGGTTCTTTCAGTTCGATACCGGTGGTGGCCAGGGAATAGGCGGAAGTGGCGCCGACCGGCCAGCCACGGATGCCCTTTTCGCCCAGCTCATATTCGTAGAAGGACTTGCCATTCTTCAGCTCCTGGTCGGAGTCCATCAGTTCCAGCAGTGCATCGGTAACCAGTTCTGAAGTGGTTTCCAGGGTGGGCAGTTGCGTCACGTCGGATAACGGAAAACGGCCTTCGTGATAGGGGGCCAGCAGCGGAGCGGCTACGTGGATAATGCCGTCCTTGAGGCCGTCCATTTCCTGGCCAGGGGTAACCAGGGAGCCGGAGTAGTAGGCTTCGAAGTCGATGCCGATATCGGCTGCCTCGATGGCTTCTATAAAGGGGTCCATATGCTCCCCGACCCAGAAGTGCTGCTGTCCGATGCCTGATGAAATGCGCATGGTTTCGGCGGCTGCTGCTCCGGTAAACCCGATCGAGCCCGCCAACAGACCTGCGGCGGTCAGTTTTAAAAGATTGCTGCTCATTACGATCCTCCCGTGGCCGTGAAAAGGGCCACCTGTAGTTGCATGTTGTATTTGTTGTGAGCGGCTTCCGTGCTTCCCCGGCAGTTCGGGTCGGGGGCAGGTTACTCCTATAAACCGGATGTAGCGTCAGTTCGACAGGCGTTTTCCAGACAGCAACTCCGCACCCCGGCGCCCGAGGGCTACCGAGAGCGCACCGACCTTTGCGGCATTCTCCGAAGCGGCGTTGCCAGACTCGGCGCGCTTGGCAATACCTTGGAAAATAACCGCCCAGCGGAACAGGGCGAAAGCGTGGTGGAAGGTGGTCAGGCCGTTACTGAACCCGGCCGCTTCCAGGTAGGTGTCCTCGAATTGCTGGCGCTCAGGAATGCCCAGAGCCTTCAGGTCCGCACCCATCAGTCCACCGTATTCTTCCGGGGTGATATGCCACATGGCGGTGGCATGGGCGAGGTCGGCCAGGGGGTGCCCCAGGGTGGACAGCTCCCAGTCCAGCACGCCCACGATGTGGGGGGCCTCCGGATGCAGCATCAGGTTGCCGATGCGGTAGTCGCCGTGCACCAGAGTGGAGGTTTCATCGCCGTCATCGTTTTCCTTCAGCCACTTGGCGAGCTGGTCAATTTCCGGAATTTCCCGGGTTTTGGAAAGCTCCCACTGTTTGGTCCACCGGTGGATCTGTCGGCTGAAGAAGGGACCCTTGCGACCGTAATCCTCGAGCCCTTTCTCAGCGACATCCACACGGTGAAGGTTGGCCAGAACCCGAGCCTTGTGGTCATAGATGGCCAATCGTGCCTGGGGGGTGTGGTCCGGCAGGGTGCTTTCATGAAAAACCTGCCCATGCAGTCGTTCCATCAGGTAGAAAGGGGCGCCGAGCAAGTTCTTGTCTTCCTCGAGTCGTACCATTTCCGGCACTGGCACTCCGGAACCGGCCAGGGCGTCCATGACTCGATATTCCCGGTCCACCCGGTGGGCGCCGGGCAGTAGTTCGCCGTTGGGAGCCTTGCGCAGCACCAGTTCCCGGTCACCGATGGTCACGAAGTAGGTGGGGTTGGACTGGCCACCGGAGATCGGGTTGATGGACAGGTCTCTGGCGTCAAGGGATGACGAGAGCTCAGGAAGGTGTTGTCTGAGGTAGCTAAGAAGTGCCTCAGGATCAAAGTCTGTCTGACTTGCGCGCTTTGATGTCGGCTGTTGCCCGTTGGTGCTCATTGGAAAGGCCCTTTCGGGGCGGATAACCGAAGAGGATCGCCCGCTGGTCTGTTGATTATCAGGAGTGAGTCTAGATGGTATGCCAGGGTTGGCGCCCAGGTATCGTCGGAATGGACGATTATTTCGCTGAATCGCCCCCGCAATCTATCCGGAAGATAACAATAACAACTAGTGACCCGCTTCTGGTAACGATCCGCCCGGCTGGACAGCTGGAATGTGGAAGCGGGTCAGTACATGGAGGCGTTGTGAACATACTGGAAATCAGCCAGCTGTCGCTATCTTTTGGTGGCGTGCATGCGCTGCAGGATGTCAGCTTTCAGGTGCCCCGGGACACTATCACCACCGTGATTGGCCCCAATGGGGCGGGTAAAACCTCATTATTCAACTGTATCTCCGGCTTCTATAAGCCCCAGCAGGGTGAAATCCGCTATCAGGGCGAGCCTCTGAAAGGCGTCAAACCCCCGAAGCGGGCCGCCCTGAGGCTCGCTCGTACCTTCCAGAATATCGCCCTGTTCCGGGGCATGACCGTGCTGGACAACATCAAGCTCGGTGCCCACGTGCACATGAAGACCGGTCTGCTGGGCTCACTGGCCTATTTTGGCCGCGCCCGCCGGGAGGAAATGGAGATTCGCGAAGAGGTGGAGCGGCGGATCATCGACTTCCTCGAGATTGATCATATCCGTCGCCAGCCGGTAGCGAGTCTGCCCTATGGCCTGCAGAAGCGGGTCGAGCTGGCCCGGGCTCTGGCCATGCGCCCGAAAGTCCTGATGCTCGATGAGCCCGTGGCAGGAATGAACCGGGAAGAAAAAGAGGATATGGCCCGGTTCATCCTGGATATCCGTGAGGAATGGGACATTACGGTGCTGATGGTGGAACACGACATGGGCATGGTGATGGATATCTCCGACCATATTGCCGTGCTCAACTTCGGTCAGGTGATCGCCGAGGGTGAACCGGAAGAGGTTCAGCAGAACCCCGAAGTCATCAAGGCCTACCTTGGCAACAGCGATATCGACAGCCTCAGGAAACGGATCAATCCGGATCGGGAGGCCGCCTGATGGATTGGTTGTTCTTCGGTGAAATCAGCCTGGCGGGGCTGGCCATGGGTGGGCTCTATGCGCTGATTGCCCTTGGTTTCGTCATCATCTACAAGGCCACCCGGGTGATCAACTTTGCCATCGGCGAAATCATGATGTTTGCGGCTTACCTCTTCCAGGCTTTTGCTGGTGGCATGGAAATGTCGCCCTGGGTAGCGGTGCCCCTGGCGGTGCTTGGCGGCGCCCTGCTCGGGGGTTTCATCGAGAAAACCATGATCCGACCCATGCTGGGGGAGTCACCCATTTCCGTGGTTATGGTAACCATCGGTATCGCGAGTATCCTGGTGGGGCTGGTAGAAATGATCTGGACGTCCAACCCACAACGACTGCCTTCCTTTCTGCCACGTGAGCCGGTGTTTATCGGACCCATGTATCTCGCCCCCAAGATTGCCTATGGCTTCTTGATCGGAATGTCCGTGCTGGTCCTTTACTTGCTGTATTTCCGGTTCTCCCGGGGCGGGGTGGCACTGCGGGCTACGGCGTCGGATCAGGCGGCGGCCTACTCCATGGGCATCAATGTTCGCCGGGTATTCAACCTGGCCTGGGTATTTGGCTCCCTGGCTGCGTCCGTGGCAGGCATTCTGGTGGCAGCCACCGGTGGCCTCAGTCCCCAGTTCGGCATCATCGGCCTGAGTGTGCTGGTGGTGGTCATCGTCGGTGGGCTGGACAGCATCCTCGGGGCGTTGGTTGCCGGGATATTCATTGGCTGGCTGGAAACCGTTGCCGGAGCCTACCTGGGCGGCGAGTATCGTATGCCGGCGACGTTTGCGGTGTTGGCGGTCATTCTGGTGGTGAAGCCCTATGGCCTCGTCGGCACCCATGAAATAGAGCGAGTGTAAGATGCGCATCGGCGACGCCAAACAGACGTACCTGGCCGACGAGGCCATCTGGACCAGCAGCACCCAGAAAGTCTGGTTTGCTCTGCTGTTGGCCGCACCACTGGCCTGAATATCCTGACGGGCTATACCGGATTGATTTCCCTGGGTCAGGCGGGCTTTATGGGCGTCGGTGCCTATACCGTGGCCTGGCTTTCCATCAATACCGGTTTGCCATTCCCGATCACCCTGTTGGCGGCGGGCCTTCTTGTTGGCCTGCCATCGCTTCGGGTGAAGGGTCTTTACCTGGCCATTGCCACCCTGGCTGCCAGCGTATTCCTGCACTTTATCTTTGCCGAATGGGAACCGGTTACCCGTGGCACGGAGGGTCTCAGCCTGGATCCGGCTCACCTGTTCGGGGTCAGTTTCCGCAGTGACTTTGCCATGTACTTCATCATCGTGCCGCTGGCGGTTCTGGCGGTTCTGGCGCTGCTGGCAGCAAAAAACCTGTTCCGGACCCGTGTCGGCCGTGCCTTTATCGCCATTCGTGACCGTGACATTTCGGCAGAAATCCTGGGCATTCCCTTGCTGAAGTACAAGCTGATGTCCTTTGCCTTGAGCTCGTTCTATGCCGGGGTCGCCGGTGGCCTGTTTGCCTATTTCTACCGAGTGGTAACCTCGGAGAGCTTCCCGCTGTCCATGTCCATTTTCTATTTGGCGGCAGTGATCGTCGGGGGCATGGGCAACCTGTTGGGGGGGCATTCTTGGCGCGGCATTCATGACCCTGGAGCCGGAAGCACTGAAACTGCTGACGGCGGTGATGACGCCCATCTGGCCCAATGCGCCGGTGTTCATGTCACCCATGCTGGAAATTATTTTCGGTGCCCTCATCGTGGGTTTCCTGATTTTCGAGCCCCACGGGCTGGCTGAGATCTGGCGTCGCATACGTCGCTTCTTCCACCTGTGGCCATTCCGTAGCTGAACATCGCTACGGCCATAACAGACCCGATAACACCAACAACAAGAAGCAAGGAGAAGACCCATGTTCAACCAACTGATGCATAAGGGTCGCCGGCTGGCCGGTATTGGCAGCGTGGTGGCCGCCCTGGGACTGGCCGCACCGGTCCTGGCCCAGGACAACAAGGAGCCGATTGTATTCGGTGGTTCCATTCCCCTGTCCGGAGTATTTGCCTTTGCGGGTATTCATCTTCACGCCGGCCTGACCGACTACACCACCTGGATTAACAGCCAGGGCGGTATTAACGGGCATCCGGTGGAGTACGTGATGGAAGACACCGCCTATGAGGTGGATCGCTCAGTGGCAGCCTTCAAGAAAATCTCCGGTAACGATAACCTGGCCACCTATTACGGCGACAGTACCGGGTTCATGAAAGCCATTGCGTCTGAAGTCAACGAAATGAATTCATGTGCTCATGAGCGGTGCTTCCTTTGCGACCGCGTTGACGAACAACGAGCAATACCCCTATCAGTTCATTCCGGGACCCAGCTACAGTCAGATGTTCGGCATCATTCTGGAATACATCGCCAGCCAGGGTGAAGGCGGCGACATGCCCACCGTGGCCTTTGTCTACAGTGATACCGAGTTTGGCAAGGATCCTATCGAAAACGGTAAGGCCCGTGCGGCCGAACTGGGCATTGAAGTGGTCGAGGAAATTGTCACCAAGCCCGGCAGCGTCGATGTTTCTGCGGAAGTGCTGAAAATGCGCCGGGCCCGTCCGGATTACGTGGTTTTCCACGGTTACGTCCTGTCTCCCATCAATGAATTCATGGTGCAGATACGCCAGATGGGGCTGGACACCCAGTTCATGGGCACCTTCTGGTCTTCCGACAAGCTGATCATCGACAAGATGGGTGAGGATGCCGACGGCTACATGGGCGTCATGCCCTATAACTACTACGACGGTGAGGAAGGCGGACCCATGCTGGATGCACTGAGGGCCCAGGCGGAAAAGAGCGATCCTGAAGCGGGCTACCGTCCTACCGGTTACATGCAGGGTTGGTTCAACGCCATGGTCTGGACCGAGGTGGTCAAGCGTACTCTGGACGCTGGCAAGGAGCTGACCGGTGACAACATGGCGGAGGCCCTGGCGACCATCGAGGACTGGGACACGGGCGGCATCATCGGTATTCCCGTAACCGTGAGGAACATGTCCTTCCCGGTCGGCCGTATCTGGCGCGTGAACGCAGAGGAAGGCCGTTACGAGCCGGTATCTGACTGGATTCACCTCGACTGAGGGCACTATGGACGCCGTTCTGGAAGTCGACAACATCGAGGTGGTCTACAACAAGACGGTGCAGGTCCTGCGGGGCCTGTCCCTGAGGGTTCCCCGCGGTGCCATTGTGGCACTGCTGGGGTCCAACGGAGCCGGCAAGTCCACCACCCTCAAGAGTGTCTCGGGCCTGCTGTCCCTGGAGGACGGCGAAGTCACAGCTGGTGATATCCGCTTCAATGGTCAGAACCTGAAGAACCGTCCACCGGAAAAAATGGTGCGCGATGGGCTTTTTCACGTCATGGAAGGGCGGCGGGTATTCGAAGACCTGACAGTAGAGGAAAACCTGGTGGCGGCCACCTATGCTCTGACTGGCCGGAGGGAATCCCGCACCCAGGGTTATGACCTGGTTTACGACTACTTCCCGCGTCTGCGGGAAGTAGTCGTCAGCTGGCTGGCTACCTTTCCGGTGGCGAGCAGCAGATGCTGGCCCTGGGGCGGGCACTGATTGCCCAGCCAGAGCTGATCATGCTGGATGATCCATCACTGGGGCTGGCACCCCTGCTGGTGGAGGAAATCTTCGAAATTGTCGCCCGTATCAACCGTGAACAGGGCACGGCTATCCTGCTGGTAGAACAGAACGCAGCCGTTTCCCTGGCCATTGCGTCCTATGGCTACATCATGGAGAGCGGCAAGATCGTGATTGACGGACCAACGGACCAACTTACCTCCAACGAGGATGTACGGGAGTTCTACCTTGGTGTCGGCGCCAAGGGGGAAGAAGCCCGCAGTTACCGGGACATCAAGCATTACAAGCGTCGCAAACGGTGGCTTTCATGACAGCGCCTGCACTACCTGAACTGACTCTGCCGCAGATGCTGCGGGAGCATGCTCGTCAGCGGCCTCATGACCTGGCCCTGCGCCAGAAGGATTTCGGCATCTGGCAGGCCATCGATTGGCAAACCTACTATCGCCGGGCCTGGAAGTTTGGCCTGGGGCTCAAGGCCGTGGGTCTGGAACCCGGTGGGCATGTGGCCATCATTTCTGAAAATCGTGAGGAATGGGTGATTGCCCAGATGGGCATCGGTCTGGTTCGGGGAATCTGTGTCGGGGTTTACCCCACCAGCCCCTGGAACGAAGTGGCCTATGTTCTGGAGCACAGCGACTCGACCATGGTGATCTGTGAGGACCAGGAACAGACTGACAAGATCCTGGAAGCCTGGCCCCAGCTGCCTCACCTGAAACACAACATCGTCATCGACATGAAGGGCCTGCGCCATTATCCCGACCCGCCCACTCCATTCGGGGAGGTGGAGGCCATGGGTGTGGCCTATGAGCGGGAGCATCCCGGCATCGTGGATCAGCTGCTGGATGAGCAGACCATGGATGAAACTGCCCTGATGATCTATACCTCAGGCTCTACCGGCCGTCCCAAGGGAGCCATGATTTCCTGGCGGAACCTTTACGCGGCGCCGCCGGGGCTGATCGAGTTACTGAACATCGGCGCGCATGATACCAGCCTGTCCTATCTGCCGCTGTGTCACGTGGCGGAGCAGGCCTTTACCAACATCGGGCCGTTGTACGTCGGCAGTACCGTCAGCTTTGGCGAGAGTCTGCGTACCGTGCAGGAAGACCTGCGGGAGATTGCACCGACGTTTTTCCTCGGTGTGCCACGCATCTGGGAAAAGCTGCACTCGTCCATTTACATCAAGATTCAGGAAACCGGTCGCCTGCGACGAACCATGTTTAACCGGGCGATGGCGGCCTGCGCGCCGCTTGCGACCCGCCCGAAAGATCAGTGGAGCTTCGTCGACCGGGCCCGTTACGGGGTCTGGTACTGGCTGGTGTTCCGGGCCCTGCAGAACTACGTGGGGCTGCGACGCTGTCACATCGCCATGACCGGTGCCGCGCCCATTTCATCCGGTATACTTGAGTTCTTCCGCACCATCGGTGTGCCGCTGGTGGAAGTCTACGGCCAGACCGAAAGCACCGGGGTCGCTACGGCCCAGCCTCCCGGCGATATCCAGCTGGGCACAGTGGGCAAGGCGGTGAAAGGTGTGGAGGTGAAACTCGGCGAGCACAACGAGATACTGCTGCGGGGCGACAGCATGTTCCCAGGCTACTATAAAAACGACGAGGCCACCGCCAAAACCCTCAAGAATGGCTGGCTACATACCGGCGACGTCGGGGAATGGCAGGGTGAACACCTGCGCATCGTGGACCGCCTGAAGGACATCATGATCACCGCCGGCGGCAAGAACCTCTCACCCACGGAGATTGAGAACACCATCAAGGCCAGCCCCTATATCAAGGAATGCATCGTGATTGGTGAAGCCCGCAAGTTCATCAGCGCCCTCATCCAGATCGATTTCGAGACCGTCGCCAAGTGGGCAGAGCAGGAGCGGGTGGCCTACACGACCTTCCGCAGCCTGGCGGAGCATGAGCAGGTTAATGCCCTGATCCTGGAAGAGGTAAACCGGGGTAACGACCAGCTACCGCAGGTGGCTCAGGTCAAACGCTTTAGTTTGCTCACCAAGGAACTGGACCACGACGATGATGAGGTGACGGCGACCATGAAGGTGCGGCGGAGCAAGATCTATGAGAAGTATACGGAGGTCATCGAGTCGCTTTACGCTTAGAGCGGGTTAGCCACGGAAACCATATATGGTTTCCGTGGCGAAATAACGACCCTACTCCCCAATCCGCTCCTTAAGACCGGCTTTCACCAGTTTGCCATTGGCATTGCGCGGCAAGGGCTCCTCCTGAATGGTGACGTAATCCGGCGTCTTGTAATCCGCCAGGTTTTCCCGGCAGAACTGGCGGATGTCGTCTTTTGAGAGCTCCTTGCCCTCCACCTGTGTCACGAACACATGAATCTTCTCACCCAGAACGTCGTCAGGGTGGGGAACGACCGCGCATTCCACCACCGCAGGATGCCCGGTGATCAGGTTTTCCAGTTCCACGCTGTAGATGTTGTAGCCACCCCGGTTGATCATGTCCTTCTTGCGGTCAAACACCCGCACAAACCCCTGCTCGTCCATGGAACCGATATCGCCGGACTTCCAGTGTCCGGCAGTGAACTCCCGGGCGTTGGCTTCCGGGTTGTTCCAGTATCCCGGCACCACCATGGGGCCGCTGACCCAAAGTTCGCCGGATTGTCCCCGGGGCACCTCCCGGCCAAGATCGTCCATGATGCGGATATCACCACAGGGTACTTCCAGGCCCACACTGTCCGCGTGTTGGCCTGCGTCACCCAGGGGCAGACAGGTGGAGGGTGAAGTAGTCTCGGTGGAGCCATAGGCGTTGATCAGTTCCAGGTCTGGCAGCTGCTCCCGCAGTTGGGCGATGGTGCTTTCCGGCATGGGGGCACCGCCAAAGCCGCCAATGCGAAAGGCACTCAAGTCATGGTCGCGGAAGTTGGTGCGTAGCAGGCAAAGGTTGTACATGGCCGGCACCATGATCGTGTGGGTGACTTTCTCCCGGGCGATCAGGTTCACAGCCTCCACCGCGTTAAAGGCAGGAATAACCACCGTGCATCCGGCGACATGGGTCATGGTAAAGATACCAGCCACCAGGCCGGTCACATGGCTGCCCGGCGCCACCAGCAGAGTGCGTTCGCCATCCCTCAACCCCATGGTGTGCTGGAAGTGCATCACCGAGTGGACAATGTTGAAGTGGGTCAGTATCACGCCTTTGGGTGTGCCGGTGGTGCCGGAGGTATAGAGAATGACCGCCGGGTCCTCCTCTTCTACGGTGGGCAGCGACAGGTCCGTGCCGGTGTCTTTCAGCAGGTTCTCGAAGGGCTCGCTGTGTTCATCTCCGCCGCCGATGGCAAAGCGGTGTCTGAGGCCTGGGAGCTCGTCGGGAGCGGGTAGTTTGCTGGCCTGCTCGCAGGCAAAGACTACCGCCCGGGTGTCGGAATGCTCCAGCATGTAGCGCAGCCCCGGCGTCTGTTCGCGGATGTTCAGGGGCATGATAATCGCCCCTGCTCGCAGCACACCAAGTACGGTAAGCACCAGCTCGGTGCTGTTGCCTATCAGCAGACCGACCCGGTCCCCCGGCTCAACACCCCGGTGCCGGAGCTGGGCCGCCATCGCATCCGCACGATCGGCCACTTCCTGATAGCTGAGGCGCTGCCCATCGTAGACGACACAGTCCGCTGCTGGTGCCCGCTTCACTGATTCCAGAAAGGAGTCCAGCACACTGGCCGGTCGCTCCTGATAGCAGCGGACGATACGGTCACCGAAATGATGTTCGTGACGAATGGCAAAGTTCGGGGTAGTGCTCATCAGGTTGATTCTCCGGTAACGGTGAGCCTGGTTCTGAAACGGTTTATCGACCAAGCCGAACTACGGCGTCACCAACCACTTTGGCCTCGCCATGTTGGTTGACGACGCTGAGCTCGATCCTGGCGCGTTGTTCACCCTCTGCCTCGAAGCGCTCCGTGATACGACCCTGACAGCTGAGCTCATCGTGGACCTGGGCGATGGCGACAAAACGTACGCTGAAACTGATCAGGGCGTCTTGCGGCAACCAGTTGGTGAGCATCCGGCCCAGGTACGCCGAAGCCAGCATACCATGGGCGAAAACGTCATCCATGCCATGGTAGCGCGCGAAATCCAGATCCACATGAATCGGATTGTGATCACCGGAAGCACCGGCATACAGTGCCAGGGTCAGTCGCGAAATGGGAGGTGTGGACAGGGGAGGGATCTCATCCCCGACATTGAAAGAAGCGATGTCGACATCAGTGGACATGTGGCCTTACCTGTGACGGATAATAATAATGGAGCGGAGGTCGGCGAGCTTTTCCCGAGTTGGTTCGCCGGTTTCCCGGAAGACTGCGGTGTCCCGCACCACGAATTCCATGGCACCGGCCTTTTTCTGGTAGATGTCGGTAATCCGGGAGTCAAAAGTCAGCCGATCGCCGGCGCAGGCAACCTGGTAGTAACTGAAGTGTTGTTCCCCGTGAAGGACCTTGCCCAGTTCAATACCCAGAGTGTCCATGCAATCATAGGGATTGTCCTGCTCCATGTCCAGACAGAACAGGAACGTGGGCGGCACCGGTAGCGACCCCCAGCCAGCCGCTTTTGCTGCGTCTTCGTGCAGATACACGGGGTTGGTTTCGCCAATGGCCCTGGCGAAGAAACGCAGGCGGCCCTTTTCGACGACCTGAGTGTGGAGCGGCAACCGGAAACCGATAAATGTCTGGTCGATCATGGCATTAAACCATCGGGTAGGTCCCGCCAGCTGGCAGCGCTGGCGGGAGCCGGGGTCAGCCGGTGGCTACCGGTTTGAAGTCGCCGAACTCTTCCCGGAGTTTGGTTTTCAGCAGCTTGCCGGTGGCCGTGTGGGGCAGTTCATCCACGAACAGTATGTCATCCGGCAGCCACCACTTGGCGACATGCTCTCCCAGGAATTGCATCAGGTTGTCCTTCTCCGCGGTGGCATTGTCCTTGAGCACGACGATCAGCAGCGGGCGCTCCTGCCAGGTCGGGTGGGCAATGCCGATCACGGCAGCTTCGGCAACGTCAGGGTGAGAGGCTGCGGCATTTTCCAGCTCGATGGAGGATATCCATTCACCACCGGACTTGATTACATCCTTGGAGCGGTCCACCAGTTGCAGGAAGCCGTCGGAGTCGATGGTGCCTATATCGCCAGTGGGGAAGAAGCCCTCGCTGTCCAGCTTGTCGCCACCTTCTTGGCGGTAGTAACCGGTGGCAATCCAGGGGCCGCGCACATAGAAGTGACCGGAGGTCTTGCCATCCCAGGGCAAATGATTGCCGTCGTCGTCCACTATCTTGATCTCGACGCCCCAGACACCGCGTCCGGCCTTGGTGCGGAGCTTTGCCATCTCATCAGGACTCAGACTCTCATGCTTGGGCAGGGGCTTGTTGATCACACCCAGGGGGCTGGTTTCGGTCATACCCCAGCCCTGCACCATGTCGATGCCGGACTTGCGGAAACGCTCGATCATGGCAATCGGCGGTGCCGAGCCACCCACGCCGACACCGGTCAGGCTCAGCTCGTCGAGACTGGCACCGGGTGTGGAATCCAGGTACTGGAACAGCATCAGCCAGACGGTGGGTACCGCCATGGAGAAAGTGACGTTTTCGTCTTTCATCAACTGGTAGACGTTTTCGCCATCAAGGTGTTGGCCGGGCAGTACGACCTTGGCGCCAACCATGGGGGCGGAGTAGGGCACGCCCCAGGCGTTGGCGTGGAACATGGGCACGATCAACAGCATGCTGGTCTTGCTGCTGATCTCGAACGCGTCCGGTGCTACCTGCATCAGAGAATGCAGCACGGTGGATCGGTGGCCGTAGAGAACCCCCTTGGGGTTACCGGTGGTGCCGGAGGTATAACACAGGGAAGAGGCGGTGCGCTCGTCGAACTCCGGCCAGTCGTAGTCTCCGCTGGCGGCTTCCACCAGGTCCTCGTAACAATGCAGGTTGGGCAGATCGATGTCCGGCATGTGCTCCCGGTCAGTCATGGCCACAAAGGCCTCGACGGTTTGCAGTTGTGGAGCCAGCTGCTTCACCAGATCCGCGAAGGTGATATCGAAAAACAGAACCTTGTCCTCGGCGTGGTTGATGATATAGGTAAGCTGTTCCGGGAACAGGCGTGGATTGATGGTGTGCAGGATGGCGCCGCTGCCGGACACGCCGAAGTACAGCTCGTAGTGGCGGTAGGTGTTCCAGGCGAGAGTGCCTACCCGGTCCTGGAAGTCTGTGCCCAGGGTCTGCAGGGCGTTGGCTACCCGCTTCGAGCGGTTACGCAGCTCCCGGTAATTGGTCCTGTGCATGGGACCTTCCACGGTCTTGGTCACGATTTCCGTTTCCGGGTGAAAAGTAGCTGCGTGCTCTATAAGTGACGAGATGAGCAGGGGCTTGTCTTGCATCAGTCCGTGCATGGCAGTCTCCCGATGTTGTTGTGATTGTAGCAGGACGTACCAACCAGTGTCTCTTACTGCAAAAGCCCCGACCTCGTCTGATTCGACGATTTGACCGATTGATAGCCGGGCCTCCCGCCTCTGAACTCGTCGGAACGGACGAAGATCTTCTTTGCGTCGCTTTCTAAGCTGAACGTTGGCCGGCTCTGCCTGGCTCGAAACCGACAGCAATCACACAACAACAAATGCACCCGGAGCAGGCGCTGACAGGAGCTGTAATGAGTTATCCGACAATGCCCCGTTTTACCCGTTTTGTCCTGCCATTAGCCGTTACCGGTACTCTGCTGGCCGGCACTGCGGATGCCCGTAGCCTTACCTACGCAACCGGCTACGCGCCCCAGTCCATTGGCGCCGAAGCGGGTAACTCCTTCGCCGATGCGCTGGCCGAGTATTCGGACGGAGCCCTCAGTGCAAGGGTATTCCCCCAGTCTCTGCTGAGCTTTTCCGAGACCCCCTCCGGCGTGAGGGATGGCATGGCGGTCAGATCACCATCGCTGCGTTCCTCCAGAGCATTGGTAAATACCTCAATGCTCTTGGAACCGATGGAGTTGGGGGTGGCACCGGAGGCAAAGCTCAGCTCCCTGGCTCCCACATTGCCTGCCGCCAGCATGCCGGCCAGTGTGGCGCCGGCGACAAAGCCGGCAAGCGGGGTTTTCAGATAAGTCATGGGGTACTCCTGTCTATTTGTTGTTGTCGTGTTCTGTTGTTCAGCTCACCTTGCGGTCCCGGTCGGACCAGTGCTCCTCCCTGAGTCTGTACTTGAGTAATTTGCCCGCCGGTGACAGGGGCAGCTCGTCACGGATTTCCAGGCTGCGGGGAATCTTGTAGTTGGCGATCAGGGTCCTGCAGTGGGTCATCAGGTCGTCCAGGTTCAGGTCGTCGCCTTCCTGCACGACCACAGTGGCATGAACCCGCTCGCCCCAGTCCTCGTCCGGCACCCCGATCACTGCGCACTGGGCGACCTGGGGCATCTGAAGCACCGCTTCCTCCACTTCTGCGGAGTAGACGTTCTCGCCGCCGGTAACAATCATGTCCTTGATGCGGTCCACCACATAAACGAAGCCTTCATCGTCCATGTAGCCGGCATCGCCGGTGTGCATCCAGCCATTGCGCAGTGCCTGGGCGGTCTGCTCGGGCTTGTTCCAGTAACCCTGCATCACTACCGGTCCCCGGGCCACGATCTCGCCCCGGGTGCCATGGGGTACGGTGTTATCTTCGCCATCCACAATGCGGATCTCCACCATGGGAAGGGGGCGGCCGGCGGACATCATCTTGCCACTTTCAAAGCCTTCGTCAGTGTGCCACTCCTTGGTGAGAATGGTGACGGTGGGTGACAGTTCGGTCATACCGTAGGCCTGCAGGAAACCGGCCCGGGGCATGGCCCGGCGTGCCTTGTTCAGCAGGGTGCTGTCCATGGGCGAGGCGCCGTACATCATGTGCTGCAGGCCACGGAGGTCGTAATTGCCAAACTCGGGATGCGCCAGCACCATCCGCAGCATAGTGGGCACCAGGAAGGTCTCGATCACCTTTTCGTTCTGTATTGCTTCCAGCACCGCTTTGGGATCGAACATGGGGATGATGACATTGGTGCTGTGACGGGCCACCGCCTGCAGGATCAGACCGGTACCGGCGACGTGAAAGGTAGGCGCCGCATGCAGCGTAACCGAGCGTATCGGCATATTCGCTACCGCCTGCGACCCCAGTCCGTTGCTGAACAGATTCATGTGGCTGAGCATGACCCCCTTGGGCTTGCCGGTGGTACCACCGGTGTACATCACGGCCGCGAGGTCGTCCTTGCTGCGCAGGGTATCTTCCATTTCCTCGTTGTCGCGGATCAGGTCCTCGAAATTGTGGGTATTGGCGGGTGTTTCCCTGTCGCCGGCATAGATTACCGTCTGCAGGGATTTCGAGCCCTCCTGGAGCGGGTTGATCATGGGACTGAAGGTGTCGTCCACGATCAGGAAGGTGCTGTCACAGTCATCCAGGGAATAGATGATTTCCGCCGGACTCCAGCGGATATTCACCGGGTTGATCACGCCACCGGCCCAGAAAATGGCGTAGATGGCTTCAGCATAGCGATCCGAATTCAGGCTCAGGATCGCTACCCGGTCACCTTCCTTGAGGCCCAGCTGCTTCAGGCCCGCTGCCAGCCGGGCAATCCGGGAAACGAATTCCCGGTAACTGTGGCGGCGGCCGTTGCAGACGGTTGCCGTCTTCTCCGGGGCTTCGATCAGGGCCTTGTGAAGCGGTTGTGTCAGATACATTCGTCGGGTTCTCCGTGTGTTCTTATTGTTCCGGATGTTTGTGGTGATTTGTTGATCAGCAAGAATCAAGCTAGGTCACGACTAATGGGTCAGCTATCGTCGAAGCCGACGAATTGTTCATTTTTGCGTCAGCAACAGACTGAGAGGGTCAGGCAAGAGGCGGGGCAGGGAGCCACTCCTGTGTCGGAGGGCTCCCGGAGGGAAATGGTTTATCGTCCGAACTCATCGTTGCAGGCCTTTTGCATGGCCTCACGGTATTCCGAACCCAGGCGCTGGCAGAGTTCTGCCGCCGGGGGCTCGTCGTCGATGGCGCCAACCCCATGGCCGGCGGACCAGACGTTCTTCCAGGCCTTGGCCTCGTTTTCCATATCCAGGCCGCCATGGGCCTCATCGCTGTTCAGGTCGAGGCCGGCAGATTCAATACTGGGGCGAAGGAAGTTGGCGTTTACGCCGGAGACCTTGGGTGTATAGATGATGTCGGCCACCCGGGTGTCCCGCACCATCGCCTTGTATTCGGGTTGCACCATGGACTCTTTCGTGGCCAGAAAGCGTGTACCAAGATAGGCGAGATCAGCTCCCATGAGCCGGGCGGCTGCAACCTGGGCGCCGGTACTGATGCTGCCGGCCAGGATGACTGTGCCGTCGAACACCTGGCGGATTTCCTGAACCAGTGCAAAAGGACTCACGTTGCCGGCATGGCCACCGGCGCCGGCGGAAACCGCAATAATGCCGTCTACGCCCGCCTCGGCGGCCTTTTCCGCATGGCGGCGGTTGATCACGTCGTGGAACACAAGTCCGCCATAGGAATGTACCGCCTTGACCAGTTCCGGCACCGCACCCAGTGAGGTAATCACCAGCGGCACCTTGTGTTTCACCACCTGCTCCAGGTCCGCTTCCAGCCGCGGGTTGGAGCGGTGGACTATCAGATTGACGCCGTAGGGCGCTGCCTCCTGCCCGGCCAGACGACCTTCGATTTCCTCAAGCCATTCAACGAAAGCCTCCGTGGATCGCTGGTTGAGAGCAGGAAAGGTGCCCACCACGCCATTCAGGCAGGTTTCCACCACCAGATCCGGGCCGGAGGTGAGGAACATGGGGGCGGCAATGGCAGGAACCGTGAGCCGGCCTTCGAACGAAGCGGGAATCGGCATGGCAGAAATCTCCTTCAATTTGTAGATGCGTGATAACAGGCATGGCAGCGGGTTCGCGGCATTGGGTCATGCTGCCATGATAAAGAGCGCATCGATTCGTCCAATCTGACGATTCTTTCGATGGTTGAGGTCGACTAGTCTGGTCTGACAACAATAACAGGCGAACGCGTTATGCATTGGCAGGACCATATCGATACCGGCAGGCTACGGGCCTGGATGCTGGAACAGGGGCTGGGTGAGGGTGAAATAACCGGCGCGCACCTGCTTGGTGGTGGCACCCAGAACCTGCTGTTGCGCTTTGACTATAATGGCCGGGGTCTGGTTCTGCGCAGGCCGCCCCCTCACCTTCGCAGCAACTCCAATGAAACCATGCGCCGTGAAATGCGCATGCTGGAGGCGTTGGCCGATTCATCTGTGCCTCATCCCCGGCTGGTGGCCGGTTGTCCCGACGAGGATGTGCTGGGGGCCGCTTTCTACGTGATGGAACCTGTCGAGGGCTTTGCCCCGGTCAATGGCCTGCCAGAACTTCATACTTCGGATTCTGCTATCCGACATCGCATGGGGCTTTCGCTGGTGGAAGGCATCACGGCTCTGGGCGCGGTGGACTATCAAGCGGTCGGCCTGACCGGGTTTGGTAAACCGGAGAACTATCTGCAGCGCCAGGTCAGCCGCTGGCGTCACCAGCTTGAAAGCTATGCTGAGTTTCCCGGCTGGTCCGGGCCCCGGGCCATTCCTGGGGTGGAGGCGGTAGCCAACTGGCTGGAACGTAATCAGCCTTTATCATTCGAGCCGGGCATCATCCATGGTGATTACCATCTGGGTAATGTCATGTATCGCCATGACAGCGGCGAACTGGCGGCCATTGTGGACTGGGAGCTGACCACCATTGGTGATCCGCTGCTGGACCTGGGCTGGCTGTTGGCCACCTGGCCCGGAGAAACACCGGCTGAGGACACTATTGAAGACTTTCGGGTGCAACCCTGGGAAGGCTTCCCGAGTGCCGGAGAGCTGGTGGAGCATTATCGGGCCCGGACCCATCAGGATATGTCCGGCATCGACTGGTATGCGGTACTGGCCTGTTACAAACTCGGCATCATCCTGGAAGGGACCCATGCCCGTGCCTGTGCCGGCAAGGCGCCGAAAACTACTGGGGACCAGCTACATGCCAGCACCGTAGCATTATTCGAGCGCGCTGCGGGGTGGATACGGTGATTTGCTACGGCTTCAGTAGTTCATCCTCCACAAAGTCCATTCGATCCTTGCCCCAGAACAACTCTTCGCCAACGAAGATGCTGGGAACGCCAAACACGCCAAGGCTGAGCCCGCGATTGGTGCTGTCGACCAGCTGTTGGCGGATCTCGTCACTTTCGCTGAACTCTTCAAGCGCCACCGGGTCCACGTCGAGCGCACGTACAATCGGCCGCAAACCGGCAAAGTCCGCTATGCTCGCGTCGTTACGTTCCCAATACGCGTCCAGAACGGCCTCGGTATAGGCTGGCTCCAGGCCCCAACGGCGCATGGCCAACGCACCGCGCAGTACGCGACTCGTCTTGATCGGAAATTGATCGGGAAACCTGAAGGGCAGCTTGTATTTCTCCGCCCATCGCACAAGATCGCGCTTGCGGTTTGCCAGTTTTGCCGGCGGTTCCTCCATGAGCACATAGTTGTTGGCACGGAAAACGTATCCGAGATTGAATGGGTGCAGAACCAGTGAGGCACCCGTTCGCCGGAGTATCGGCTTCAGAAGTTTGTAAGCAAAATACGTATTGGTGCTGCCTACGTCCCAGTATAGTTCGACCTGCTTTTCGCTCACGGCATTCTCCAATAATCCGGGGAAGCGCCTGGGTTATCCAGCGCATTGCATCATGTGGTGGTGTTGGAAGAAGGAATGGCGTAGGTCACCACTGCATGGGCCACCGGTTTTTCCAGGTGTCCTTCGGAGTATATGTTCACCTCCGTCAGCACGGAACGACGACCAAGATGCAGTAGGGTGCCTTTGGCCAGTAGTGCCTTGCCGGACTCCGGTTTCCGCAGGAAGTTGATGTTCAGGTTGCTGGTGACCGCCAGCGGAACAATGCCGATGTGGGCAAGCACCACCACGTAGGCGGCGGTGTCGGCGGTAGCCATCATGGTAGGACCGGAAACCGTACCGCCTGGGCGCAGATGGGTCTCGTCCACCGGCTGGCGCACCCAGGCGCCCTGTTGACCGACCTGTTCGACGGTGATGGTTGCCTGGGGAAATTCGCCGCTCATGAATGCCTGCAGCTCGTACGCATCAGCCTGGATCGCCATCTCTCGTTTCCTCGGTCATTGTTATGTTGGTTCAGTAGTCCGGAGTGGCCTGCCCGGCCTGCTCCAGTGCTTGTTGCATGGCCCGTTCGAGCGCCGGTAGCTGGTGGGCCGCTTCACTGACGGCGTTTATATCCATGGCCTCTGCCCGGGCGATCTCACCCAAGGCGCTCCAGGCATCAGCGCTGCGCTGGCAGGCTTCTGCGGCGCTGGCAAAGCGTTGGTTGCCGGTGGCCTCTGCGACATCCTGGCAGAAGCTGGCCTCCAGCCGGCGGAAAAAACCGCCCCCCGTGCCCGCCTTTTCCACGAAGACCGGTATGCTTCTGACCGCCGCGGTCAGTTCATCCGGGGCAAGCCGGTAGGGCCAGGTGAGGATGTCATCGGCGAACACCCTGACGCCCTCCACGCCGGACGCCACCAGGCTGCCTTCCAGCAGGCTGGACACATCAAACAACAGGGCATCTTCCCCGCCCAGTACACGGGCGGCAGAGGCCGCCGCGTCCAGGGCACAGGTGAGGAGGTCAGGCAATTGCGCGGGGAAGCGCATCGGATAGGTGGCAAAACGGTTGGGGCCGGGAAAACCCTTGGAACCGTGGGCTCGCTGGAAGGCCTCCATGGGTACTTCCTGAATGTCCTCCCGGTCATTGTCCACGATGAAGACCGTGTTCCGGTCGTCGTCATAACCGATGATGACCACATCGTGGCGGGTGTTGGAGAGTCTGACCCGCAGATAGGGCAGTTCAGCGATATCACACCAGACCAAGACCGGTCGGCCATCGTCAATTTCGCCCTTGACCAGGCGCCAGGCTGCGTCAGGATCATCACTCTGCTGGCGACGGGTCTCGATATTCAGGCGCCGGCAAAAATCCAGCTCCATATCGGCGTTGCGGCCTACCAGGTATATAGGCGGTGTCAGGCCAGGATACCGGGTGTACATGAAGGACAGCCCACCCCCGAGACCGAAAACCAGGCCCTCACCGGGTAACCCATCGCCGGGCAGACCTTCCCAGCTGAGCCCGTCCCATTGGAGTAGATCCCGCAGGGCACCGGACCCACAGTGGCCGCCCAGTTGATGGGGATAATGCTCAATGCTCACTTTACTCATTAATACACCATTACAGGTTTAAATGGGGGCTGCTACCTTAATCAAGGCTGAAGTGTACTGCTTCCCACTTCCGTCACTGAGCGTCGCGGAGCGAACTGAGTATTGTGGATTATTGGATCTATTACGGTAGCTGTATCGATCGCAAGCAAGCATTTCGGTTTCGACGATGCTCATGTCTGTGGCTTGGTCAGTCTGGGAATAGAGCGTATGGTTAGCTGCTATCGAAGGCCTGCTCCTGAGCGGCAAAGCAAACCTCGACGGCAGTTGGATATAAAAACTTACCTGATTACGCATAAGCTTCAGCCATCTTCAACAGCCTGTAAGGCATCGGTGGTGTCCGGGTTGCCACCGTCAGAAATCGTGGAAGCATGGCCTTGAGGTCGTAGCGCCGGTTGAAGCGGTATT
>Ga0307486_1000572_pt1 | contig 32891 bp, 27 predicted proteins | sample CBIW02metaG_FD_203663 | JGI IMG/M metagenome (GOLD analysis project Ga0307486, IMG submission 203663) | Sea-ice brine microbial communities from Beaufort Sea near Barrow, Alaska, United States - CBIW 0.2 | ecosystem: Environmental > Aquatic > Marine > Coastal | place: USA: Alaska | collected... | reverse complement strand
GGCTAGCTTCCGAAGTGCTTCGACGTGGCAATGATCGCGCCAACACCATTGCTGCCACCACGCTGGACGAAGTGAGAACCGTCATGGGCACCCGCTACTGATTTCCCATGCGGGACTGTGAGCCATCTCGAATTCCTCCCGCATTCTTGGCAAAGTTATATGGTCATAGCAACGCTCTGAAGAATGGAGCGGGCATTTGAAGGCTCAGGCCGAGCCCGGGTCATGGACGGTATCGAACTGCTCCTGTCGGAAAGGTGGCGCGACGGTGCAGAGAACCTGAAGAATGCTGTCGCCGGTGTTTCGCAACTGGTGAAGTTCCCCGGGAGCAACCACGACGACACTCCCTGGCCCGACTGGCATTACGACCCCATCGACCACGACTTCACCTTCGCCCCTGTGGACGAAGAAACTCTCTTCCTGTTGTTCATGGATGTGCGGGTTCGACTCTGATCCGGGTGGGACCTCACTCATCCCAACCCAAAGGTGAGTCGCGCCTGTCCCCCACGGGGTGTGTAGGTGCTTGATGGTGCGTCGGTAGGGCGCGTCGAACGAGGTGCCCACCACATCGTCGATGTGTGTTTTATGCATCAGCTTCTTCCTTCCTCGAACAGATCGTTAATACATCACTGCGCCGGCGGCGACGTTGAAGTCCTGGCCCGTCAGACTGCCATTGCGCGTGTCGAGGAGGAACTCGACCGTAGAGAGAACGTCGTCGGCGGCGACGGCTTGGCCCGTGGCCGTGCCAGCAACGAGTTCATGTCGGACCTGCTCCTCACTCCGCCCACCGAGGGCGGCTTGTTTGAGAATCACGCTGTCCAGACGGTCGCCCTCAAGTAACCATGGGGAGACCACGTTCACTGTTATCCCTTGGCGGCCAACTTCGACGGCGAGGGTACGGGCGAGTCCTACAACGCCGAGCTTGCTCGCGGCGTAGGGAGTGCGGCCGGACAACGGGCGTTTTCCCGTTACCGAGCCGATAAGTATTATTCGCCCTCGCCCGTGTTTGAGGAGCGGCGGCACCGCCTCGCGGCATAGTCGGAAAACTGCCGTGAGGTTGACGTCGATGGTCTCGTTCCAGTCCTCGTCGCTGAGCTCGTGCAGAGGACCGGTCGGACCCGCGATCCCTGCATTGGCGACGACACCGTAGAGTCCACCGGGGAGCAGCTCAGCGCGCTCGACTGCCGCGGCGAGCACTGTGGGGTCTCGGGCGTCGCCAACTACAGCGGTGAAGGTTCCACCGGCAGCGAACACGTCGCGGCCGACAACATCCAGCGCATGGGCATCCCTGCCTATCCCGACAACCGGATAGCCCCGCGATGCCACTCCGAGCGCTAGTGAAGCACCGAGTCCACGACCGGCGCCAGTGATGAGAATGGCACCAATCATTCGACTTTTCCTACAGGCGCGGCCCCAAGCTCGACTTTCAGAGCCGAAAGCCGCTGATAGGCAGTGTTGCGATAGGAGGCGATGGTGTCGGGATCGGCCTGTCCGACGGACGTCAGACCTCCGCCCGATTTGACTCCCAGCCGACCTGAGTCCGCGAGCCGCTTCAGATATTCGGGCGGGGCGAACGCCGAACCGAACGACTTTTCGAGAGTCGCGTAGGTATCGCGGTACACGTCCAGTCCAGCCATGTCGGCGATGGCCATAGGGCCAAAAACCGCGAGGCGGAAGCCAAAGCTGTTTGAAACCACGGCGTCCAGTTGATCAGCAGTAATGATTCCTTCCTCTATGAGACGGCTGGATTCCTTGTGTAGAACGTACTGAAGGCGGTTAGCGATGAACCCCGGCATATCCGGGACGGTAACGGGTACTTTCCCTAGGCCAGCCACCAATGCGGTAGCCCGAGCCACGACTTCTGCCGTGGTGTCGGGACCGGGGATGATTTCCACCCCCGGAACGAATGGCGCGGGATTCATCCAGTGCACCCCGAGGAATCGTTCCGGATGGGTGACGAACGCGGCGAGTTCATGGATCGGGATCGCCGACGTATTCGAAGCGAAGATGGCGGCTTCATCAGCAGCCGCCGATAAGGCAGCGAACACACTCGCTTTAATTTCCGGCCTCTCGCTCACGACCTCGGCGATGTAACTCGGGCCTTCGGCAGCTGCAGAAATAGACTCCATGGCCTTGATGTTGTCGGATAGCGTGTCGGGCGCATCCTCGCTATAGAGTCCAGCGGTCACGAAGCGGCGTGCCTCTTCGATGAGCTTCTCACGGCCAGACATGGCGAGCTCAGCCGTTGCATCGGCCAGTTGCACCCGATGCCCCGCAAGGGCGAAGCTTGCAGCGATCCCGCTTCCCATATAGCCGGCTCCAACGACGGCAACTATTTCCTTGTTCATTAGGCTCCAAATCGATGTTCGGGCAGCCCGGTGATTCCGAGGCCGCGGATGGCGAAGACGCTTCCTGCCTGGACGGGGTCCGAGGGGAAGCGTGGCAGCGGCGGCTTGGCCATGCTCGTCACAAAGAGCACATCAAGCTTGGGGCCGCCAAACATGACGCTCGTTACCTTCTTTACGGGCATCTCGATCACGCGGTCGACGGCCCCGTCGGGGGAATATCGGACAACCTTTCCGTCGTAAACCTGGGCGTTCCAGAGGAAGCCCTCTGCGTCGACGGTCGCTCCGTCACTGCCTCCGCCTCCTGACATGTCGACGAGAGCGTGGGAGCTCCGGTTGTGCACCGTTCCGTTCTCTTGGTCATAGTCGTACGCCCAGATTTCGCCTGACCATGTGTCGCTGAAGTAGAAGATATCGCCCTTCGGGGACCAACACGGGCCGTTCGAAACCATGATTCCGGTGTCTAGGGTGCGCACGGTGAAATCCGGGTCGAGTGCGTATAGGGCTGCAGTCCTGCCGTCCTCGAGGCGGTTCATGGACCCAACCACGAAACGGCCGCGGTGATCGACTTTGCCGTCATTCATTCTGTTCTGCTCGAGGTGAGCCTCGGGATCATGAATGAGATCAACGTCGCCTGTCGCGAAGTCGACAGTGTGGAAGCCACCGCTCAAGGCCGCGATTGCACCGGCCCCATCCTTCCGAACAGCCATAGAGCCGATCTCACCGGGAACGTCCCAAGCGCGGAGTTCTGCTCCTTGTGCGGTTGCCCGGAAGATCCGTCCGCCTTTGCTGTCGATCCAAAACAGGCGCTCTAATTCGACATCCCACAGTGGGCCTTCGCCCAACTCGGGTTTAACGTCTATAACTACGTCGATCTGCATCATTGTATTAGCGGTCCTTAATCCACCGGCAGGCGGCGGGTCTGCGTCAAAAGTGCCGGTGGACCGCCAGGCCCGCCGGCACTAATGACAGGGATTACTCCTCGACGTTCAGCAGTGTCGACAAGCTAATGTTCGGTGTCCACTCTGGGCTCCACCAGTCGGCCATGAAGCCGGTTGATACGAGGTCGGCGGGGAAGGTGTTGCAGCCGGCCTCGAGCTCTTCGATGGCACCCGTAGCGCACATTTTCAGATCCGCCTGCGGAACCCACTCGAAGCCAATGTCGATGGTGCTTGGAAACTCTTCCCCCTCGAGGGCTTGCACGGCCATCGAGAGGGCTGCAGCTCCTTGGAAGGGCGGTGCCCCGTAGGAGCCGCCGACCAAGCCTTTGGCGAGGTACTCGGGATCCTGGAGTCGCAGCCGGTACTCGTTCGCGGATTCGGCGATCATCGGAACGTATTCGCGGCCGGCGGCGTCGAAGGCGTCGGGAATGGCAACGCCTCCAACTTGAGCCCAGACGCCGTCAATGTTGTCAAAAGCTGCGAGGAAGCGACTCATGCACTCGCCTGCAGGTCCCTGCGCCCAATCGCCAGCGCAGGTGTCGAGCACCTCGATTCCGCGTTCCTTGAAGACCGCCTCCGCAGCTGTGGTTCGTGCCTCATCAACTGAGGTGCCAGCCACTCCGGTTATCAAAACGACGTTGCCCGTGTTGTTCATTAGGTCGGCGAGATACTCAGCAGTGACCTTGCCCGCTTCGGCTTGATCAAAGGTCACATTGTGGGCGCACGGCTCCGTTACCGACGCGTCATAGGTGAACATTTGAATTCCGGCATCGCAGCCCTGTTTAATTACGTTGTTCAGCGCGGTGGGAGAGATTGGGTAGATGACGATTGCATCGTAAGCCTTAGCAATCATCTGCTGGATCTGGGAGATCTGCGCCTGTGCGTCGGTCCCGGAAACGAAAGTGTCAACTGCAGCAATCTTGTCCTTGAGCGGTTGCGTCTGCGCAGCTGCGAGGACGAGGTTCTTGGCCTCTCCCTGCCAGTCATTGCCCGAGTAACTCATGCTCAGTGCAATCTCGTAACCGTCGGCAGCATCGGCGGAAGACGTACCGTCCGCAGTGCTACTCGAACAGGCACTGGCCGTGAGCATAACAGTGCTCGCGAGAGCGAGACCCCAGATTATTCTTTGTTTCTGTTTCATAAAATTGCCTTTTCTCTTGACCGGCGGAACGACTTTATTCCGTCGGAGTTTTTGCGCTTGCCAGGTCGAACGCCGACCTTGGCCGCGATAACCGCAATGAGGATCACTGAACCCTGGGCAATGGTGCGGATGGCCTCGGGAAGTTGGAACGTCATCAAAACCGTGATGAGGGCGCTCAGCAGTAGTGCTCCGCCGAGAGTTCCCAGAAAGTGCCCACGACCGCCGGCAAAGGAAGCTCCACCCAGAGCGACCACGGCCACGGAAGTCAGGAGGTACGGATCCCCCATTCCGAGATAACTCTGACCGGCCAAGCCGGAGAGCATGATGCCGGCGAGTGCTGCCGTGACGCCAGAGATCGCGTATACCGAAGTGATGATGGTCTTGGAGTGCACGCCCGCCAACCGAGAGGCGGTGGGATTCAACCCGACCGCCTGAAGCTCACGGCCGTACCGAGTCTGTCGATAGACGAAGCTGACCAGCACTGCCAGCAGAAGCAACGCCGGAATCACCATTGGGAAACTGCCTGCATCGCCCCGCATGAAAAGAGCGACAATCGGCGGAGGCGAACCGGTCACCAAGCCTCCAGTCCAGCCAAGAGCGCCGCCTTCCAGAATTGCGCTGACAGCGAGAGTCATCACCACCGGATGGATGCCAAAACGAGTAACGCCCACCCCGTTGGCAAGGCCGAGAAGAAGTCCGATGACGACCGCCGCTAGGAGAGCGACAATGAGATTCCCGTCTTCACCTTGGGCGATGCTGGCGAAGACGATAGCTGAGGAGCTCATGATCCACGGGATAGACAGGTCGATGCCGCCGGTGAAAATGACGGCCCCCTGGCCGAGCCCGGCCACTGCCGTAACCGCGGCAAGGACGACTATTGTCTGCACGCTCGAGAGCTGGGCGAGTCCAGGCCGGAAGATCAAAATAAAGATATACAGGAGTACAAGCACGATCCACACGGCGGTCACGGCACCACGGGCGCCGCCGAGGTCCAACAGCCCTCGCCGCTGCGGTTTGTGTAAACGGGATGTTTTGTCTCGGAGATTCTTCTCGCCGACTGGTGCCGTGGTCGTCATGACAAACCTCCAACAGTGATTGACTGCCCGCGCCGCCGCCGAAGCAGGAGCACGGTAATGGCCGACTGGACACCGAGCGCGAGGAGCAGCAGGACGCCGCGGGCGATCGTGCTCCAGAAGCTCGCGAATCCGAGCACGAAGAGGACATTGATCACGATAGTGACTGCGACTGCGCCGAGAATCGCGCCAATGATCGACCCACGACCACCGCCCAATTTCAGACCGCCGACGACAACTGCCGCGAAAGCGCCGAGCAGGTAACTAGATCCCAAATTGGGATCACCGCCAGAGGTCTGAGACGTGATTGCAATACCAGCCAGACCGTACAAGCCTCCAGCGACGCCGAATCCTCCGATACTCACCAGCCCTACTCGCACACCGGAATTGGAAGCCGCCTCCTTGTCACTCCCGACCGCCATAAGTTGGGAACCGAAGCGAGAGCGCCGCATTAGCAGCCATCCGGCTGTGATCGTGAGGAGCACGAGGAGACCAATTGGTACGCCAGCTATATCGCTCGTCATAAAGGCGATGGGCGAGAACCCTTCTACAGGGGTCAGCCCAGCAGGCTTGGGAAGAATAAGGAGCGCGAAACCCCCGAGAATAAAGCTGGTCCCGAGAGTGACAACGACGGGTTCCAGTTGAAACACATGGACAATCAGCCCGTTGAACAACCCCGAGAGGATGCCCACAAGAATCGCAATTCCGATCCAGAGGAACTGGTTGGCAACCGATCCGCCGTAGTTGACCGTGAGCAAGGCGTTCGTGACCGCAATCACACCGGCCGAGGATAGGTCGAGACCCCCGATCAGCACCACGATCGCGAGACCAGCCGCGGCGAGGGCCAGGGTGAGACTCGCATTTATTACTGTGTATTTCAGTTGACTGGGATCTAGCGCGTTCGGCGATGCCGAAACGTAGATCGTCATTAGAACCAGCACGAAAAGGAGCGGGACAGCCAAGCCGCTTTCGAGCAAGCGGAGTCCGGGACGATATAGCGCCCTCACTTTATTACTCCGATAGCTGCGGTCATAAGGCTGTGCTCGTTGAGCTCAGCACCGTGGCGCTCGGCGACGAGACGGCCGTGGTAGCACACGAGCACTCGGTGACAGATGTTGACAAGTTCAGGTATCTCGGTGGAATAGATAAGGATTCCCTTCCCAGCCCGGGCATAACCTGCGATGAGCTTGTAGATCTCGTATTTCGTTCCAACGTCGACTCCGCGGGTGGGATCAAAGAGCAGTAGCACGTCGGCGTCGCCAGCTAGGGCTTTCGCAAAAACGACCTTCTGTTGGTTGCCTCCACTTAAAGAACGAACGGGGTCATCGATCTTCAGGCGATCGACTTGCACTGCCTCCAGAAGAGTAGAAACTGCCTCGGTCTCCTTGGAATCCCGAAGCCCAAAGGCTCCCCCCAGCCGGCGCAAGATGGGCAGGGATACATTTTTACGAATGGGAAGGTCCAAGATCGCACCGTGCGTCTTCCGCTCGGCGGGGACCAAAGCGATACCTGCCCGGCCTCCACCGGGCCGGAGGGCCTCGGCGGGTGACCGCAGCCGCATAGGCAAACCTCGCAGCCTGACGCTGCCGTCAGTAGAGCGCAAATCGCCTGACAGCGCCTCAAAGAGGTCATTCTGACCCTGTCCGTCCAGGGCTGCAACGCCGAGGATCTCACCTGCCTTGATGGTGAACGAGGCATCCTGGAGTAAACCACGGGTGCTGAGTGAGGAAACTTCGAGGAGCACCTCTGACTCGCTAGGAATCGGCGGTATCGGCGGGAATGCCGATTCGAGTGAACGGCCGATCATCTGCTCAATCACCTGACCGCGGTCAAAGTCCGCTCGGTCGACGTGATCGACTATCGCACCATTGCGCTGCACGTAGATCTCGTCGCAAAATCGCTCGATCTCTTCGAGCATGTGGGTGATCAGCAGCACTGTCGACCCCTCAGCCACCACTCGACGAACTACGGCGTGGAGCCACTCAACGTCCGCGGGCAGGAGTGCACTGGTGGGTTCGTCTAGGACAAGCACTCGATGCGGCCGGTTGAGTGCGCAGAGAATCTCGGCGAGCTGCTGGTCGCGCAGCGATAAGGCGTCAATCCGAGTATCAACGTTGACGCCGGTCAGTCCCCACGTGGCAGCGACCTCAGTAGCGTAAGTGATACGCGGCCGGCGGCCCCTAATCCAACCGCTCTGGCGCTGAAGCTGAACATTCTCGGCAAGAGTCAGATCCGGGATGAGGCTGAGCTCTTGGAAGACCGTGCTGATACCAAGTTCTCGGGCCTGCTGCGGGCTGTTGATAGTCACGGGGCGGCCGGCCACGATCAGCTCACCTTCGTCGGGCTTAACCGCCCCACACATCGACTTAACCAGTGTGGACTTGCCGGCTCCGTTCTCGCCAACTAGGCCATAAACACGTCCAGGCTTGAGCTGGATCGATATGCCTTTGAGGGCCTGCGTGATTCCATAAGTCTTGCGTACGCCTCGCATCTCTAGGACGGGGATCGCATCGTTCATAGTGGACCTCGGGTTCGATTACGAGGTCAAAGGGCCGTGCGCCATTGCCGGGGAATATCCGACAACGGCAAGATGCGGTCCGCATTGACCTCGAGTGCTGGTGAGTTCTTCAATCATGTCGCCGCAACGAAACGTTAAGCAACGTTCAGTCGAATATTGCCCGAAACGACCGAACTCTTCTAAATTTATGTACTTAACCTTGCTTAACATTCATGCTTGTCCGTAACTTGGCGTCAAGTCAATCACCAACGGAGGTGCAGTTGCGCATGATCAGTCTCGAATCCAGCGAGGGCGCACCCCGTCGCACGAGGGTGTCTGCCGCGACCGTTGCACGAGCCGCCGGGGTTTCCACCGCGACGGTTTCGTATGTCTTCAACGATCGCCCAGGAGTATCCGAAGAAACTCGTCGGCTAGTTCTAGCGACTGCCGGCGACCTCGGTTTCGTGCCGGCCAGAGGTCTAGGCAACGAACACCGCCGAGCCAATATCGTCGCCTTGATCCTCTCCAACATCGCTAATCCGTTCTACCCCGAACTTTCCGTCGGCTTCTCCGAGGCCGCACAGCTCCGCGGATATCAAGTGTTCCTCGCACACACAGACGACGATCAAGAATCGCTCACCCGAGCGATCAGCGCCATGTTGGATCGTTCTGTGGACGGTATCGCGTTGGCTGTTGCACGTTCCGACAACGCGAGTGCTGTGCGGCAATTGAGGAGCGCCCAAGTCCCGCTTGTTCAAATTTCACGAAAATTCCCCCACGTCGAAGCGGACTTTGTTGGGATCGACGATCTCCAAGCCGCCTCGGAAATGATGAAACATGCGCTCGGTCATCAGCGTTGGCCACTCGCCACAGTTGTCGGTCCGCGCACGTCATCCGCTTCCGCTGCACGCGAAGAAGGGTTTGTCACGGAGGCAGAATCTGCTGGCGTGGTTATCCCCGGGCCCCAGCGAGTTAGCGTCCCCTTGTCACTGCAAGGAGGGAGAGCAGCTGCAGATCACTTACTCTCCCTCCCCAACCCTCCGCGATTCATCCTCTGCGGAAGCGACGTCCTGGCACTCGGTGTCATGAGCCACGCTCTCGAGCGGGGACTGCGCATCCCCGAGGACGTCGCGATCTCCGGATTCGATGGCATCGAAATTGCAGGCACTCCCATGATCGACCTCACCGGCATCGTGCAACCTCGGCGAACCATGTCCACGCGGGCACTCGAGATCCTCACGGATCAAATCGAACACCACTCTCTCACTACGACCAGTCTCGCCGTCCCGCACACCATGCGGATCGGCCGCACCTGCGGGTGCGCCTCGAAAGGAAAGCAGAACTCATGAACACCGCAACAAAGACCGCCTTAGTCACCGGGGCAGCCCGGGGTATCGGCGCAGGTATCGCTGAGGTCCTCGCTGAACGAGGCTTCCGCGTCATCCTTGCTGACATTGATGAAGCGCAGGCTCACGCCGCTGCGTCAGCCCTCGGCGATATCCACGAAGGCATCGCCCTCGACGTCAGCAATAGCACAGCCGTAGAAACCGCCATCTCTGGAATCGTCGAACGCCATGGTCAACTTCACGTCGTCGTGAACAACGCTGGAATCAACCGTGACGCAATGGTTCACAAGATGACCGACCAACAGTGGGACCAAGTTCTCGCCGTAGACTTATCTGCAGTTTTTTATGTCAGCCGAGCCGCCGGACGACACATGCGTTCCAAGGGGTATGGCCGCATCATCAACATCTCCTCGGCGTCTTGGGAAGGCAACGTCGGCCAGGCGAACTATGCCGCGGCGAAGGCGGGGGTGCTCGGTCTGACATTCACGCTATCCCGCGAGCTCGCCCGATCCTCAGTCACAGCCAATGCAATCTGCCCGGGGTTCATCGAGACCGAGATGACCAAGGGCATCCCCCAGGATGTATACGACGCGCAGCTCGCCAAGATTCCGCTGGGTCATGCCGGACAGCCAAGTGACGTGGGCAAGGCCGTCGCTTACTTTGCTAGCGACGACGCCTCATACATCACTGGCCAGGTCCTTGAAGTTGGCGGCGGGTACCGCATATGAATGCGAAAGTTGTGAGCGCGGCATCAGCCGCCAGCATGATCTCTGACGGGCAAACAGTTGGCCTAGACGGCTTCACCATGATGGGAGTCGCTGACGAGGTCTACGGAGCCGTGCAGGACTCCTTTGTCCGCACAGGTTCTCCACGCGCGCTCACCGTCTTCCATCCGGCAGGGCAGGCAAACCGCGCAGTAGGCCTCGAGCGCTTCGCGGAGCCGGGTTTGATGCGCAGGGTTATCGGATCACATTGGGGATTGGCTCCCCGAATGGGCACCCTCATCAACGATGACGGCGTCGAGGGAGTGTGTTTACCGCAAGGCCAGCTATCTAATCTGCTCAGCGCGATTGCCGCCGGTAGGCCAGGAAACCTCAGTCGAGTCGGCATCGGGACTTTCGTCGACCCCGCACTCGAAGGCGGGCGTGTTAACGCTAGTGCGCAGGCCGCTACTACCTCGACCGAGTTCGTCGAGAGGCTCAACATTGACGGCTCTGACGTTCTCTTGTACAAATCGTTCCCGATCGATGTCGCGATTTTCCGCGCTACTCGTGCAGACGCTTCAGGTAACGCCTCCCAGATGGACGAAGCGTCGGGCTTAGATGCCCTAGCTCTAGCCCAAGCCACTCGAAACTCTGGCGGCATCGTAATTTGCCAGGTGAAAGAAGTGGTTCCCGACGGTCAGATTCCGGCACGGGAGGTCACCGTGCCGGCCAACCTAGTTGACTACATCGTGGTCACTACGGACAAGAAGGAGTATCACCGCCAGTCCGACACCATTGATCTGGATTCCGGGCTCACGAGTGGTGTCATCTCGGCTGAAGCCCTCGCTAAAGCTCTCGAGGCTAAACCTATTGATCCGGGTCGCCTCGCGATCGGCCTTCGCGGAGCAGGTCTGGTGCGAGCGGGCGACGTTATAAACGTCGGTACTGGAATCCCCGGAGACACCGTCGGCCCCGCCCTCGCGGAACTCGGCACCCTTAGCGGAGTGACCATGTCGATTGAGTCTGGGGTTTACGGCGGAGTGCCAATGGGGGGCACCGATTTTGGGGCTTCCCTGCACCCCACAGCGATCGTCTCACACAGCTCGCAGTTCGACTTCTACACCGGGGGCGGCGTCGATATCGCGTTTATGGGTGTCGGACAGGTAAGCCCAGAGGGGAACGTCAATGTTTCCAAACTGGGCGGGCGTCTGATCGGGTGCGGCGGATTCATCGACATCCTCAGTGGTGCAAGACGTATCTGTTTTCTGATGTCAGGCCGCGGACGCCATCCAAAGTTCGTCGACGCGGTTGATCACCTAACGTTCAACGGCCAAGAGGCCTTGCTCAACGGCCAAGAGGTCTACCTCGCGACGGAGGACTTCACCCTGCAACTCACCGTCGATGGTTGGGCTGTGCATTCGTCAGAGGACTCGGACGAAGCTCGGTCCATGATCGCTGCGCTCCCGATCCTGAACCAAAGCGCTCGGCGCTAACCCGCACGTCATCGTCACACTGAACACGAAGAGGTAAATACATGTCACATTCAGATCCGGTCGTCATCCTCGACGGCGCACGCACCGCAGTTGGATCGTTCGGCGGCGCATATGCCGCAGTGCCCGCGCACGAACTTGGCGCTGTCGCAGTTCGGGAAGCCCTGCGCCGATCGAAGCTCGATGTCGCCGAGGTTGACGAGTTCATTCTTGGCTGCGTCGGCCAGGTTGGACCCGACGCCTTCATGGCCCGGCGAGTGTCGCTTGAAGCCGGGGCAGCAGAATCATCGACCGCAATGACCGTGAACCGGCTCTGCGGATCGGGCCTCCAAGCCATCGCCTCAGCGGCACACGAGCTCCGCGACGGTGATGCATCCATCGTCGTCGCCGGCGGCGTAGAGAATATGACGCGCCAGCCATTCCTCGATTTCCAGGCACGTAACGGATACCGCCTCGGCAACCACGAACTCGTCGACGGCGCGCTTTCCCTTGTTACTGATCCATGGGGCAAATACCCCATGGGCAGGACGGCGGAAAACGTCGCCGAACGCTTCCGCGTCTCCCGCGAAGAGCAAGACCTCTTTGCAGCTGAAAGTCAGCGGCGTGCCGCAGCAGCACAGGCCGAGGGTCTCGTTACCGACGAAATAGCACCCGTCACCATTTTCACGAGAAAAGGAGACGTGATCGTCGATACCGACGAGCACCCGCGCGCCACTGACTTTGAGACTTTGTCCAAACTCCGTCCGGCGTTCAGCAAGACTGGATCTGTGACAGCAGGGAATTCCTCCGGGATGAACGATGCCGCTGCCGCGATGGTCGTGACTCTTGAAAGCACCGCAGATCTCAAAGGACTGCCGAAGCTAGGCGAATTCGTGGCATTCGCGAAGGTGGGCCTCGCGCCGGAGATCATGGGCTACGCGCCAGTATCAGCGATCAGCAAAGTACTCGACAAAGCCGGACTCTCGCTCAAGGACATGGGCTGGATCGAGCTAAACGAGGCATTTGCCTCCCAAGCGGTTGCAGTGCAGCGGGATGCCGGACTCGACCCTGAGATCGTCAACCCACTGGGCGGAGCCATCGCGTGGGGCCATCCGATCGGTGCGACCGGGGCAATTCTTACCCTCCGTACTCTTTACAACCTGCGCCGAATCGGACGGGAGTACGGCCTCGTCACGATGTGCATCGGCGGCGGACAAGCCGTTGCCGCAATCGTCAGAGCTCGATGACGACCATGGAGTCGCGGAAGGGCTTGTGCGGGATTTCGCCTGACTACGACGCCGCACCATTCCGAGTTGTACTCGCTTTCGATTCCTTCAAGGGCTCCCTTACCGCCAGCGATGCCTGTGTCGGAGCTGCAGGAGCCATCGAGGCGGCCTTCGGCGATTCCGTGAAGGTCACTTCGTTTCCGATGGCCGACGGTGGTGAAGGAAGTCTCGATATGCTCGCGCGCAGTGAAGCTATGCGGGAAGTCACAGTATCAACGACCGATGCAATCGGGCGCCCGATCATCGCCACCTACCTGCTCAGTCCAGAGGGGGATCAGGCTCACATCGAGGTTGCTCGCGCCTGCGGATTGCCACAGGTCTCGGATGTCCCGCTACGGCCGCTCGAGGCTTCGACTCTTGGCGTCGGATTAATGATCCACCATGCTCTTTCGAATGGTGCTACCCACCTGGTTCTCTATCTTGGAGGCACCGCGTCTACGGACGCAGGGAGCGGAGTCCTCACGGCGTTGGGCGCACGGTTTCTCGATGCCGCGTGGCAGGATCTGCCACTCGGCGGCGGGTCGCTGGCGCTGCTCCACGAAATTGGCATCGATTCGTTGATTCCAGAGGCCCAAGCTGCCCAATGGACGGTCGTGACCGACGTCGCGGCCCCGCTCCTAGGTCCCGACGGTGCGGCGCACGTCTTCGCTCCACAGAAGGGCGCCGCCCCCGACCAGGTCGATATTCTCGAGGGAGCAATGTCGCGAGTATCTCGGATGACCGCAAATCTGACTAGGAGAGAGGTCGGGCTGCGCGCCGGCTCAGGTGCTGCGGGAGGGTTCGCGGCCCTGCTCGACGCTGTCATCGGGGTCACCTTCGTACCGGGTAGCGTCTTTTTCGCTGAGCAATGCGGTCTGACTGGAGCAATAGCCCTGGCCGACCTCATACTGACTGGAGAAGGACGGCTCGATTCACAATCGTTAGGCGGCAAAGTCGTGGGAACCGTCGTCGAACTCGCGGGTACAACGACGTCGTCGCCACCGGTCGTCGCGATCGCCGGTTCGGTAGATCGCGCATCAATCGGTCAACATTCCGGGCTGAGGGCCGCCTTCTCCCTCGCCGACGGCCCTGCAGATTTGGCCTCGCTCAAAGACCGGGCGGCGCACCTTCTGGCCGAACGCAGCGTTGACGTCGTCGCCTTGTGCCGCGGAGCAGTTCCCCTCGACTAGTCCGACAGCACCTGACGCCCCCACCTAATCGGAATTGCTCAATCACCGAACCCTTGCCGACGATAGTGGCCGGTCACAAAGTGAACCGATTTCCATGCTTGGTACAACGCCGAACATCGCCATTCCGGCATCGGAATGCATACCCCGTTCAACGTTTACCACGGCCGTGCACCCGCCATCCGACACGCCCGCGTCCTCACGACCGCCTATACCAAGCACCCCGAACGCTTCGTTCGGAAGCACCCGCAGCCACCAACATTCCCGACGACGACCTGGATCAACGCACCCAAGACGGAAGGAACGAACTCAATGACCACCTAAGAAAACAAACTCATAAGGGTTGACATCCTCCGCGGCCCGACGCGAAACCGAAGATTCCCCCACCGGGGTCCGATGATGCCGGATACGTGTGGAGCCATTTTCTCAACAAGTACCGACTCCTGCCCACGGGGACCGCACAGGCACTCTTGAGCCAACTCGAGTTGTTGACATTTTCCGACTGAGTACAGATCACCCGCCTCAAAGCTTCGCGTTGACCGCGTCCACATATTGTCGGATACAACACACATCGACAATGAGCCAGATGAACGCTGCGATCAGCATGACAAAGCCAACACCAATACCCGTGAGCGCCCAGCCGCCCCAGTACAGCGCGAGAAACCCGATGGCCGGGCCGATACGGCCCAAATAGAAGTTGTGCGCCGAAAACCCGCCTAAGAGCCAGAAGAACAGGTAGGCGATTCCGGTGTTTCTCTCGCCCGGTCGTGCGGACACATAGACGATCTGAGGCGTCGCGCCCGGCGCTGCGACCTTGGGCGCGGCATGTTCGGTCCATTGGCCGCCGTCCCACCACCGGTTCACGGTCGAATTGTCCGGACTCGTGTACCAACCCGCTGGTGGCAACGGTGGCGTCGCTGCTATCTCATTACTCATGATTCCCCCATTGATTCGGTCTCACACTATCGCCCACGCGAGGGCCACACTCCTCAATGTCCCTGGCCACCCATAGTCTTGAGGAATACATAACATCTGGGGGCTTCACAAGCATGGCCGAAAACAACAACGGCGCATTCATCTGGTCGATCGCCAACCTGCTGCGGGGTACCTACAAGCAGTCGGACTACGGCAAGATCGTGCTGCCGTTCACCATCCTCAGCCGCCTGGACGCCGTGCTCGCGCCGACCAAAGACGCCGTGCTGGCAGAATATGCCAAGCACAAAGACGGCGCCATCCCGGTGGAGAAGCTCCTCCCGGCCACCTCCCAACACGACTTCTATAACACCAGCCTTTACACGGTGGAGAAGCTCAGCGGCGACCCGGCTAACGTGCGCGCGAACCTGCTCAACTACCTCGACGGTTTCTCCGCCAACGTGCGCGACATCTTCGACCGCTACGACTTTCCGGCGCAGATAGCCCGGCTCGACGAGAACGACTTGCTCTACCTCCTCATTCAGAAGTTCGCCGGCGTTGACTTGCACCCTGACCGCGTCAGCAACACCGAGATGGGCCTCATCTTCGAAGAGCTCATCCGCCGCTTCGCAGAAGCCTCCAACGAAACCGCCGGAGAGCATTTCACCCCGCGCGAGGTCGTGCGCCTCATGGTGAGCCTGCTCTTTACCGAACACCCCGAAGAAAACCCCGAGAAGTCCCTCTCCATCCCCGGCGCCGTGCGCACGGTCTACGATCCCGCCGCTGGCACTGGCGGCATGCTCAGCGTCGCCGACGACTACGTGCGCGAGCACTTCCCCCAGGCCTCCCTCACCCTTGTGGGCCAAGAACTCAACGCCGAATCCTTCGCCATCGCCAAAGCGGACATGGTCATCAAAGGCCAAGCCATTGAGAACATCATCTGGGGAGACACCCTCACCAGCGACGGCCACCTCGGCAAAACCTTCGACTACGGCCTCTCAAACCCTCCGTTCGGCGTGGAGTGGAAGAAACAGCAATCATTCGTGCAGAACGAATACGACCAGCGAGGCTATGACGGCCGTTTCGGCCCCGGCCTGCCCCGCGTCTCCGACGGCTCCCTGCTCTTTCTCCTGCACCTGATCAAGAAGATGCGCCCGAAAGCGCAGGGCGGCGGCCGCGTCGGCATCGTGCTCAACGGCAGCCCGCTCTTCACTGGCGGCGCCGGCAGCGGCGAGAGCAACATCCGCAAGTACGTCCTCGAGAACGACCTGCTCGACGCCATCATCGCCATGCCCACCGACCTGTTCTACAACACCGGCATCGCCACCTACATCTGGATCCTCGACAACGACAAGCCCGCCAGCCGCAAAGGCAAAGTGCAGCTCATCGACGCCACCGACCAGTGGGCCAAAATGCGCAAAAGCCTCGGCTCCAAACGCCGCCTCATCAGCCCCGAACAAATCGAACACATCGTGCAGCTCTACGGCAACAACATCGACGGCACCGAAACAGCGGATGCCGACGCCTCCAAAATCTTCGCCACCGCCGACTTCGGCTATACCACCATCACCGTCGAGCGACCTCAGCAATTCAACTGGGCCCTCACCCCGGAACGCCTCGCCCAGGCAATCACGGCGAAGTCGCTGCTGCCCGTGGCCGAGGCAGTCGAACTGGCGCTCCGGTCACTAGTCGACGCTGCCGTGCCCGCTACCAGCGAGTCCGTTGTCTTCGCGAAGAGCATCAAAGAAGCTTTAGTGGCCAACGGCCTCACCCTCACCGCCCCGCAACTCAAGGCACTGCTTGCCGGCCTCGCCGAGCGTGATGAATCCGCCCCGATTGTTACCGACGCCAAGGGCAAGCCCGTGGCCGACACCGATCTCCGCGACACGGAAAACGTGCCGCTCACCGAGAACATTGACGACTACATCCAGCGCGAAATCGCCCCGCACGTCAAGCACTTCTGGGTCGACCGCAGCAGAGACAAAATCGGGTACGAGATCCCCTTCACCCGCCACTTCTACAAATACGTCCCCCCACGCTCCCTCGAAGACATCGACGCCGACCTCAACAAGCTGGTCGCGGAGATCACTGTCCTGCTCGGTGAGGTAGAACGCGCATGAGCGGGTCATTGAAATACTCAAAATACAAGCCGTCAGGGACGCAATGGCTCGGAGAAGTCCCGACTCATTGGGCTGTAACGCGTCTTGGTCGTGGTTTCCAACTCATGCGACGCCCCCCACGAAAGGAAGACGGCAATCTGACCGCCTACCGAGATGGAGAGGTGACTCTCCGTTCCAATCGACGGTTAGACGGATATACGGAGGCTGACAAGGAAATCGGTTATCAAGGCATCCGTGTCGGGGATCTCGTTATTCACGCTATGGACGCCTTTGCGGGCGCCATCGGAGTATCGGACAGCGATGGCAAGTCATCTCCTGTGTATCTTGCTTGCCAGCCGCTCCCTGGCCACGATGCCCGCTATTTTGCAAGAGTCATGCGCCACATCGCTCTTTCGGGGTACATCACGTCCTTAGGAAAGGGCGTTCGAGAGCGCTCGACTGACTTTCGTTGGAGCGATGCACGGAACGTACTGGTTCCAGTCCCGCCAATTGAGGAGCAGCTGAGGATTCTGGCGTTCCTGGATCGGGAGACTGGGCAGATTGACGCGCTCATCACCAAGCAGGAACAACTGGTCGAGACGCTGACCGAGCGCCGCCAAGCCGTGATCACCCAAGCCGTCACTCGCGGCCTCGACCCCAGCGTTGAGTTCAAGGACTCTGGCATCGATTGGCTTGGCAAGTGCCCCGTTCACTGGAAATTGGGCCGTGTTGGAAATAGTGCCTCCTTGACTTTAGGAAAAATGCTTCAGGCCCAGGGTGATCAAGCGGGCTCGCTTCGCCCCTATCTCCGCGCCGGGAATATCCAAGAGAACGGAGTCGACATTGCTGAAGTCAAGCAGATGGTCTTCACCGAGGCCGAGGCCAGGTCCTTAACACTCAAGCAGGGTGATGTGGTCGTCGTTGAAGGTGGTGCTGGCTACGGCCGTTCCGATGTGCTGACTCAGGACCTGACCGGTTGGGGCTTTCAGAACCACGTCATCAGGGTGCGATTGTTCGATGGTAACGACAGTTCCTACTTCAACTACCTCGTCAAAGCGATCAGGGCGAGTGGACACATAGAAGCTATTGGGTCATTCGCAACAATTCCAAACGTTTCGTCTGACAAACTCTCCAGGATTCGTTACGCCATTCCGCTTCTTCAAGAACAACAGGCAATTTCGAAACACCTGGACCTAGAAACGACGAGGATCGACACGTTGACGGCCAAAGCCAGCCAGGTCGTGGAGGCACTAAGGGAGCGTCGCCAGGCACTGATTAGTGCGGCGGTCACGGGGAAGATTGATGTGAGGGGGCTCTGATGGGGCAGCATAACGAGAAGCCGTTCGAAGAAGAGATTACGCTCTACATGCAGTCTCAGGGGTGGCTGTATTCGCCGAACAGCACGGGGTACGACAAGGAACGGGCCGTGTTTCCGGAGGACGTGTTCGGCTGGTTGGCCGACACCCAGCCCGAGGCATTGGCGAAGGTTGTGCGGCCGGGTGATGCGGCATCCGTTCAGGAGAAGTCGCGAAATGTGATTCTTGACCGGCTGGTGAAGTCGTTGGATGCGTCGTTCGATAGTGTCGCGGGGGTGCAGGGCGGCACGCTGTCGGTGTTGCGGCGTGGGTTCAAGTACACGCCGGCGTCGTTTCGTATGGCGCAGTTTCGGCCTGCTGACGGGCTGAACCCGACGACCACGGCGGACTACGGCAAGATGCGGCTGCGCGTGATGCGGCAGGTGTTCTACTCCACGTCGAACAAGAAGAGCATCGACCTGGTTCTGTTCGTCAACGGGCTGCCGGTAGCGACGATCGAGTTGAAGACGGACTTCACGCAGAGCGTGCAAGACGCGATCGTGCAGTACCGCACCGACCGCAATCCCAAGGGCGAGCCGTTGCTGTCGTTCGGGCACCGGGCGCTCGTGCACTTTGCGGTGTCGAACAGTGAAGTGTTCATGACCACGCATCTGCAGGGGCCGAGCACGTTCTTTCTGCCGTTCAACAAGGGCAATGACGGGCGGGCCGGGAACCCGGTCAACCCCGACGGGTCCGAGACCGCGTACTTGTGGGAGCGCGTGCTGCAGAAGGATGCCTGGCTCGCTATTCTCGGGCAGTTCATGCACCTGCAGGTGGAGAAGAGCATCGACCCGGTGACTGGCCAGGTGCAGAAGAAGGAAACCCTGCTTTTTCCGCGCTTTCAGCAGTGGGAATCGGTGACGCAGCTCATCGACACGGCCCGCGAGGAGGGGCCGGGGCATCGGTACTTGGTTCAGCATTCGGCGGGGTCAGGCAAGACCAACTCGATCGCCTGGACCGCGCATCAGCTGTCGACGCTGCACCGCGCTGACGGCAGCAAGGTGTTCAACTCGGTGATCGTGGTCACGGACCGCACCGTGCTCGACACGCAGCTGCAGGACGCGATCAAACAGATCGACTCAAAGACCGGCGTGGTCGTCGGCATCGACAGCAAAGCGGTCGGGTCGAAGTCGAGCCGGTTAGCTGAGGCGCTGACGCACGGCGCGCAGATCATCGTCGTGACAATTCAGACGTTCCCATTCGCAATGGCGGAGCTGGCAAAACTGGAGGGGTCGCTGGCGGGGCGGAGCTTCGCGATCATCGCCGACGAGGCGCACTCGTCACAGACGGGCACCACCTCGAACAAGGTGAAGTCGGTGCTCAACGCCGACGAGCTCGCGGATCTCGCCGACGGCGGAGACGTCGACATGGAGGCGCTCCTCGCGGTGGACATGGAGTCGCGGGCGAACGCCACGAACATCAGCTACTTCGCCTATACGGCCACGCCCAAGGCGAAGACGTTGGAGCTGTTCGGTCGTTCCGTTGACGGCGGCCTGCCCAAGCCCTTCCACCTCTACACAATGCAGCAAGCCATCGAGGAGGGGTTCATTCTCGACGTGCTGCGCAACTACACGCCCTACAAGGTGGCGTTCAAGCTCGCGCACAACGGTCAGGAGTATGACTCCGACGGGCCACTGGTGGAGAAGTCCAAGGCGGTGAAGGAGCTCATGCAGTGGGTGCGGCTGCATGACTTCAACATCACCCAGAAGGCCGCGCTCATCATCGAGCACTACCGGGCCAACGTGGCCTGGCGCCTCAACGGCAAAGCCAAAGCCATGGTCGTCACCGGCTCCCGCCGCGAAGTCGTGCGTTACAAGCTTGCCTTCGACGCCTACCTCAAACGCACCGGTCACACGGATGTTCGCGCTCTCGTCGCCTTCTCCGGCGAGGTTCTCGACGAGGACCTCAGTCCCGAGAAGTTCACGGAAACGAGCATGAACGAAACCCTCAAGGGTCGCTCATTGCCGGAAGCGTTCAAGACAGACAGCTTCCAGATGATGCTCGTGGCCAACAAGTACCAGACCGGGTTCGATCAGCCGCTGCTCGTGGCGATGTATGTGGACAAGAAGCTCTCCGGGGTCACGGCGGTGCAGACCCTGTCACGGCTCAACCGCATGGCCACGGGCAAAGACACCACCTTCGTGCTCGACTTCGTGAACGACCCCGAGGTCATTCGGGCGTCGTTCGAGCCCTACTTCAAAGACGCCCGCCTGTCGGCGGAGTCCGACCCGAACATCGTGCACGACATCAAGGACAAGCTCGACGCCCTGCACATCTACGAGGAGCACGAAGTAGATGCTGCGGCCGCTGTTGAGGTCTTCAAGAAAGGCAACAACGCCCTCGCGGCCGCTGTCGCACCGGGCAAGGACCGGTTCAACAAACGGTATGACGCGGCGGCTGAGGCCGGCGACCATGAAGAAGTCGACCGGTTGGAGCTGTTTCGCAGCGACCTCACCTCCTTCATCAATGCCTACGACTTCCTGTCGCAGATCATCAACTTTGAAGACGTGGCCATTGAAAAGCACGCGATCTACTACCGGGCCCTGGCCCGCGTAATCAGCGAGAAGACCCGGCGCAGCGCCATCGACCTCACCGGCGTGGCCATGATCGGCTACGGCATCAAGAAACACGACGCACAAAACATCCGCCTCACCGGTGACGAGGAGCTGGACCCGCTCACCGGTACCGGCTCGAAGAGCGCCGTCGACCCAGTTCTTGCTCGACTACTTGAGGCGGTGAACCAGCTCAACCAACTCTTCGACGGCGACGGACTCACCGACGCCGACATGATGGGGTTCCTCACCCAGGTGAAGGGCAAGGCTGCGGAGAACGAGAAGATCACCACGCAGATCAACGTGAACAGTGAGCAGCAATTCCTATCCAGCCCAGACCTCGGCAGCACCGTGACCAACGCCATCATCACCTCCGGCAGAAACTTCACCTCCATGGTCGCCGAAGCCATGACCAACGACGAAAAGCTCGCCAAGATAATCGACATCATCGGCCGCACCCTCTACCAGGAGGAGCGGAAGGCCGCGTAGGTCGCTGCGGGCCTGTGGAATCCCGTGACCGCAGGGCCTCGTGTGTCGCCTCGAGGCTGAGCGGTGCACTCATCGGAGGTTACCGAGTGCGCTTGGGCATTGCGCTGCACGTTTGCGCCAGTAGACCTCGCCGTGGACCTCGCCTGGCGACGAACTCTGCTCGTTCAGCAGCATGCAACACGCCGCGTCAGGACAGTCGTTGGCCTGGGGGTGACATGGGCGATGGGTTTGCGTAAATTCCGTATACCGTACGGTTTTTGCTCCCTCGATTCCGGCTGTGACCAGGGTGATCCCTCGATCAACGGGCCTACTCAGAAGGACGGAGTCAGCATCAGATTTTCGTCCGCGTTGGACCAAGGGTTGCCCCAATCTCCGGGAAGAATAGGGATTGAAATGCGCGCGGCGAAATTTTGCTGCGGCGAGTCGCTATCGTTCGAGGCATGACGCCTCAGCCGAAATCCCGCCTCGCGAGCGAGCGATCTCAACATGCTCTCGTTCACCGCGCAGGCCGAGCACTGTGCGGGCCCCTGCCCACGAGGGCAGGGCTAAGCCGATGATGGACCGCTCACTCGACACGCTCGTCGGGTTCGCCGGCGACTGGCACGGCAATTCACAGTGGGCTGCCATTGCCATTCCCGCCCTTCGTCGGGCGGGCGTGCACACCCTCTTTCACGTCGGAGATTTCGGAATCTGGCCAGGAGATACATCCTTTATCGACACCGTCGAGCATTGGGCAAAGCTGGCTGAACTGACGGTTTGGGTGACTCCCGGAAACCACGAGGACTACGACAGAATTGACGAACTCTTCGCCACTCAACCGGACGAGCCCGCCCAACTCTCCGAGCACATTATGTTGCTCCCACGGGGCTACCGTTGGGAGCAAAGCGGCCGTAGCTTTGTGTCGTTGGGCGGCGCCGCCTCTGTTGATTACCGCGACAGGACCCCTGGCAGGAGCTGGTGGATCCAAGAGCAGATTCTCCCCACAGACGTTGAGCGGGCAACCCGAAGTGGGCCCGCAGACATCCTGATTACGCACGAGGCGCCCCTTCTGGGCACCGAGGCCGTCGCACGCATTCGGCGCATGAACCCGCAGGGGTGGCCGGCCGAGACCCTGGCCTACGCCCGTGCGGGCCAGGAACTCATCACCACTGCAGCCGAGGTCATCAAGCCGTCCCTCCATGTCCATGGGCACTGGCATGCCCCCGATGAGGTGCAGTTTTCCGATGGGCGGCGCGTCTATTCAATGGGCATGGACTTTCAGAGTCACAACCTTGCTGCCCTCGATCTCACTACGATGAGTTGGACCTGGATCGACGATCGCAAAGTTGTTCCACTGAGATAGCGTCTAATGCTCGTGCGTGTTGAAGGCGGTCGAGACCAGCAGAAACTCCCGCTGGGCAGGCGGAGTTCAATCTAGAGAATTTCACCGCGATCATCGAGGTTCTTCAGAGCCTGATCCATGGCAATGAAGATGCCAGCGATGTTCTCTGTCATGGTCTCTTGCTGAACACGGGTGAGCGCGTCCCACCGCGGGCGCTGGCCACCAGTTGCAGCGGATTGCTGATCCGATAGGCATCGAGCCGTCTCATCGACGACTTTTACCCTAAACCGGGACCAATGCTCGCGCCATATTCCTAGTGTCATTTATCTGCCTTTCGTTGGATGGTTTTCGCGCAAAGCGGGTCGGGCAGCGGAATCAACACGGCATCGGGCACTGTCAATGCCCCTCACCACTGAACCGCGGCCGCTGCTCGTGCTCTCTTGAGGACCAAGCCGGGGTCGCCCAAATGTTGAGACGGTCGTGCGCCGTGAAAATATTGCGAAGGTGAACAGAGCCAGAGAAGGAGCTCGTCTTGGGTCCACTCAGCCTCGTCAGCGAACCGGATGAGGTCCGCAATGACAGGGCGGACGAGATGTGATTCTGGTTCGAACTGAAAACGTGGATAGACGTATGTGGATCCACGCCTGACGGAGAGAAGGTGCCCTTCCGCTCGCAGTCTCCGGAGCAGCACCGACCTAGCGGCAGGAACATTGACGATGGCAAGAACTTCAGCAGCCGTATACAGCCCGCCCGAAGCGTCAACGTTGAGCCACGCGCGTTCTGGAATCATGAACAACCTCCGATTCGTGAAGCTCGTTACTTCGAGCTGTGGGGAAGACTGCTCACGGTACTTTGCTGTCAGATAGAAATTTCGCCACGGAGGTGACACCTAGCTATCGGAAGTCGACCCAACCCGGCAGGGAGACAAGTGTGAAGACCCTGTTGGCAGGAAGGGTTCGCCTGGTGAGGGCGCGGCGCTGATTGTTCGCCCAAATTGCCAGGGAGTGTTCGTCTGACTCGGTGCCCTTCACTCGGGATAGGTGCGGCTCGCGGCCGTGTACTTCGACGAAATCTCTGTATCGCTCATAGTTGGTCTCCCAACGGTCCTCGAGCGGCGCCCACGAAAATCCGGGCACGTGGTTCAGCCGGTCAATTTTGAACGCATTGAGCCTGTCGACGGTTCGACGGTTATTTCGCACCCAGTTTTGAAGCCGAACTTCTGCGGCAGAGGGTTCCGTATTCATGAATGCCGTGCGCTGCGGCATCCGACCTGTGGACTGCACGAAACGTTCGAAAGTTCGTGCCTGCTCGTTCCAGGCCTGAATTCGCTGCGGAATAACCAACGCCCACATGGCGGACGGGGAGGCCTCTCGCATACCGGCCAGGCGTTCGAGTGAGGTGTCGCCGTGTTTCACGGCAATGCACACGGCACTCAGCCAGTACGTCATCGAGTCCGCGTCGCCCTCGCGGGACGGTGGGGCCGGGATGTTTTTCGTTTCATGAGAGGACAGTTCGTAGAAGGACACTTGGCGCCGTTTCAGTTTCGGCCACCGGTGGATACCCGGTGATCTAACCTTCTCTATGCGCGGTCCGAAAAAATTTCCGATGAACCGTCGCTGAAACGGCTCGAGCGACGAAGCTACTTAGCTTGGCGCTCGAGCAACAGGCGTCGCTATAAGCGTGGTTCCATGGATGCTCCGGGCCATTCCCGCCTTTGCCCGAGCACGAGCAGAATGCAGGACCAACTGACTAGCAGGCTGGTTGAGAACCTAGACGGATTCCGCAGGATCTGTCGGCCAGCATTGATCGTCGACCAGCAACTCACGGACTGTCTCAAACCGTTGCGCCCAGCTCATGAGATCGGCAAGCTGCATCAACGTCTCACCCCGGTTGATTCGAACGATGCGGTCATAGCTCATCCCGGGCGGCGTTGCCTGTGGCCGCTCGCCAGACATTGGGTTCGCCAGCGCCTCCAAGCCCAGGCCTTGAGCGAGGGCTGCTTCCCGGACGCCGTTTGCAACCCGGTGCTGCAACTGGGCGGCCAGAAATCGGGGATCGGATGCGTCTATGCCCGGGGCGGGTTGAAGCAGGGCGGATGACCTCCCGAACTGCTTGCGCACAGCCACCATGCTTCGTGGTTCGTATTTGAATCCACCGGCCGCAGTCTGAAACTTCATACTTGCACGCTAGCAAATTGAGATGAATTTACTACCTGTAAATGGGAATAAACAGCTTCGAGAAAGCATAATTATGCCAAAAGTTAGGGAGATTCCCCACTTTTGCTGGACACCACGCCTCCACCTGTGCGCATAGAGCAACCATGAATCAATACTCAGAACCGTCGTCAGTTCGGGCCCTCAGAATAGGGAGGCCACAGCGTGACCTTGAGGCCGAGCTCCAACCTGGCGAGGGTGGACGTGTCCGGCCAGGACATCCCATTGAGAACGGTGCCGATGCTCGCCCGGTCGACTCCGGTCTCACGGGCAACCTCGCGAATACTGCGGCTGCCCATGGCGTCCCGCAGGTTCAGCACGAATTGCCGCGCTATCTCAGCGACCGGGTCGTCGCTCCGCGTCGTCGGCCAATCGACACACAGCTCGTGTGGGGTGACACGAGATGGGCGCGGACTCATGCCAAAAGCTTATCCGCCCACATCGGCTCGTTCGCCAATTCTCCGAATGAAGACATCTGTGCTTTACTAGGTGGCTGCAGTTACAGCCAATTGAGTGAGGAGGTGCGCGCGACCATGACCAAATACAAACCCCAGCGCGCCTCCGCCGAATGGCCCGCTATTGAATCGTTCGTGAAGGACGCTTGCTCCCTCGCCGCCCCACACACCAGCTACGCCGCCTCGATGCTCCTGACCGTGACCAGCGCCTACGTCCTGTGGTGCGTGAATGCCCAGGGGTGGCCGATGCAGACCGACGTCATCTTCAGCCGCCAAGCCATCGACCTGTACTGCACTCAGGAGAGTCCCGCGCGTTCGGAGGGCACCCGCCGCAATTACCGCGCCATTTTGATGCGCGTGTCTGAGGTGGTGGCACCGGAAGAGCACCCCGACGCCATGACCCCGCTGGCCCGAAAACGAGTCGCGGAACCGTACAGTGCGCGCGACATGGAGGAATTCTCCCTCTGGGCACTGGGTCAAATCACCGCGGAGAAGCGCCGTCGAGCAATGCTTATGCTCGTGCTGTGCGCCGGCGCCGGGCTCCGTCCGAGCGATGTGAGCACGATTTATCCTGATGATGTCCTGGTCGATGACCTGGGCATCGTTTTCACCATCCACGGCACCAACCCGCGCACCGTGCCCTTGCTCCGCCAGTGGGAGGAGTGGATGGTTGCGATTCTGGCGCAGGCCCCACGCGATATTCCTGTGTGGGGTCCCACCAACACCATCCGCGCGAGCAACCTGCTGTCCAACTTCACGCAATACACCGTGGGCCTCCGGCCCCGTAGCGACAGACTGCGCGCCACGTGGATCGTCACGCACCTCCGAGCCGGCACCCGCATCAAAGAACTCACGTGTGCCCTCGGCGTCGAGAAATTCGAACACCTCCCGCGCTACTTAGAACACGTTCACACACTCGACACTCCCCGGTACCGAGCTGAGCTTCGAGACGCGGTCAGCCAGTGAGCGCGCCGACCAACGATGCCGCCCTGCTCGAGCACCGGATGCAGTCCACGTTCGGGATGACCCGTTTGGATTACACGCGCGAACGCGCCCGCGGCCCCGTCTCCCGCGCCTACCTGAACAACGCCATTCGCATCGTTGACAGCTCAACCGTCGTCACGAAACTCACCGAGTGGCGACGAACCCGATTGAAATCTAACGCCGGAGTAAAACCAACCATTCCGTTCCGCGCCGTCCTCGTGCTCTTCGTGCTGCACGTTCAACTGGGCTACGGCATCAACTACCACCGCATCGCAGAAACCCTCGATGTTCACTTCCGCGCCGAAGAATTCGCTCTACTCGGCATCCGCAACCTCCCCGGCGACCACACTGATTGGTACCAGCGTCTCTGGCGCTCAGCCAACCGCATGATGACCCTCATCGACCCGTACCCCGGCCCCCGAAACAAGCGGCTGAAACCCAAGGCCTACGCGAAACTGCTCCAGAAACAAGCCAAGCCCAAAGCGCTACGAAAGTCAGAACGCAACCTAGAGCGCCTCGACTGGCTCTGCGAACAACTCCTTCACGCCAGCGTTCGGATGCTCCCCGCCGACATCTGGGCCAAGTACCACGGCAATATCGCCATTGACGCAACCCTGATTCCGGGAACCGGGCGGCCCAACCCGACAGACCCAACCATGCGGCGAGGCAATGCAGACTCCCACTCCGGCCGGTACCGCCGCGAAGGCAGCCACGGCGGCCTCGGAGCCAAAACCGACAAGGCCGGCTACGAACTCGAAATCAGCGTCATGGTGTGGGACAAACCCGGCCAGAACATGGTGTTCCCCTCACTCATTACCTCCGTTGGCTTCCACCGCCCGGGAGAAATCATCGGCCACGGAGCCAAACTCCTCGACTCCCACCAACGGCTGGGCTTCACCAGCGGCCTCGTCATCGTCGACCGCGCCTACAACGGCGAAAAAGCCCGCAACTTTCACATTCCCGTAAGGCTTCGCGGCTGCGAACTCGTCATCGACTACAAGAAGAACGACCTCGGCCTCCAAAACCAATGGAAAGACCTCATCCTCGTCGACGGCAACTGGTACGTCACCTATATGCCACAGAACCTCATCGACGCCACCAAGAACTACAACACCCGCGAGACCAACCCCCTCGACCCGAAAAAGCCCCGCCGCCTCATCGACAAGAAGACCTACAAGACCTACCTCGAAAACCGCGCCGCCTACCGAATGAAGCCCAAGGGCCTCCCCGACAAGGACGGCTTTCAACGCTTCCTCTACCCGACCCCCGGCAGCTACATGGCCATCGACCGGGCCAGCGGCAAACGCGTCGCCAAACCGTCAACACCGGTCAGCGTCACCATCCCGCTCGACGCCGGGGCCCCCGCCGAACGCAACCGCGACCCCCGCCTCGCCGTCAAGCACCTGCAGAAGTTCGCCTACAAGTCCGAGGAACATCGCAAGCACTTCGGCATGCGCAGCCTGGTCGAATCCGCCAACAAGACCCTCAAGGCCAAAAACTTCGAAGACCTCGCCAACGTCAGCAAACGCTCCGGCCGCGGCTTCGCCTTTAACTACCTCGCCGCCACCCTCGCCGCCGTCTCAGCGAACCTGCGCAAAACCTACGACTTCTTCGTCAAGGCCGCCGAACTCGACCTCGGCGAAAAGCTATCCCGCGAACGACGCCGCAAAGAAGCCACCGGAACACCCCTGAGCCCACACAGCACCCTGCCGGCGCTCGCGCCCCCGCAGTAACCGCAGCCGCACCTCACACCCGCACCAACCACCCGGACACCGAAAGCTTCAACCTGCCCACCGGCGGGCATTTTTGCGTTTAACCAGCCCATCCCGCCGCGACCGCACCGATCACGCGCACCGACACCGTTAAAAACCGAAGGCCGGTCGAGTATTTCTACTCAACCGGCCTGTTCGCTTGGATTTCATGAAAACGAAACTTCAATTTCCTGAAACACCCACAGTGCGCGAGAGGGGACTTGAACCCCTACGTCCTTTCGAACACTGGCACCTGAAGCCAGCGCGTCTGCCAATTCCGCCACTCGCGCGAACTTAGGAATGCTAACACTGAGAGGGGGTGTTGCGCCATTCGACACTGACCGGGTTCACGGGATACCCACACAATGCCCATAATGGGGTCTGAATTCGGTCAGACAGGCTCCGGCGGTAGTATGACTGTTCGTGCCGTTTGAGCCCTACGTGTGGGTTGTCACCCGAGACAAGTAACATGCTCATAGCCAAACGGACCGGATCGGGAGACCTGTGGGCATACTGGATAACTTTGAAAAGGGCTTGGAGCGCGCCGTCAATGGAGCGTTCGCCAAGACCTTTCGATCGGGCTTGCAGCCGGTGGAAATAACCTCCGCGCTGCGTCGAGAGCTTGATACGAAGGCCGCTGTTGTAGCGCGGGATCGCATTCTCGCGCCTAATCGCTTCACTGTGCGCATGTCCGCTGCCGACTACGGGCGAATGGACGCGCTCGGCGTCACCCTCATCGACGAACTCACGGCCCTCGTGCAAAAGCACGGTGCCGAGCAGCGCTACCAGTTCACCGGCGGCATCACTATCACCCTCAAAAATGATCGCAGCCTTAGCGAGGGCATGGTACAGATCGACTCCAACTCGGTCACCAGCAGCGTCAACTGGACCCCGGTTCTGGAAATTAATGGCGCCCGGCATGAGCTCACCAAAGCCCGCACCGTGATTGGTCGCGGCTCCGACGCAGACATCACTATTGACGACACGGGCACCTCACGCCGCCACGTTGAAATCCTGTGGGATGGCGCGCGTGCGCAGGTGCGTGACCTCGGTTCCACCAACGGCTCGCAGCTCAATGGCGAAGCGGTCACCCAGGCCATCCTTGAGCCAGACTCTGTGGTCACCATCGGGCGCACCCGCATCGTTTTTCGTGTTCTCGCCCAGGCCGAAGCCGACTCCCCACGCAGTGCTCAGCCGGTCAATCCAGATACCGAACGCCATGACATGGGCGGATTCTGGGGGCCACGCGCATGAACGTCAGCGAACTTACCCTCCTGGTGCTGCGCATCGGCTTTTTGCTTCTGCTCTGGCTATTCATCTTCGGCATCGTCTACGCCCTGCGCAGCGACCTCTTCGGGCAGCGCGTACGTAAAATGAAAACGGATTCAGCGTCCGCCACCCCGATAGCGGCTGCGACCGTTCCCGCTACAGTGCCTCCTGTCGCTGCGCCCGTCGCTCGCGCAAGCCCGACGGTCAGTCCTACTGCCAGCCCGACAGATAACAGCGCTCTCGCTACAAGCACAAACACGACCCGCCTGGTCATCACCAGTGGCCCCAAAGCTGGCACCGAGTTTCCGCTCGGTACCGAAAGTGTCACCATCGGTCGCTCCAGTGATTCCAGCCTGGTCATTCGTGACGATTACACCTCAACGCATCACGCTCGTCTCATGCTCTGGAATGACGAGTGGATGCTGCAAGACCTCGATTCCACCAACGGAACCTTTCTATCGGGCGCCCGCGTGACCGTACCCACCAAGGTCCCCCACAACGCCACCGTAAAGATTGGCGCTACCAGCTTCGAGCTTCGGCGGTAGGTCATGGCGACCGTCAGTCATAGCGCAGCCGCGTCACACGTCGGCAAGATTCGCACCAATAACCAGGACTCCGGCTATGCCGGAAAGCGCCTCTTTGTCGTCGCCGATGGCATGGGCGGTCATGCTGGTGGCGATGTTGCATCATCAATCGCTACCAAGCGCATCATGGAGGCCGACAAGCCGTACGCCAGTCCGCAAGACGCCGAATTCGCGCTTCAGGCTGCGCTCATCGGGGCGAATGCTCAACTCGCCGAAACGGTCTTCGAACACGCCGAACTCACCGGCATGGGCACCACGGTCAGTGCCATTGTGGTCCTCGACGACGAGGTCGCACTGGCCCATATCGGCGACTCCCGCATCTACCTGCTGCGGGACCATGAATTATCGCAAATCACCATCGATCACACCTTCGTTCAGCGATTGGTTGACAGTGGCCGAATCACCGAGGCCGAAGCTATGGTGCACCCGCGCCGCTCGGTGCTCATGCGCGTGCTCGGTGACGTCGAGGCCAGCCCCGAAATTGACACATCCATTTTGGCCACGCTCGATGGTGACCGCTGGCTGCTCTGCTCCGACGGTCTCACCGGTGTGGTGTCCCACAGCAATATCGCCTCGGCCCTGGCCAGTGGGGCCAATGCCCAAGACGTCGCCGACCTTCTCGTCAAAGAAAGCCTCGACGGCGGAGCCCCGGATAACGTCACTGTCGTCATCGTCGACATCGGCGAAAACGTCGCCCGCACCGACAGCCCCGTGGTTGTTGGATCCGCCGCCAATCCGCTCGCCTTCGGTGAGGAACCGGGTCGAAACCGCGCGCTGCGCATCCCCGCCCTTCGACTGCATCCGGTGCGCGAAACCCACTTCGAACCCGATTCGCAGGACTATCTCTCTGAACTGATCGAAGAGGATGCCCGTCGCGCGTTTCGTCGCCGGGTCACCTGGCTGGTTGGCGTCATTCTGCTCGTGCTGAGTATTGTCACCACCACCATTCTGGGCTACCAGTGGACCCAGACCCGTTATTACGTGGGAGCGAGCGGTTCCAACGTTGCCATCTACCAGGGGGTGCAGCAGGACATCGGTCCAATTCGACTCTCTAACGTTTACGACGACACCAGCGTCGCCCTCTCGGAACTTCGCAGCTACGACCGCCAGCAGGTTGAAGACACCATTAACGCCGGTTCTCTGGCTGATGCCCGTGCCATTGTGAAGCGACTGAAGGGGGCCGCTGTTGAGTAGGGCTTCCGCTTTTAAGAAACGACCGGCCCAGGATTCCGAACCGGTGGGTCGCCTGCACCTACCGCAGAAACTGCGCAATCTCGAACTCTTCCTGTTACTCATTGCGTGCTTCATTAACGCCAGCGCGGTGGTGCTCGTGCAGTTGGGCGCACTTGGAAAATTGGATTCGTCCCTGGTGCTGCTGGGGGCCGGCCTCTCGGGTCTTGTTATTGCCCTGCACGTGGTGTTGCGCTTTGTTGCCCGTGACGCCGACCCGTTCATTTTGCCCATCGCCACCGTGCTGAACGGCCTCGGCATCGCCATGATCTACCGCATCGATATTGCCGACCAGCAGAGCGGATGGGCCAGCGCCGCCGTGCGGCAGACGGTGTGGAGCGCCCTGGCTATCTTTAGTGCAATCGTGGTGCTTCTGGTTATCCGCAACCACCGCGTGCTTTTTCGCTATACCTACATCGCTGGCCTGGTCGGCGTCGTCCTACTCTTTCTCCCTCTGATTCCCGGCCTCGGGCGGGAGGTCAGCGGCGCCCGGGTGTGGATTGGCTTTGGTAGTTTGGGTACCTTCCAGCCCGGGGAGATCGCCAAGATCGCTTTGGCCGTGTTTTTTGCCGGCTACCTCGTGCAAAACCGCGACAGTCTCTCTATGGTGGGGAAGAAATTTCTCGGCGCTCGCTTTCCCCGCATTCGTGACCTCGGCCCCATCCTGGTGGTCTGGGCTCTGTCGATGTCGGTCATCATTTTTCAGCGTGACCTTGGAACCGCTCTGCTTTACTTCGGCCTCTTCCTGGTTATGCTCTACCTCGCCACGGGGCGTCTCAGCTGGGTGATCATGGGCATGGGGCTCTTTCTCGGCGGCGCGCTTCTGGCCAGCCAGACCCTCGATTACGTCAATGGACGTTTCACCAACTGGCTCGACGCTTTAAATCCAGACGTCTACGAAGCTCGAGGTGGCAGTTTTCAGCTGGTGCAGGGCCTCTTCGGCTTGGCAAAGGGTGGCCTGCTCGGTACAGGCTGGGGAGAGGGGCGCCCGGAGATCACTCCGGTACCCCAAAGTGACTACATCATCGCCAGCCTGGGGGAAGAATTAGGGCTTGCTGGCATCTTTGCCATTCTTGCTCTTTATCTCCTCTTCGTGGCCCGGGGGTTTCGCATCGGCTTTGCCGGCCAAGACGATTTCGGCAAGCTCCTCGCCGTCGGCCTAGCCTTTGTCGTGGCTTTGCAGTGCTTCATCGTTATCGGCGGCGTTACTCGGGTCATTCCGTTGACCGGGCTCACCACCCCATTTCTGGCGGCCGGCGGCTCATCGCTCGTGGCCAACTGGATTATCGCTGCTCTCTTACTGAGGCTCTCAGATACCGTACGTAATCAACCTCGGCTGGTGGTCTAATGAATCGCGAACTTAAACGCATCAGCGTTGTTGTCACGGTGATGTTCATCGCTCTGCTGAGCTCCACGTCCATTGTGCAGGCCTTTCAGGCCGATAATCTGTCGGCTGACCCGCGCAATACCCGCACGCTGTACGACAGCTACCAAGTGGAGCGCGGCGCCATCCTGGTGGCTGGGGAGCCTATTGCGGAGTCAATGCCCGCCGCCGACGACTACAAGTTCTTGCGCACCTATACGAACCCCGAACTCTACGCACCGGTTACCGGCTACATTCCCCTCAATGGCGAGCCCACCGGCCTCGAATTCGCCCTCAATGCCGAACTCACCGGCACGTCAAACTCGCAATTCTTTGACAAAATCAGCGC
>Ga0307486_1000567_pt1 | contig 33264 bp, 22 predicted proteins | sample CBIW02metaG_FD_203663 | JGI IMG/M metagenome (GOLD analysis project Ga0307486, IMG submission 203663) | Sea-ice brine microbial communities from Beaufort Sea near Barrow, Alaska, United States - CBIW 0.2 | ecosystem: Environmental > Aquatic > Marine > Coastal | place: USA: Alaska | collected... | reverse complement strand
GCCCCAACCCGCATCTTGCACGTTACCTTCAATATGGGTTTCGGCGGCACCGAACAGGTTATTCGCCAACTGGTCACCAACCTGAACCCACAACGGTTCCAGTGCGAAATTGCCTGCATTGATGGCAAAGCCGGCGCCATCGGCAAAGCCATGGAAGCAGACAACGGCATTACCATCCACTCCAGAAAACGCGGGCCAGGGCTAGACTGGAAAACAATCCTTTGGCTTCGGCGACTCATAAAATCCGGCCGTTTCGACTTTGTGCATTGCCACCAATACTCGCCTTACACCTACGGCTGGTTTGCACATTGGGGCACTGGCGCAAAAGTGGTGTTCACCGAACACGGCCGCTTTCACCCAGACCAACATCGAAAAAAAGCAAGGTTGATCAATCCCATCATTGCCCTCACCTCTCATCGCCTGGTAGCTATATCAGCAGCTACCCGTGAAGCACTGATTGAATACGAATACATGCCAGCGTCCAAAATCGCGGTCATTTACAACGGCATCACGCCACTAACCGTAGAGGAATACCGCAAACAGGAACTCTTGACGGAACTGGGCATTAAACCGGGCGAAGTTGTTATAGGTACCGTAGCAAGGCTGGACTCTGTCAAAAACCAGCCCATGATGCTGCAAACCACCCGCGCCCTGATCGACCAAGGTTATAAAGTACGCCTGTTGCTGGTCGGCGACGGCCCCGAACGCGAAAACCTGGAAGCGATAACCCAACAGTTGAATCTCAATAACGCTGTCATATTTACAGGGTTCCAATCCAAGCCTGCGGACTACCTCAGCTTGATGGACATATTCCTTCTTCCGTCCTTCACCGAAGGTACCTCCATGACCCTGCTAGAAGCCATGAGCCTCGGCATCCCCACGGTAGCCACCCGAGTGGGCGGAACACCCGAAATTATTGAGCATGAGAGAACAGGTTTTTTGGTTGAAAGTGACGACCTAGATGCGTTTACCAGAGCCATAAAGAACTTGCTGGACCGGCCAGCCGAGCGCATAAAAATGGGCAACGCAGCAAAAGTCAGATTTGGACAGAAATTTTCAGTAGAGCAGATGATTGATCAGTACCAGGAGTGTTACGGCGTTCAGTCTGCTTATTAGGCTCGTTCGGTGCGCATCAATCTAAAGTGAAACGACTATCGGTGCTTCGTACTTACACCCCCAGCCGTAACAGGGTAACAACACCGAACCCCAGAAGAATACAAACTTTTATGTCAATAAGTTATACGCCCCTATGTGTCAAGCTTATAAAATCAAAGTATTTCACGATGTCGCGTGTTTCTTTTCAGTACCCAAACCCAACTCTTTGTCAAAGTCGGATCAATACAGCTCGGCACCGAACGGACATTGAAAGCGAAATTTTTTAGTTTCTGATAGGCAAGAAAATACTATTTTGACTCGCTCTTTCGTCGAATTTTTGAAACAATATGACCTGTAATGATCGTTTAAAAATTCATGGTTTCCATACAATTACGAACCCAAAATAAGACCTAATATTCTCCCGAATTCTATCAATTTAAACGGGTAGAGATAACAAAATACGGAATGGCCATGATTTTTAGCTCTTTTACTTTTTTGGTTTTCTTTTTGGTATTTTTCGCTATATATTCAATCGCGAGGCATAATCATTATATACAGAATCGAGTCATTTTAGTTGGTAGCTTGATATTTTACGGTTGGTGGGACTGGCGATTTCTTTTTCTCATTTCCGTAACTATTGTCACAGACTATCTAATCGGATCAAAAATATCTAATACAGAAGAAACATCAAAGCGAAAGTGGCTCGTTGGAATAAGCGTTGCTATCAACCTATCTATTTTAGGTTTTTTTAAATACTTTAATTTCTTTTCGGAAAGTTTATCCCACTCCTTAAGTTATTTTGGGATAGAAGCGGGCTTTGTAACTCTTAATATAATTCTCCCTGTAGGGATTTCATTTTATACATTTCAGTCATTAAGCTACGTAGTTGATATATACCGAAAGGATGTTAAACCAGCTCCATCCCTTATAGATTATGGAGCTTACGTCGCATTATTTCCTCAATTAGTCGCCGGCCCCATCGAACGTGGTTACCATCTTTTACCACAAATTACGTCGCCAAGAATTATCACTCGAGAGAAAATCTACGAGGGAAGCTACCTGATTCTTTGGGGGCTTTTCAAAAAGATTTTTATTGCCGACAACCTTGCTCAAATTGTTGATCCAATATTTAGTGGGGGCGGAACACCTAGCGGCTCACTTGTGCTAATTGGTGTTTATGCCTTTGCTTTTCAAATTTACTGTGATTTTTCGGCCTATACCGACATTGCAAGAGGCATCGCAAAGTGGATGGGCATAGACTTGATGGAAAACTTTCGAATTCCTTATATTTCAAAAAATCCCAGTGAATTTTGGAGGAGATGGCACGTAAGTCTTTCATCATGGCTTAGAGACTATCTATACATTCCTTTAGGAGGTAATAAAAAAGGTGCCTTTAGAACTTACAGAAATCTAATGATCACAATGATTTTGGGTGGTCTATGGCATGGGGCACAAGCAAACTTTGTTTTATGGGGTTTCTATCAAGGCGCTATACTTATTATTCATAGATTTTTTACTCGGAACGTCTTTAAGCCCAACCATGAAAGAAAAGAAAGCCCTATTGCGTCAGTAATTAAAATTTCGCTTTTTTTTCATGTCGTATGTTTCGGGTGGCTTCTATTTAGAGCTGACTCAGTGCAACAGATAGGAAATTTCTCCTACCTCTTGGTTACGGACATCGACGTTAATGAGGTTTTCTCTAATATTAAAAAGTTGATATTCTATATAAGCCCTCTTCTAATAATGCAATTAATTCAGGTTAAAACTGGGAAAATGAACTTTTTATTATCGTGGCCAATACCAATTAAAGTCACTTTTTATCTATGTGTTTTTATTTCGCTTCTATTATTCGGCGAATTTGGCGCATCAGAATTCATTTATTTTCAGTTCTAGGACAAAAAATGAAAACACCATTTGCTGCGATTATTTCCATAGTGTTATTTATTGTATTAGAAATTATTTTCATTAGCTCCACAGAGCCAATGATTGGCTACCCTTATCTTCAACCAACCGCAGATGATGCAACCGTCACTGTTAAAAGGCGCCTTCTTGATAAGTCAGGGGAACGAATCGTAATTGTAGGAGACAGCAGCGCAATGTACGGACTGCAGCCTTCGATCATTAAAACCATCACTAAGACTCCGATAATAAATTTAGGGACACTGGCCTCTTTTTCTACTGCGGGCTTCACAGAGTTAGCCATTGCAGCTATGAAAAAAGAGCAAAGGCCTGTCGCCATTGTTTTTTCTGTTTTGCCTCAGACACTAGAAATAGATACAAAAATGGTAAACCAATACAATTTGTTAGGAAGATATCTTTTAGCCTATGAAAACAATACAAAAGCCTATTCGCCCACTTTTGAAGAAGCGCGCTCACTTTGGTTAAAAAAGCACCAGTTTAACATCTTCCCCGGACAATTCGGTGGCAGCTATGATGCCTTTCTTCAAACCCTATCTACATCAGACGGCTGGCTCGAGGAGAATCATTCGTATCATTATGATGGACAATCAAAAGGATTTGGTGAAATAAAAGTTAGCGACCTAACCTGGAAATCGTTTGGTGCTCTTAAAAAAGCATCGGAGTTATATTCGGTTCCTGTGATATTTATTTTTAATCCGAAACCAAGTGATCAGATTATTAATGAACGATACGAAATTTCCACGTCAAATATTTTACAGATAGCAACAGACAAATTTGGCTTCATAACACCACAAAGGGTTGCACCTATCTGGGATGAACAGTTTTTTGGAACTGTTACCCATCTTAATAAAATCGGTTCTGATATATATTCAAGAAATATTGGAAAAACTATAAGTGAAATTCCTGAAACTTAACCTTTAATCATATCAATAACCTTTTATTAACTTTCAGCACTGGTACTGCTTATAATTTAAGTTTTATTTAAAAATTATTTAAATAATTAATAATTAAAATTAAAATTAAAACCAAGCTTGGTGGAAAAATGTTGCTGATTACGATTACCTCAAGTTCTAAAATATTGATTGAAGTATGACGACTAGTTTGAGAGTTCTCAAAAGCGCCGGCTTGCTACTTGGCATGCAACTCGTACAGCGAGGCCTTGGCATAATTAGCACATTACTATTAGCTCGTTTGCTCTTACCCGAGCATTTTGGTGTTGTCGCCCTCGTTATGATTGCCCTTCAGTTTTTTGAGCTTCTGGTAGAAATCGGAAACCAACAGTACATTATCCAGAAAACCGAAGTCACGGAGGCGGACCTCAACACCGCCTGGACCATGGACGTCGTTATCAAATTCGCCATGTTCGTTTTAATTTTTTTTTCTGCGCCCTTTCTATCTGACTTCTTTGAAACGCCAGAGCTCACGACGGCGTTGGCAGTCGCTGCAATTACACTCCCACTTCGGGCGCTAAAAAGCCCTGGCATAATGCTACTGGCACGTGAAATAGATTACCGCCCAATATTCCAGCTAACGCTTTGGCAAAAAGGACTCTCTTTTATCGTTGTAGTACTCTGGGCTTTCACAAGCCCTAGCCACTGGGCAATCATCTCGGGCACTTTAGTTTCAGGCATTGTATTTACCATAGGATCTTATCGCGTTCATAACTTCCGCCCCCGCTGGACCCTCGTCCACTTTCGCCAACAGTGGCAGTTTTCTCAATGGCTTCTATTACGGGGAATAATTGGGTTTACCCGCTCGCAAATCGACAACCTGATGGTATCCCGCCTGTTTGGAACCGCTCAGCTTGGCGGCTATAACCTGGTGCGTGAAGTCAGCCTGCTGCCTGCCTTGTCTGCCATCATACCCATGAGCGAGCCTTTGCTGGCCGCCATTTCCGAGAGTAAGTCGAACCCACAGGCGCTTGCTTATCGCATACGCTTCAGCCTGGCGCTGATGATAACCGTGCTCACGCCTATAACAGCCTTCATCATGCTGTATCCAGAACTCATTATCCGAGTGCTACTTGGCCCGGACTGGGCTGAATATGGCCCGCTACTAAAACCATTCGGGCTATTTTTCTTCACCTTCTGCCTGTTTGCTCTGGTGAGTGACGCCATTATCGCCCAAGGCAAGGTCAAGTTATTGTTCTGTTTCGATGTTGTATCGACCGTCGCAATAATTGTTATCCTCTGGCTAACCGCGACAGGCGGCCTAGAAATAATGGCCTGGATGCGCGGCTGGCTATCTGTTGCAACCACCGTTGCACTATTACTTATCCTTGCGAAGCAGACGAAATTCTCGTTATTCAAGCTTATTTTCCTGTGCATTCCAACGCTCGCAGGAACGTTGTTAGCCGTTGTCGCTACACAGTCATTAGACCTCTCGGGCAGTCATTACCTGGCGCAATTTTTACTACTTGGCTCCCTGCACGTGATAACCGCCGCACTCAGTATTGGCATTATTGGCTTGTTCCTGCTTAAAGGAACGGAAGAATGGGGACAGCTTCGCTATTTGGTAAATCAGGCTCGTGGAAAATGAGAATGCGGAGGCTATAACATCGCAAAATGTGGCTTTATGTTATTCTTCTGGCAGACTATTCTATGCAATACACAGGATGTTGGGCAGTAGTCAGATTTATGGAAAAAATAACCATTCGGCTAGAAGAAAAAGACGGCGCTGCTCGTATTAAAGAGCCCACAGGCTTGGGCGTTCCGCTGCCAAAAGGCGCCGTGCAGACCACTCACCAACTTGCTCTCATAAATGGCCTAGAGCCGATTAATGTTCAGCTCGAACCTCTTGCGCACTGGCCAGATGGCAGCCTTCGCTGGGTTCACGCCAGTTTCCTGATCAGCCTGGATTCCGGCCAAGTAAAAGACCTAGAACTGGTAAAGCCGCAAGAGCCGAACGCCACCACCAGCCATGAGTCTGCTATTGAGCAAACGTCAGACGGCTGTGTTATCCGTACCTCAACAGGTAGCGTGGTTCTAGTTTCTAACAGTCTTAGTTGGCAAGTCACCCAACAAAATAACCCAGGCAAGCCATCGACCGTAACACTCAGCGATGAAGCAGGCCTGCCCTGCACCGCTAAAGCCGATGCTAGCTGGAAAATTACCCATAAAGGCCCCGTTTTTGTCGCAGCCACGCTAAAAGGCCAATGGCTGAAGCAAAACAACGAGCCGCTGGCGCGATTTGAATGTGGACTCAGAATTTTTCTGGAGACCGGGCTCATTCAGGTGGAGCTAACCACTCACAATCCAAAGCGCGCCCGCCACCCAGGCGGCTTGTGGGATTTAGGCGACTCGGGTTCTGTGTACTTTCGCGAACTGGCGATAGAAACAACCCTATCAGCAAAGTTCCTGGCGCAAGTAACGCCGCAAGCGACCGATAAAGAACCAAAAATGGTTCAACTCGTCGATTTCAATCTCTACCAAGATTCCAGCGGCGGCGAAAACTGGCAAAGCCGCAACCATGTCGATGCGAACGGTGAAATAACCACACAATTCTGTGGCTACCGGCTCGCTAATCCGAACGACCTGGTACACGAAGGCAAGCGCGCTAACCCGCTAATCAGCATTGAGTATGATGGCGGAACACTCGATGTAGCCGTTCCGGGTTTTTGGCAAAACTTCCCAACCAGCCTGCGCAAAGAAGAAAACAAACTAACGGTCGGTCTGTTCCCGCAAGATTCAAAAAATGCCTATGAGTTGCAAGGCGGCGAACGAAAAACTCTGCGCTGCACCATGGCTTACGACTCAAACAGCAATATAGTTGCCTCGACTTACACACCTCTTGTGCCGGTGCTCGCCCCCGAATGCTACGAGCAAGCCAACGCCTTTTCATGGTTCAAAGCCAACGCACAACCCGACGCCTTGGGCGAGCTCATCGCTGAAGGCCTGAACGGAAACTCAAACTTCTTTGCCAAAAGAGAAGTGATCGACGAATTTGGTTGGCGCAACTTTGGCGATATTTTTGCCGACCATGAAACGCTTTACCAGGCCGAAGGCGATGCACCGTTCATCTCCCATTACAACAACCAGTACGATGCGATATTCGGCTTCGCCCGACAGTTTGCCATGAGTGGCGACAAACGCTGGTTTGAGCTAATGGATGACCTTGCTCAGCACGTCACAGACATCGATATTTACCATACCGACCAAGATCGCGGCGAATACAACAACGGCCTGTTCTGGCACACAGACCACTACCTGGACGCGCAAACCGCTACCCATCGAACGTTTACCTGCCATAACGACACCAGTTCAACCCCCGGCCAAACCGGCGGCGGGCCCGCCGCAGAACACTGTTACACCACCGGTTTGATGTACCACTACCTGCTGACCGGTAGTAAAGCCTCAAAAACTGCCACGCTAGAATTAGCCCAGTGGATGGTGACCAGCCATGAAGGATCAGGTGGATTACTAGAATCAGTACTTGCACTGAAAAACCGCGAACTGCCGCGAATAAAAGCTTTAGCCAAAGGCAATCAGGTAACCACCCATAGCTACCCGTTCACCCGTGGTACCGGCAACTATCTAACAGCGCTTATTGATGCATCTATTCTTGAGCCTGAAAACGATTGGCTCACTCGAGCGGAAGCCGTTATCAAAAATACCATCCACCCTGAAGACAACATTACCAACAGAGATCTTCTGAACGTTGAAACCGGATGGTCTTACCTGATTTTACTGTCAGCGATAGCCCGATACTTACAGGAAAAGCGAGCTCTACACCAATTGGAGGAACCTTATCAGTTTGCCGCAGCATCCCTTCTTGCTTACGCAAATTCGATGCACCAAAACGAACGTCCATTTTTGGCCGATACAGCTCAGCTTGAGTTCGCCAATCACACCTGGGTTGCGCAGGACATTCGCAAAGCCATGCTGATATTTCAAGCCGCGGAATTAGTCAGCCAGCCAAAAGCAGCCAGCCTTATGAACACCGCTCAGGAGTGGCTCAAACGGGTATGTGACACTTTGAAAGGCAGCGAAGAGCGACACTTTTCGAGAATACTGGTCATTTTGATGCAAAACTATGGCCCTCACCTCGCCGCAATCCCGGCAAACCGCAACGCCGCGCTAACAAATCCCGAATTGATTGGGTCGAAGACTTTAAAGCTAACTTGGCGTGAGCTCATTGGCAGAATCGCAGGCCGAATGGTTTACAGCATCAAGCGTTTAAATATTGCTAAAGAAAAAGCCTGGCTAGACACGCGACGGGGTAAAAAATGACTGCACGTCAAATCACCAAACGTTCTATCAAAAATGTTTTTTTGGTGTTGATGTGGCCGGTTTACGCGTTATATCGCGCTTTAAGTATGGTGGGAGACATTGACGGTACGTTTATGTCGTTCTCACAAGCGCTAAGCCTGATGCCTGGAAAGCTTGGCATATATATGCGTGCGGCGTTTTACCGCTTGGCCTGCACTGACACCTCAGATGAAATTTCTGTGGGTTTTTTGACGATTTTTTCCCACCGTAACACGAGTATCGTGAAGGGGGTGTATATCGGACCGCAGTGCAATATCGGAATGTGTTCTATCGGAGAAAATACGCTGATTGGCAGTGGCGTCCATATCCTGAGCGGAAGTCGTCAGCATGAATTCCAAGACGCTCAAAAACCCATTCAGGACCAAGGCGGTGCCTTTGAAAAAATACGGATAGGTGCTGACTGCTGGGTTGGTAATAGTGCAGTGATTATGGCGACGGTGGCAGATAGCTGCATCGTCGCTGCGGGGAGTGTATTGAGTAAATCCGCGAATAAAGAGGGCGACATACTCGCCGGCAACCCCTCAAGGACCATCCGAAACCGTTTTGCAGATAGCAGCCAAACTCAACAAGGAACCGTAGGATGAAAAGCCACCTACCCGAGCGACTCTACTTATCTTCTCCCGTATGGCTCCAGAATCTAATGGTGAGCGTCTACGGATATATGGAACATAAAAGGCGATACGGAGGGGAATATGGCGCTTTCCTGAAGCACCTTAGAAACAACAAGCTTGTTAAGCTGCAAGAGAACAAGCTCCTTCAAAAAAAACTTCTGGCGTCCACTCTCGCTAGCGCAATAAAAAATGTACCTGCCTATCAGCACTTGTGCTCTGCCCAGCCAAAGCTCTCTGACTTCCCGCTGTTAGACCGGCAGCAAGTCGCCAACAACACCGAGCAATTTGTATCGAGCGAATTCGATGTCAAAAACCTGCTAGCGCTCTATACTGGAGGAAGCTCGGCAAGCCCTCTAAAAGTGTACATCTCGAAGACGACACGACAGAAAACTTACTCTTTCTGGCAACTGTTCTATGACAACATGGATTTCAATATTGGGGACCGTAAAGCTTCTTTCGTAGGACGAAAGCTACAGGAACCCGACAATAACCTGCCCCCGTTTTGGCGATACAATATTACCGATAGACAGCTTCTGTTTTCGTCTTACCATATGGAAGAGGCTAATCTCCCGCACTATATAGAGAAGCTGAACACGTTCAAACCTAAGGTTATTGAAGGCTATCCATTTAGCATCTATCGCATCGCCGAGCACATTCTTAATAACTCGCTAACACTTTCATTCACGCCCACCGGCATCAGTACAAGTTCCGAAAATTTATCTAAACACCACCGAGGCGTGATAGAACGTGCTTTTAACTGCCGAGTTTTCGACCAGTACGGATCCGCAGAATCGGTTGTCTTTGCATCAGAGTGCGAACACGGCATCATGCACATAGAGCCGGAGTATGGAATAATTGAAGTACTAACAGAGTCTGGAGAAATCACTCCAACTGGTACAGGCGAGCTTATCGCAACGACTTTACTAAACGATGCAATGCCTTTGATTCGATACAGAATAGGCGATCTCGGAGTGATAGCCGAAGAGTCATGCATCTGCGGACGCGAGACCTTCGTTTTAAAAGAACTTCATGGCAAAGTCGGCGCTGTAGTCATCAACGAAGGGCGTCAAGCGCCAACTGCAGCAATCGCGATTGCATTCGAATATCTGGAAGGAATTAAAAACGCTCAAATTATTCAGAACGTACCTGGCGCTATCATTGTTAAGCTCGTAAAAAAACCAGATTTCAATCCAAAATCTGAGGATTTTATGATTTGGGAGCTCAGAAAGATGTTAGGGGAATCGCTTAAAATCAAAGTTGAGTACGTCGACGACATACCCCCAGAAGCTAACGGAAAATATAAAATAGTTGTTCAGAATGTCCACCAGTAAAGTCATGGTCACTCATCTGAATTCGAACCAAACCCCACGGAGAGTAAACAGGAAGTTCAAGAGCATGCTTCTAAAAACCCCCAAGGTTAGCAATTTATGCGCGTAAAGTTTTAGATGACATCAATCTTAGTGAAGACTACACATCTTCTGGGCACGGGCCAAGGGGCTATCTGAAACAGACCAACATGCTAAAAATTATGCTCAATTTCATAAGGTTATGAATTAGCATATTAAAAATTAATATCAAAATCAAAAACTGATAATCAAATAAGTGAAAATAATGAGCCCTGATTTTATTAGTATAATCGTGCCCGCACACAACGAAGAGCAGTATTTGTCACAATGTTTAACTTCTCTTCTCAATCAAAACTATCCTCCCAATAGATATGAAATAATCCTAGTCAACAACAACTCAACCGATCGCACTCAAGAGATTGCTAAGAGCTTTGGCGTAACGGTTATAGAGCAGAATCATGGTCCAGTGGGCGCTGTAAGAAATGCTGGGGCTAAACAAGCAAAAGGGAATATATTAGCGTTTATTGATGCTGACTGTGTGGCCCCAAGGAATTGGCTGAGCACTGGCTTCGAATCCATTAGCAAAGATGAGGCGACTTATGGTGGCGGTTATAATCTCCGATCCGATCCTTTTTGGATTGAAAAAGCCTGGCTCTTAGACAATAAAAATGCTCCAAAAGATTTAATTGGTGGCAGCATTATCATTGAAAAATCAAAGTTTTTCGAAGTAGGAGGTTTTGACGAAAGCATAACGTCTGGCGAAGACACTAAACTATCAGCTTCTTTGAGAGATATAGGTATTAAAATCATCATGAAGCCAGAACTTAATGTTGTGCATCTTGGAAATCCAATAACTTTAAAACATTTTTTCACTCGTCAAATATGGCATTCTGAAAACTACATTAAAGATATTGAAAACTCTCTGAAAGATCCAACATTTTACTTAGTGACTGCTTTTCTAATTGGCTCTTTTGCTACCTTAATACTTTTAGCATCTAACAATATTGCTAGCTCGTTATTTCCTATAACTGTCACATTGCTATTACCTTTTTTTCTAACAGCTAAACGCTTAAGCAGGTCTAAAAACCCAGTAAATAATTTACAAAATTTATTCGCAATCTATTTTTTAGATCTATTGTACTTGAACGCTCGCTCAATTGGACTTTTAAAAGGCTTATTTAAGTAAATTAAAATTTATTAATATTTTAATTTACTAAGACGGCTAAAAACGCGAGCTGTGACAACGGGCCAGAATACGTCAGTGGCAAGCTACTAGTCTGGGCTGAAAGCCAAGACATTCACTAAGCCTTTATAAAACCTAGTAAGCCACAACAGAATGCCTATGTTGAACGCTACAACCGCACTGTTCGATATTATTGGCTGGCCCAGCACTTATTAAAGAGCACAGAGAAAATACAGAATTACGCTACTCGCTGGCTCCGGCATTACAATAACGAACGAGCCAATATTAGACTCGGAGGGATTTGCCCTCAACCGGAAATAGCCAGGGTGGCCTAAACTCTACATCTGCGCGCCGCTAAAAAAGGGGGAATAGCCTATCACCTCACATTGAAGTCGACTGGTGGATTAGGCGGGACAGCACCCCCAGAATTAGTTGGTATTTCGGAATCAACGTAGTCTGGAATATCAGTGCGGATGATTAAATCATCAATAGAATACCATTCTTCTACTCGTTCGGAGTTCGGATAGGTCTGAAAAAAATCATTCCCTCCTATAGCCACGAGATTCCATTTAGCGTTTTCATCTTTCGTTTCTGATGCGCGAATCCAAGGAATTTGAGTGCTTCTGAAAATCTGCTTGTCATTCATCCATTGGCGGAATTCACCATCCCTTACGCCAGGTGCCGAGTTCATTTTCACGTAGAAACCCAACTTGGTCCAAGCGTCGCCAGGGCCAAAAATCTGATTATGGCTGACTGCTCCCTGGGTGTTCTTAGTTATAAACCCACCATTTACACGATCTTCAATTATCGGCTGGGCGTTGTTTGGTCCCATTGCGGGAATACTACTGGAAAAATTTAAATTAAAGTCCCCCAAACTCCCTGCGATCATGGCTCCTCCAACATCGGGTATATCACTTGCTATAAATTTGTAATTATCGCTGTGCGGGCCACCTCTGAATGCAAGCTGGTTGCGAACACCATAATTGTTAAGAGAGTGATCCCAAAGTGCAATCGGGCCAATGTTACCGTCGGAAAACGCACCGTACTCTGAGCCTTTACCACTCCAGCTAGAAATGCGGAGAAGCTTAGAGATTGTGCCAGGTGTTCCCGCAATATATTTTCGTGTCCAATTTGGATCAAAACGAATCCAGAATTCAACGTAGATCTCACTAAAACCTTCTGGCAAATATTTTAGCAAGATCGACTCAGATGCCCAAAAGTTCCAGCCCGCATCGTAAGAGTCCCGATAGCTGACATAACTCTTTCCTTTTCCGCCTCGGCTTTTGTCTGCATTAGATGCCAGAATCTCGATAGCTTCGTGCCGATCAGCGTGACCCTTTGACGGTGCCCATTGCGGTACTTGACGAATTGAATACCAGTTTTCGGGAATTGTATGAGTGGCCGCACGCTGCTCGACATCTGTGCTGTACATCGCACTTGTCCAATCCGGTTGATCATCAAAGTTTTCCTCAAAAACTATCTCAGCTCTCGCAACTGTAGTAGTGACCAGAGCTCCAATCAGAAAGCCAAGACTGATCGTCATTTTTAAAGTGGTCATTTGTATTCCTTCGCTAATTTAAACTTTGACAATTTTAGATAATACAACAAAGCACCAGGCTAGAACTCAATTTCGATCCTTCGTTTATATATCAATATTGTAATTAAAAATCGCACTATTAAAGCCCACCAATCACACGTTACTTAACAATGTATTTCAGAATTTCCGTTGGCGCGCTGAAAACACCGTTGTCGTCACGCGTTCGCAATTGAAAATACCAAGTGCCACTGTTCAGATTTTCAATAGTATATTCGGTTTCTTGGCCTGGAATGTCGATTTTCGTATCCAAAGAGTTTGCCTGGCGACCGTAGATCAATTCGTAGACCTTAATGTCGCCCAGCGCAATTGATTGCCCGTCAACCCGTGTAGACGGAGCAGTCCACGTCAAAGTAACCGATGACTGACTTGCTCCTACCGTTGGCGGAATCTGTTCTGGGCTGTTTATATTGGGCCCCGCAATTCCACCCCCTTCGATAGCCTCAGTGGTCCAAGGGTTAAGTTTTGACTTGAAAGCTTCAAGATTCGAAATACCAACAGAATTATTTACAACCGAACTATCGGCAATATACGCGTTGGTACCTTGCTGATACTCCCAAATGTCAGGAATGCCGTCATTATCATAATCAATTGACCCAGCTTCTGGGTTGTTAGGGCTCAAAATTGTAAAAATTTTCTCTTGTTCTTGCACTTGCCCAGTCAAAACATCAATCACTTCAATAGAAAGCCGCGCATTATTCGGCCCCGCGTTATATTCAACCATGAAAGGATATGTCGAACCCGCATCCACAGTGATTTGCGCGGAAATGTCGCCGGGCGATCGCCACCACCTATCAACAACACGCAAGTCACCAAGGTACACACGAGCGCCTCCATCAATACTGATTTTTAAACGGTAATCCCGCAAGCCAGTTTCATGAACTGGGGTGAACGTCGTGAAATATCTCGCGCTAAAATAGTCTTCCGGAACGCCAGGGGCCGGCGAATCGGTACCCCAATCAAAATTTAACTGTGGTTCAATATTGCCTGTCACAAACGTCTGAAATAGCGTACCAGAAAAATATTGAGCATAAAAACCTGCCACTCGAGACTCGATGGGTAACGGCATATCGCTGACATTGGTTAAATCGGAGCCCGCAACAAATTCCTCTAAATTACTAAATCCGTCACCGTCTGAATCGGCTGCTGCATCAGCCGGGTCCAAGGGGTCTAATTCATAAGCGAATTCTGCGCCATCAGGAATGCCATCGCCGTCCGAATCGCTCAAAGCCGGTTCAGAGCCAAGTGTAAACTCGTCATAATTAGTCAGCAGGTCATTATCGTTATCTGCGTTAGCATCGTTCGCGTTCGTAGAACTTAAGCCGTGAAATACCTCCCAGTTGTCGTAAAGACCGTCTTGATCTTGGTCTAAGGGTGGGTAATCTGTGCCGAATGGTAAGTTTTGCTTACCATCGAAGAACCCAACCCGATAGCCCAATTTGTAGCCCGCGACCGACATATTATCTAAAGGGTACAGTTTCGAAGTGCCCGCAAAAGACGAGAGATTTTCGCCGCCGATCACTGTTTGAGTAAATCCTGGACCCTCCCAAGCTACAGCGAAGTGATCACCGCCACTCGCTTCGCGATGTCGAATCTCGAAATAATATCGAGCGTCGGCTGACAATGTAAAATCACCGGACATCTGCGAACCATATTTTGTAAAATTTCCGCTTTGAGTCCAGCCCGGCACAGTCGCAACTCTTAAGGCCTCTGCAGGAGATTCAGAACTGCTTAGAAAAAATTGAGAATCGTCATCACTACTCAAAAAAAATCGATACTGGCCATCTGCAGACGGCGTGATATAGCCACGAACCAGACTTGCGTAGCGATCACCTCGAGAACCCGGCATCTCCAACTTGCTTACTTGTACTATTGAATCAGGATTATCTGGGTAGCGGGCAAGACTGTCCAGTTGGTCAACAGAGGAAACGCTGACGTTGTCGTAAAACCAAATATCGACTTTCCCCTGCTGGCTTTCAGCGGGTAACGATGCTGTAGCTGGCAGTGAGTCAATATCGCGCGACGTCAAACTACTACAGCCAGCGGTTATCAGAGTAGCCATACAAACGACCAAGAATTTTTTATCTGCCTGCACGGGCCACACCTTTTTTTGATGGGCGCTTGCTAAACATTCGCGCCGGTTGAGTAAATTTTCGAACACGACCACGCCGATATTGAGATTATCACCATAACTCACTACTTATTTTCCTGAGAGGGTGACGAGCGTACCGACTATAGACGTCTGATTTTCATAATAAAGTGATTGAGGTTGTCTAGTGTGTACACTAAATTTACTCTATGTTGACAACTCTGACTTTATAGACAAAGCATAATCCGAGTATGCGTAAACATCCACTCAGTTCTCGTCAAATTTTGTTTTACGTCAGTAATATTTTGTAGCTTTAACGGCTTCAGTTCACAAAAATTCAATCTTCTAATAGCCAGGATTCAATTGACGATATCAAAAATAAGCTGTGGAAGCTTAGCGAGGCTACCATCCTATGTTAGCCTCGTTGCCCGGCTGGCAATTTTGCCTATCTTCAGATCAGATTGAGCGGTATGAGAGCAGTCATGCCACGTTATTCCGAGGAGCGTAAAAGGGCCGTGTTGAAGAAATTGTTGCCTCCGCAGAGCCGCAGTGTGGTGCAGGCTCTGGTTGTGTACTGGTACAGTTACAAACACTAACTTTGGTATAGGCTTTTCTCAATCACTAAAATTTCACTACTTTTTAAAAAGTTAGTATATAAGTAAACAACCCTTAAGCTCATTGACAGTAATACAGACTTCTAAATTCGATGTTAATCAACGATCGACAACTTACGCACTAGCCTTTCTCCATTATAGTGTTTATCAACTTACTCATTGTTTTTTTAGTATCATATTTCTGTTTAAATCTTGATTCACGCGAAAGCTGCAGTGCTTCATCTTTACATCGATTCTCATCCAAGTGAACCTCAATTGCTTCTGCCCAAGCTTCAGGATCATGTGATTTTATAATTACTCCATTATTCATTTCTTTTATCACTTCAGCACAAATCCCTACGTCAGACGATAAAACATCGCAACCACAGGCGGTTGCTTCAAGTACGGCAAGAGAGGCTGACTCAGATGTGCTGGTGATGAGCAGTGTTTGCATTGCTGAATAAGCTGCTAACATATCGATCTGCTTACCTACGAAAACAACGTTTTCGACGCCTAATTTTTCTGCAAGCTCTTTTAATCTATCACCCTCAGGACCTACTCCTATGATGCACAGGGCGCATCGTTTTTTATTTTTTTCACTAATTAGACCTAACGCCAAAATGGCAACATGAAATGATTTTACTGTGAACAAATTCCCAACACAGCCAAACAGGTGTACATCTGAATTAATTCCAACTTTAGAACGAAATTCGTTGCCTTTCCCCGTATCACGCACCCAGGAATCTATATTTATTCCATTACCGCAAACGCTTACATCTTTGTAGTAAGTATTTTCACTAAATTCCTTTCTTGCAAGTTCTGATACTATTATTACTTTATCAACAAGCTTAGCAAAGCAATACCTCAGAAATTCGTTTTTTAGTCGCCAATAACCGATTTTTGGTACAAACCCAATACGCGTTAAAGGCGGGCGCCTTGGAGGCAGAGAATGCTCAATAACAATCAGATCCTCATAAAAATAGCGAAGTAATAACAAAAACTTTAGATCCACTGAAAAATAGGAGGGTTTTACAAATAGAGCTCGCTTAACATTATGTTTCTTAAAATTTTTGTGCCAAATTTTTATATCTTTAAGTGTAAGATTTTGCACTTTTGAATTAATTTTTGATACCTTTATTGACGAATAACTTTTAGGAACGTGACCATTAAATCCTTCACCGCAATACAAAAATTCCGCCTGCAATCCCTTGCCGTCAATATGAGAAGCAAAATCAAGAGTATGGCGCTCAGTACCTCCATAAGCGTCAGACTGTATAATAATTGCTAAATCCAAACTCTCCCCTGTCATAAGAACCTACCTTTTAAGGTTATAATATGCATATCTTCAAAACAAAATAAGCTTGTCGCATAAAACTTAAATAAAGTGTCAACCGTAATTATATTCATCGAAAAAATTTCCTTCAATGAAAATAGTTACACGTGATGAATTGTTCAGTTCTACTTCACCACTATATGATGACTTCTCGGAACGAGCTGAATCAAGTAATTGATGACAACACCTGATTTCACTTTTAATATAAAAATACATTCTATTTTCAAAAAAAGATAATTAATTAAAGAACCAAGGGTTTTAAAATATTTTTATCATAAAATAATATTTTCCCTAAGCATCCAGTCGTACCTAATAATCCTAATTTATAAAAAATTGGCTGACTTATCTGACTTAGTTCTTTATGCTTTTACAGGGCAGTCATAATTTTACTTAATCCACCATAAAAATCTATATTTTTACGTTTTATTAACTCCTACGCTTAATTTTTGTCCTCACGCGCGCCGACACAAAATTCTGATGACGGGTAACAAATGGTCGTGTAATATCTACTGATAATAATCTTTAAAAGCATCAACTCGGTATACTACTCGGACTTTATCGTAATGGATTATATCAAGACCTGCATCGGGATCACTCCCACTTATAATAGTAGTCTGAAGGAAATTGGGTCGTTAAGAAAAATAGCGAACCGGGCTGTTAGCCCCATGGAGCCGGCTTGCATTATTTTCACATTAGAGAATGGGAGCAACGGGCTGCTCAAGTTACTGCGCATACTCACCACAGTTGCCAAAATTCGTTTTCTCGGCATTTCTTTTGCGAGAAAACGCCATTTCACAACGAAGATTTATGGAATATATCCAATAATCGAGCAGCCGGTGGTCATTTTTGAAATGCAGTCCTATGCAGAGGTGTACGTTATGGCGAACATACTCCCTGGGGTTCCAAGTGGGCTTAACGGCTATCTAAGATTAGCTATCGCCCGGCTAACCAAAATTAATCCATTACTGGGCGGCGTAGCTTTCGTGATTCGGGAAAATTCTTGATGCTTGAAATTGAAGCCCTTATCCAAAGAATTGTCGAGCAGTTGCCGGTGACAGAAAGCATCTCGATCGCGTGCATCTCTACGACGAATCCGGTTTACCTGGTTTTTTCAGGTCAGTCTGATACCCCGTGCTTTGTGGTTCGCCCATCAAACTCAAAAAGCAGTAGGGGCATCCATGATCTCAGCCTTCGTCTACACCAGGTGAACAAAGCGCTTGTACCTGAAACTATTGGTCTATATGAGCAAAATGGCGTCATGTACTCCGTTCAACGAGGTGCCAGTGGTAAACCATGGTTTCAACTGGCACAGACCGTAGACACGCCGGAACAGTGGACAACCCTACGAAACAGAGCCATAGAGGCTTTGCGTCAGTTTCATGAGGGTATCGCATCGGTTCCTGAATGGAAGACCTCGATACACTTAGGCGATGCGCTGCGATCAGTTTACCGGGACTTTCTCGGGACAGATAAAGAGCCTGCATATCCGTTGACCGCTTTTACCGATTCGATGGCTAACGAACTAGACCAACTGGGCGCGTGGGACAGCATCTTTCAGCATGGAGACTTTAGCCTTAACAATCTGCTTTTCGAGGAGAATAAGATCTCAGTCATTGACCTTGAGGATTTTGGGATAACAGTTATGCCGTTATACGATGAGTTTACACTCGCACTTTCCCTAAATACCCTGGCCCCTGGAAGAGTAAAGTCGAGCGTGGCCATTGAACTCGCGGCCTGCGTCCAGCCTATGAAGTGCCGGCATTCCTTCAACCAGAAAGCGATTCAGGCCCTATTTCTCTTTCACTTGTTACTTCGTCTCGGTTCGTGGAGCAGAGCGGAAAAGCGCCAACCCTATCGATTGAAACTCTTGCACCTACTGAAACAGTACACAAATAATCCGGACGCCTACATTGGCAGCTGATTCCAGTTATTTTTAATCGGTTTTACTGAAAAATCAGCCCGTGTGAGTGGACGATCATCAAGCCTTCGCTAGAAGCTTGTTATAGATGACCATTATTTGATCCACCAACGGGTGTTTTAACAGAAAAATGGAGACCAGCCAGACTGGTGGCAACACACCGGCAATGTACAGCAAGACGATGAGAGGAGATGCGTCTTCAAAAGATATATTCCAATCCAACACGCTGGCGGCACTCCAGCAAATCACAGCCACAAGAGCACTACTGAACATGCCGGCGCAGTAGGACAGGAAGTCCACGCCCACTTTGCATTTCATGAACCAAGAAGACACCAGAAAATCAGTCAAGCCAGCGAACACGAAGGCGTAAGCAACACCCATTGAACCAAACTGTAAGTAAGCGATGGTCGTCGCCACTAGAAACACAGCAAAAACCAATACTTCTTTCATAAGCATCGAGCCCTCTTTACCCACTGCGACCAATGCGTTGGGCGCCATTACATGGGCAGAACGCAGAATCGCCCAAAAAGCTGCCACTGCGGCAATGGGTGCAGCCTGATCCCACTGGTCGCCGAACATTAGCCGAATGGCTGGAAGGCTTGCGACGCTGGCTACTGCAAGAACGGGCCAAACCACACCGGCAACTAACTGTGAGACATGCTTGTACGCCGCCACCACGTCTTCGCCCTTGTTTTTTACTCCGGAGAAATAAGGTAATACAACTGGAGCAATGCCAGAGAGCAACAGAGTTGAAATAAATACTGTAAAACCGAGTCCGCGGGAGAAAAGCCCCACCTGTGTAGGGCTACCCAACTTGCCAATAAGCATATCTGGAAAAGTCTCCTGTGCTTTGCGCAGCACATGGCCTACCGAGACAAAAATACCAAGTTTTGCGATCTCCTTCATTCCGGTGAACCTTGGTTTATACACTTTTATGTCACGGGTGAAATAGAGGCTTAGCACGAACTTTACAAAAATTGAGATGGCCTGTCCGATGGCCAGGGAGTAAAAACTAAAACCTTGTTTAATGAGCACTACCACCAGCGCAAACTGAATCACTGATGAAGTTACATTAATAGTAGCGATCGCCCTGAAACGGTAATCCCTGACTAATAAAGCATCCGGTATGCTGATGTAAGGTGCCAAAAGAAAAGAGACAGCGAGGATGAGGAAAATAAAAGCCAGGCCATCTATCTCAAAAAAGTTGGCCAGTGGCCAAGAAGCCGCAGCAAGCCCGACACCCATTCCCCAAGAAACCAATATCGTGAGGCCGTAAGCTGAGCGGATTTTCTCTGTAGTCAATTCAGCCTGCCGGATTAGGTAAGCATTCGCTCCAAGAATACGGAATTCGGCCATTATCATTACCACTGAACTTGCAATGGCAAAAGTACCGATCTCATCCGGCGAGAGTAACCGGGCGGTAACCATGGAGCTCGCTAGACCAATGGCCATGAGCAAATATCGCCCTAAAGAAGAATATAAGATGGCCTGTTTTATACTAGGCACTTATATCCACCTGACAGCGTTATCAAAGTTGGCCTTGAAATAAACGAATGAAACCGAGAAAGCATCATCGTTCGTTCTTGAATTTTCGGAGCATACGATTACCGTTGCTACCCAGTAAGCTTCTTAACATTCTTATTGGCGTGTCTTCATAAAACGGCGAAATTTTCATTACTTGCAAAAAATTTCGAATAGCTTTTCCAAACTGTTCCCGTGAAAAGCAATCGACACCTAACTTGTAGAAAAGATCGGCTTCCGCCAGTCTGGAGTACCGCGCGACGAGCTTGTCTGACGAATGCTTATCACAGTGCTTTGCCATAATCTGCCGTTTCGCATCCTGCATTAGCATCACATCCTTTGACATATTATTCTGATGCAATCGATACTTCACTACGGGCTTGTTTACAAGCCTGGCTTGATACTCTTTGCAGATTCGCAGCCACAAATCCCAGTTTTCTGCTGCCTTGAACTCCGGATCAAACAAACCGACCTTCGCCAATGCCTCAGCCAAAACCACTACCGACCCACCTGTCATGCGGTTTTTAACCAGCAACTGCGGGTAGATATTACCCTGAACAGAGGGATCACAGGGGTTAAAGCCGGTTGTTTCTCCGCTCTCATTGATAAGCTCTACACCGCCATAAACCAGGCCCACGCCCTGATTGAACAGAGGTATCTGATGTTCGAGCTTGTCAGGTAGCCAGAGATCGTCGCTGTCCAGAAATGCAATGTATTTACCGCGAGCTAGTTTAATCCCTTTATTTCTTGCAACAATCTGCCCCTGGTTCTTCTGGTCTATCACCCGGACCTTTTCGGGAAAACACTTTTCGTATTCTTTGATTACCGAAAGCGAATTATCACTTGAACCATCATTAATCAAAATAATTTCAAGATGCCGGTAAGTTTGTAAAAGAATACTATCAACAGTTTCTGCAACGAGGTGAGCGCGATTATATACTGGCACGATAACAGAAACTAAATCATTCATTACGCTTTAATTCCCACGCTGTTGTTTTTGATGACCTGACATTCTTCTTTTTAGAATCTTGAAATAAATAAATATTGGCCGCTACTGCAATAAACAAAATTAACCAATAGAGTACTTCTGCTCTAGCACGATCGATAAAACTTCCCGCCACCAAAAAGCTTATTAATGCGCCTTCTAACGCCAACACTTTAAAATAAGCATTATAATCGCCGCCTTTTAGAATATTTTGTTTTGTACGATTCGAGAGCCTCAAAGCCGATATGAGAAGTGCAAGTAATAGAAACAGTCCAATATACCCAAGTTCAGCCAGTATCTGAAACCACATCGAATGAACAGCTTTACCCACCTTGCGACCTTCAAAATAATGTTCTGGCAGATAATTTGGACTCAATTCAACGTAGCCTTGCACCCCAACGCCCAATGGATGATCTTTCAGTAGATCAAATGTTGCTAGCCAAAACTCAATCCGGTGAGAGCCGCTCGCTGATCCGTCTTCGACTTGCTGAATTGTTTGCATTCGTGTCCAAAATAGATCATCTGCGACGTAGGCTGTACCTCCGATAGCTGCCAAGATTATGAAAATCGCAGTAGCGCGCTGACCTTTACGCTGATATTTTGAAAATAACATATATATAAGAAAGAACAAACTTCCGACCAAGGCGCCAAGAAATGCACCTCGGCTATTTATCAAAACGATTCCATTTGCAATAAATGCACCACAAAAAGCTGCAAATAGTTTGGTTTTTTTATTCCCTAGCCAAGCAAAATATATCAGTATTATTAATGCTGGCACCATAGCCGCAGCCGTTGAATTGCTATCGCCGCCAGTGTCGACCATTCCTATCCCTTCAACGCGCCCTTGGCCATCACGACCAACTTCACGAGCCATATAACCTATATATGTAGCACCTATAACATAAGCCCAAAGACACGCGTCAAGGGCCTTTTCAGTGTGAACAATTTTGTAAGCAATCAGCATTATAAAAATTAGTTTTGCAAATTCAATTGTGAATCGCTCATGCATGACAGGTACGATTGCAAAACTGAGACCAATAAAGTAATAAACAAGTAATGCGAACATCCACTTGAACACCGAAGGCTCTTTCCAAGGCGCAACTAAAGAAAAATGCTTATAATGCGTAATTAAAACGAAAACCATCACTAACACGGAAATTAGAGAATATCGGATGCCCGGTATACTCGCAGACCACCAACGAGTATCCGGGTTTAGAAAATAAACAAGTTGGTAAACAATAAATGATGCGGTAGGCGTCAGCAGAAAAGCGCTAATAATACCGCCAAAAAATATCATGAGAAAAAATAGGGCAAACTTAGACATTAGCTTCAGCTTGATTGGCACTACAGACTCGAACGTACTTTTCAAACATGGCGTCGGCGGAGAATTGCCTTTTAATTATTGTATTTATATTTTTTTCCCTTCCTTCACGAAAATCATTATTGATTAAGAAAAGAAAAATAGCTCGAGAATCGGTGCCCGTATTGAGAGCTAAATTCAACACTTGCAGAGGCGGACAGATTGAAAATGATAGTGCATTATATTTTTCTCTCATCATGCACTCACCTGATACTCCTGCCACCAAAGCTCAAAGGCCAGTAACGACCAAAGCTCCTGAGTGAACTGATCATCTCCGGTCAGGTGGCTTTGCCAGAGCTTGAGGATGCCTGAAGGCTCGAAGAAATTGGAGACACCGCTGTTGCTCGCTAGCAGCGTATTCTCAACGATCGGCTTGAGCTCGTGCCTTAGCCACTGGGCCAACGGCACCGAGAAGCCCATTTTCTTCCGATAAAGTATGTCTTGCGGCAGCATCCGTTCAAACGCTTTTTTTAGGATGTACTTCTTTTCTTTACCGTGCAGTTTCAGTGCTGCCGGTATTTGCGCAGCGTACTCCACCACCCGGTAATCCAGCAGCGGCGCCCGAGTTTCCAGCGAATTCGCCATACTCATTCGGTCTACCTTCACCAAAATATCGCCAGGAAGATAGGTCTTGATGTCGGTGTACAGGATGCGGGAAAGATGGTCGTCTGTATCTGCTTTGTTGTAGTGTGCGCGGGTGATCTCCGCCGGATCGTAATTTTCGGTTTCCCGTTTCAGTTCGCCCGTCACCAGATCATTCCACACATCTTTTCGAAAGAAGCTGTTGGTCACAAAAAAAGCTTCGTCTGGTTCCAGTGCCAGTGTTCCCAAAAGCGATCTGGCTTTTCTTGCGGGTCCGCTGTTTACCATTCCTGCCAGGCGCGCGAGCCCAGGGAAGAGGTTGTGACGGAGCACTGCGGGGAACATGCCCCTTAACCGGTTTTCAAGGTGATCTGTGTAATATTTGCTGTAACCGGCAAAATTCTCATCACCGCCGTCACCCGCCAGTGCCACGGTGACTTTCTGGCGTGCCAGTTGTGATACGAAATAGGTCGGGACAAATGACGGATCGGCAAAGGGCTCATCAAAGTAGCGGGCAATGTCCACCAGGCTGTCTGCAACGTTGTCTTTCACCGTGAATTCATGGTGATCTGTTTTGAACTGCTCGGCCACTTTTTTGGCCCAGTGCACTTCGTCAAAACGTTTTGAATCAAAGCCGATAGCGCAGGTGGTCACGGGCTTACTGGTGTGGCCAGCCATTAGGCCGACTACCGCACTGGAATCGATGCCGCCACTCAAGAAAGCTCCCAGTGGCACATCGCTGATCATGCGCAGGCGAACTGCATCATCAATCAGGTTGTAAAGATTGTCCTGAATTTCGTCCAGGTTGGCACTTACGGGCGCTGCAAAAGAGACGTCCCAGTACTGTTCCTGTTTTGTGTCCGTGCCATCCGTAATCAACCAATGGCCTGGGGCCAGTTTGTGGACATTTTTGTAGATGGTTTTTGGGTCTGGCACATACTGGTAGAAGAAAAAGTCTTTTATGGCGTCGTGACGAAGCTCGGTTTTAACAAAGGGCGCCGGCGTTAGGGCTTTTAATTCAGAGGCAAAGGCGAACTGGCCATCCGCTTCATAAAAGTACAGCGGTTTTTTGCCAAGGCGATCGCGCGCCAGGAACAGTTTTTTAGCGGTGCGATCCCAGATTGCCAGCGCGAACATGCCGTTGAGTTGGTGCAGGCACTCCGGGCCATAAAGTTCATAGAGCGCTAGCAAAACCTCGGTATCGGTTCGCGTGCGGAAGCTGCAGCCTTGGCTGATCAGTTCATCGCGCAATTGCTGGAAGTTGTAGATCTCGCCGTTGTAGGCAATCACATAGCGTTCTGATGCAGACACCATTGGCTGGGTGCCGGCATCACTGAGGTCAAGAATGCTCAACCTGCGGTGTACCAGCCCCACTGAGTCATCAAGCCAGGTTGAACCGGCATCGGGCCCGCGGTGAATGATCGCCTGCCCCATGTTCTCTAGCCAACTCTGGTGAGCCTCGCGACCCGGGGTTGAAGTGGTGCGTAGAAAACCAGCCAGTCCACACATTAACTGACCTCCCCTTGTTCTGTAGTGTCAGTTTTTTCTTTGCCGGTTAGTGTACGGAACAACGCTTCGTACTCGTTTGCCATGCGGGCCGCGGAATAGCGCTCGTGTACCATTTCGCGGGCGTTATGGCTGAGCGTTTGAGCCAGTTCGGGATCGTTCAGAACCTGCTTGCAGAGGGCTTTCAGCGCGGCTTTGTCGCCAAAGGACGCAAGCAATCCTGTTTTGCCATGCTCGACAAGCTGGTCTACACCGGGAATGTCATAAGCGACCACCGGAACACCTACGGCCATGGCCTCCATCATGCACCTGGGAATACCTTCCAGTGAAGAAGTCATCACAAACAGGCTAAAGTTTGAAAGCAATTCTAGCCGGTCGCTGCGAAAACCGAGGAACTCAATGGCATTTACACTATTAAGTTCGGAAGCCTGAAGTTCCAACTCCTTTCTTTGGCTGCCGTCGCCAAGAAGTTGCAACCGAAGATCTGGCGCCTGTTGATGAAGCTGATCAAACACGCTTATAAGGTCTGGTATGCCTTTTCGGGGAATCATCTGACCAATAAAGCCGATGATTCGGGAATCTTTATCGATCTCACTATTTTTAGGCAAACTCGCCAAAGCCGCATCAATTTCAGTAAGGTCGACACCGTTTCTGATAAACGAGGTTTTAGATTCAGGCACTTTGAACCGTTTCATGTCGTCCATCAGCTCTTCGGAAAGAGGCACAACACGGTCGAAGTAACGCAGCATGTGCGTGCCAATACGGATAAACGTTGCCAGCTTGAACCCAACATCACCGGAGAAGCCGTGCGGGGTGCTGACGCAGGCAATGCCAGCCCGTTTGGCCGCCAGCATGCCCAGGATGTCTGATTTGTAGCCGTGGGTATGAATTACATCTATCTGGCGGTTACGGATAACCTCGCACAATTTGCTAACCACTCGGAAATCGAAACGCCCGTGCATATCCAGGTAATGCACTTGCTGTTCATCGTCTTGAGGATAGTATTCGGCTACCGACAGGTCTTGGTCTGGCGATTCCCGGGTTACCGCCAGATCGCAGATAACGCCATCGCGGTTGATGTTGTTGGCCATAGCCAGAACCCAGCGCTCTGCGCCATAGAAGCCGGCTGGGGTTATGAACTGAAGTATTCGTAAGCTTTTCACTGGTCCGTCACTCTGGCGGTTCGTTTCTTCGGTGTTTCTGGCGCTGTTCCAGGTTACCTGCGTTTGGCCCTGCATGGCCTTCACAATGCCCCGTACCGCATAGCCGTTCACCATCACAAAGTAGTAAGGCGTGGATACCCATGCTGGCAGGTTATTCTTATCTGTTGTTAAGTGTCCTTTAAGTGCCAGCGCCAGCAATACTGCGCTACCCAGGGTGACCAGTTGAAACAGTCCGTAGCCCGCCAAAGCAAGTATAACGCTCCCCAAAACGCCGACCGCTAGAAACAACGGAATCAACCAGCGCAGCAGTTTGTGGGAGATGACTTCAAACGCAAAAATACCGACTTTTTTAGGATTCATCACGCTGCGCACTCGCATTAGCCCGCGAATGCTGCGGTTGACTATGCGTTCTTTGCGGGCGATTTCACGGCTAAAATCACCGGCAGTTTCTTCAAAACAGCGGGCTTTTGGATCAAATACTCCGCGATAGCCTTTGGCAATGATTTGTAGCGGATTCACAAAATCGTTGATGTCTTGCGGCTGCAAGGGTTCCCAAAGCTCGGTGCGAATGGCATAGATGGCGCCGTCGCCGCCTACTACCGAGTGGAGCTTTGATTCCATTTCTTTTATGGCCAGCTCATAACGCCAATAGAGGTTTTCATTGTTGGCGCTGGCGCCGCTGTCTGCGTCTGTGTAGAGCGCGGCGCCTACGGCGTAGCCGACTTTGGGGTCGTCAAAGTTTTCTGCCAGGCAGCTTATGGCATCCAGGGCGTACATGGCGTTGGCGTCGCTGAATACGGTAATTTGGCTGAGTATCTGTTCCATGGCCAGGTTGATGCCCATGGTTTTTCCCAATCGGCCTTCTTGGCGGATCAGTTTGATGCGGGGGTTGCCAAGGGCTTTTACTTTTTCGTCGGTGCCGTCGTCGGAGCCGTCTGATACTACAACGATGGCCAGCTTGTCTGTTGGGTAATCCAGTGCCAGGGCGTTGTTGAGTTTTTCTTCTATTACTGCGGCTTCGTTGTAGCAGGAAATGATCAGGGTTACGGTTGGAAAACCGCTGTTTTCAGTGCTGGAGGTTACCGGGGCTGTCTTTGGCTGACTGTTGCGGGTGAGCAGCCACAATATAGCCGGGTAGCCGAAATACACGTACACCGGCACCAGTAAACACACAACGGTAATAAACAGGATAACGCTCATAAAGTGATATAACGCCGTAATTTAGGGCCAATCCAGTTGGCGACGGGCAAAGGGAAGCGCTGCCAGATGCGTTCGATTAGCGGGCGCAAACGGCTGACAGTTTTGCTTAAACTAGAACTTGAAATTGAGCCTGAAACCGCGCCTTCGTTGGTCTGGCTGTCGTTGCGCCAAATCAAATGGTGGGGTACTGCACCCCACTGCTTTTTAAAACGGAATGTACCCTCGCCCAATGTGGAGCGGCCAAAATCAAACTGGGTGCAGCCTAGATCATTCACTTTGGCCAGCAGGGTCCAGTACAACAGCATGTTCGGTGCCAGCTTGTTGTGTTCTTCAAGGGTAGACGCCCAGGGAATGCACGCTTGCTTGCCCTGCACCAACACTATGCCGCCACCTACCGGCTCGTCACCTTTGAACACCAGACCTACCAGCATTTTGTCGCCGTATGCTCTACCCAGTTCTTTGAACCAGCTCAGGCTGTGTACCGGTGAACCCAGACGCAGCATGTTACGTGAAAACACCGCATAAAATAGTGCGATGGCGGCGTCGCCCTGGCGTACTTTTGCGGTCAGGCCATTTTTTTCGGCTTTGCGGATCTGGCTGCGCAGTTTGGGTTTGTAGCTTTTGAACAGGGTTTCGCTGCAGGCTGGTAGTTCACAGAGCATGCGCACCTTGGTGTCGCCGGCAAGGTCGATGCATTCTTCCGGCAGCAGTTCTGGCCCGCCTTCGCGAATTTCCAGAGCCGCCCCTCCAAGACTGGCGGCGAGATTCTGCGCCGCGAATCGAATTTCGTTGGCAATGTGCGGGCTGTCGGCCAACAGCCCACCAAGATCGCAAAATGGCAGTGACACCAAGGTGCTTGGCCGAAAGGGTCGTTTCACTTCCACCAGCGGCAAGGCTCCGCAAAGCTTGCCGTTTTGATGGGCCGTTACCACCCAGGCAGCGTGGCCGTAGGCTTTTTTAACCGCCGTTAACCATCCGCTGTAATGGTAAGGGGTGGCGTTTGGTTGGCTGGCGATGTAATCGTTGTAGTCTTTCAACGGGAAAGCCGACAGCCGTACCGCACGTACCTGAAGTTCAGCGTTCATTGGGGGCTGTTTCCTTCAGCCACAGCTGTTTGGTGCGCCGGGCGGCGTCTTCCAGTTTCAGTTTAAAGCGGCCCCGCTGCAGTGACACCTGAGTGAGCTGCCGATGCAGCTGGCCCAGGTTGGCTTTGTAGCGCTCGTCGCCACCCATAAAGTCGTAATAATGAAAGCCGTGGTGGCGGTAGTCTTCAATGCACAAGGTGTGGCCCAGAAGCCCGGGTTTCAGCCGGTTATCGGTTTCAGTTTCCATGCCGCCCAAGTAGAAATAGATAACGCCTTTGTGCAACAGGTTATAGAAGCTGGCGATTTCCTGGTCGCCGGCCATCAGCGATACCAAGTCTATACCGCCATCTGCCCATTGGGTTCGAATCAGCTCACGATGGAAGTGCAAAAAATCCGGATTGGCAAAACCACTCTGGTCGGCACCACTGCCCCAGCGCTGCAGATGCCGCGGGCCTATGCGATCAAACAACGCCAGGGCGCCTTCTACGGAATCTGGCCGCTGCAACCGCACCTGGCCCCGCTGCCGGTATAAGCGTTCGCAGCGGTTTATCTGGTAACGGGTGTTGCGTGACAGGGTATCCAGGTAATGCACGCCACCGCGCCGCAGCTCGTCCAGATTTACGCCGAAACAGGGCGCTTCCCAGCGTATGTGTTTGTGCAACCCGGTTAGCTGGGCATAGCGGTCGGCGTCTTTACTGTCGATGGCACCGACAATAAATTCGTCCCATTCTGGCAATTCTTCACAGATGTACTTTAAAGACGCAGCCGCTACCCCGTCTTCCTGGCCTTTTTCAGACAGGAAACCGTTGTATTCAATCCAGATCTGGTCTTGCAGGCGCTGCCCGGTTTGGTGCAAGCGCAGGCAATGGCTTTTCAGCACGCCATGGCGGCGTTCGCTGGTTTCAACCAGCAGGCCCAAGCCGATAATGCGCTCGCCCTCGGTTACTTTTAACACCAGTGCTGCAGGCTTGTAAGTCGCCAGCCAATGCCCCAGCCACTGCCACGACAAAAACACCGTGGGTTCGGCGCGGTGTTCCAGATCTTGCCAGTCAGCCTTCAAACCCGGGTAGGCAGAAGCTGGCTGCAATGTCACTGATAAGTTGGCCTTGGCCATGGCATTGCTTCCTGACACCTGTTTAATGCTGCGGATTCGGGTGTTTCACCAGGAATGGCCCAATGGCCAAGTAGTCTAGTGCTCCCTGCAAAAATGCACGAACGCCGTCTTCCGGCGAGCTTACGATGGGTTCTTCGTGCATGTTAAAGCTGGTGTTGATCAGGCTTGGGATGCCGCTGATTTTTTCGTATTCTTTCAGAATGTCGTAGTAGCCGGGATTCACGTGGCGCTGAATCAGCTGGGGCCTGGCGGTGTTGTCTACATGCACGGCGGCCGGGCAGTTTTCTTTCATGAAATCGGTGCAGTCAAAGGTGATGGTCATGAACTCGGCAGCGTGTTCGGCGCCTTTGATGTTGTGGTAGCACTTCTCGCGGGCCTCGTACAAGGTAACCGGGGCGAACGGCATGAATTCTGTGCGGCCAAGGCGCTTGTTCAGCCATTGGTTCACTTCGGGTTCGCGGGCGTGGTACATAATGGTGCGATTGCCCAGGGCACGGGGGCCGTATTCCATGCGGCCATCAAAACGCGCGACTACGTTGCCTTTGTGGATCAACTCGGCTACTTCTTTGGCCAGGTGCTCCGGGCGCTGGTATTCCAGGCCTTCGGCTTTCAATGCTGCTTCAATTTCGGATTCGGAGTAATCCGGCCCCATGTAACTGTTATCCATGGACGGCTTCGCCCCGCCCTGCCAGCTGTGATAGAGCGCCGCGCCGGTGCCGCAGCCGCCATCGCCCATGTTGGGGTAAACGAAGATGTGGTTTACGCCTTCGATTTCAAAGATGCGCTGGTTCAGCTTCACGTTGGCGGTAACGCCACCGGACAGCACGATGGTGTCTATACCGGTTTTTTGGACCCAATGGCGGATGTAATCGGTGGCTACTTTTTCCAGAACGTACTGATAGGCCGCAGCCACGTCGATTTTTGGAAACTTGGACGCCAGGTAACGGGAGAAAAACACGTTATTGGCTTCGTAAATACGGAAATCACCCGGTGTTTGCTGAATGCGTGAAAGCAGGATATCGCCCAGGATGGACGGGTCGCCGTAGGACGCCAAACCAACAATTTTGCCTTCATGGCGGCTGGGCTTGAAGCCCAGGCTGGAGGTAACGTGTTCGTACAGAGTGCCCAGGGAGTTCGGGAACGGCAGGCCGTGCAAGCGGTGGATTTTGCCGTCGCGGCCTTCACTGATGGAACCGGCCAGGCCGGTACCGTAGCCATCCAGGGTGACGCACAGGGCGCGATCAAAACCGCTGCACAGGAAGCTGTTGGCGGCGTGGGACAGGTGGTGGTCCATACGCTTGATGGGGCCACTCCAGCCTACCGAGGCCATGCCGTCGGTCAGTTCTTTCTGCCAATGCTGGAAGGATTCTTTTGCGTTTTCGCCCCACTGCCGCGAGGCTTTCAACGCCATGGTGTTGGATGCTATTTTTGTGGCACCGGTCATGGAGTAATAAGAGTTGTATAGAAAACTCTTTTCCATCAGGGCGTTAGGGTGGGTTAGCCCGTGAATGGCTTCACTGCGGTCTGGCACGCGGCTGAGCGCTTCTTTTATTTGCGGGCCCAGGTCTGTGGGTTCAAACGACTTTATAAATTCTTTTTCGTCTTCCAGGTTTTTTGAAAACAGTTTCTGTTCGTTTTCTGCGGTCAGGAACGGGTAGCAGACCTGGTCAAAATCTGACATGGACAGGCCGGTGTAGGCAAGTGCTTTTTCCAGGGCCAGGCGCGGAAATCCGGATTGCTGTTTAACCCGGGTAAAGCGTTCTTCGCCGGCGGCAAACAGGATGTTGCCGTCTTCAACGATAGATACCGTTGAGTCTTTATCTAGCGGTGATATGCCAAGCACCTTCATGCCATTCTCTCCATAAGCGTTCGAATGCGGGCAGGTGATGACGCCTGGCCGCCTAATTCATTAAAGAAAAAATCAAAATACTGTCGAAAACTGTCCAGAAATAAACGCAGCTGCGCCTCGCTCTGAACGTAAGATGTGTGCCCGGGCACCACGCTGGGGCTGTGAAAGCTCCAGGTAAAGGTGCGTACACCCTGTTTATACAGGGCACGGGTGAGCTTTATGTGTTCTGCCGGGACGAAGCCTTCTGGTGAGAGCATCAGCCGGTCCACCGCGCCCAGGCGTGACAGAATGCCGGGGGCTTTGAATTTTTTCAGGGCCAGCGCAGACTCGTAGAGCGGAATGGCAAGGGCGTTGGCCCAGCCTATGAATCCGCCGCTGCATGGGATTTCCAGAATAGGCTCGCCGCTGTCGGCTCCAAACCAGAACGGGTGGGCATCGAAACGCCGGTAATCCGGGCCACCGTCTGCCCGGGAATCCAAGGGCGGACATACCGACAAATCGATGTTGAAACCCAGTTCCTGAAGTATGCCGGTGGTGTTCGGCCCAAAGCCGTAACGCCCGGCTTTGTAGGTGCTGGGTTTCACGCCGAAATTGTCCGCGATGGTTTGCTGAAGAATTTTGAGTTTCTGCCGCTCCAGATCTTCCGGCAGATTGCCCGGGTAGCTGTTGGCGCGGTTGACCACTTCGGTTTGCGGCGGATTTACCCAGGGGTGCAAATGGGCGCCGATTTCGCACTGGCCGTCTGAGGCAAACTGCTTCAACAGGCCGTAACCCTGGGGCTGGCTGGCCACTGGGTAGTCGATGACGTAACACGGGCAAATGCCGTATTCGTTGAAAATACTCTGTACCCGGTCGATATGCGCCATGGCCGACACCTGATTTGCCTGGGCGTTTGGCTCGGCGCTCCAGTCAAATTCTTCTTCGGTGTCGATCACTACGATTAATTGCGGTGGCAATTCGTATGGCAGGTTGATGGCCTGGCGCTGTGAAAACATAGGTGCGTCCTTGAATCCCTGTGTTATTAACCCTGCCGCCTAGCGGCTGGTTAACGCAAAACCGTGGGTTAACTCTAAACGGATGACGTATTGATCGCGATCATCCCTGCCCAAGTCATTACGCAGGTACGACTGACTAAACGCCACCGCGAACTGCGTGTTTTCTGCCAGTTGCCGCGACCAACGGGTATCAAACCGGTGTATTTGGTCAACAATGGTACCGGCTTCGTCTTGCGCATCGCCCTGCCAGCTATAGCCAAAGCTGATGCGTTGCAGATCCGTTAACTGCACACCCAGGCTGATGCTGGATCGGTATTCATGGGTTTTGTCGCCGCTGAGCTGGGATTTCAGCAAGGCAGCTTTGGCGGCCAGGTTGAGTGTACAGGCGTCGCACAGTAGATCGGTACTGTGGGATATCGATAGAGAGTCGCTGACCACCAGGTCGCGCAGCTGAACGGTTTCGGGTAAAAAATCAAATTCGGGCGGTAAATTCAGCGATAGGTCTGTGGCGCTGTCGGACAGCCTTCGGTTGTACTGAACCGAGGTGCGGTATTGGTCGGCCACCCAGCTGCGGTCTGCGAACCCGGTGAATGCATCACTGTTGTTTTCGCTATTATCCGAATACTCGCTGGTTGCCCAACTTTTACCGCCACCGATGCTGAACGAGCCGTTTTCCAGATCGCGCCGGTACACCAGCTGAGCGCTGTCGATTGTTTGGTCAACGCTGCTCCCATCAGACCAGCTACGGTTGGCGTTAAGGCTGGCACTGGAGCGCTCGCTAAGCCTTCGGGTTAGCTCGGCGCCTGCCGTCAAGGAGTTTTCATTGCTCAGGTCACCGCCACCAAAACTTTGGCCGGCCTGGCTGAACAGGCGCAAGGTAGAAAGGCTGCCGGCATTAAAGCGTAAGCCTGCCCCGGCGCTTAAGGTGTTTCGGGTTTCGTAACTGGACGGGTTG
>Ga0307486_1000566_pt1 | contig 33339 bp, 28 predicted proteins | sample CBIW02metaG_FD_203663 | JGI IMG/M metagenome (GOLD analysis project Ga0307486, IMG submission 203663) | Sea-ice brine microbial communities from Beaufort Sea near Barrow, Alaska, United States - CBIW 0.2 | ecosystem: Environmental > Aquatic > Marine > Coastal | place: USA: Alaska | collected... | reverse complement strand
GAAAGGCTATGGAAAAATTATTACCCTAAAAATCGTACACTTGTAAATCCATTACAGGATTAACCAAAACTGTAAACGAATAGCAGTATTTAAACTTTAATCTGTAAACTTTTTTTAGGACGAGTCAATCCTCTGATAGTTGTCCATTCTCCAAGTATTGCCCCGCTTAGTGATTAAAACCCCAAAGAGCCAAGAGAAGAATTAACATTTACCTTAGTACTCTTTAATTCCTTTTCATTTTCAATCTTATTATGAGCTAATTGAATAGCCATGTGTTCAAGTGAAACGCAATCTTCAGGACTTAATGGATTATCTTTCATTTTTAAGGGTTAAGAATCAATATTTATGCAAATCGCATGCACATAAAAAAAAGCACTTAGCGAATATTTACGCTAAGTGCTTGATAATAAAGAGCCTCCTATCGGGATCGAACCAATGACCTACTGATTACAAGTCAGTTGCTCTACCAGCTGAGCTAAGGAGGCTTATTCCCTTATGGTGATGCAAATATAAGAGTTCGATTTATGGACTCCAAACCCACACAAAAGAAAACACCTATCTCCCTTATTATGAGTGAGAAAAATTTAAAATTCCCGTAAAATTGATAGCTTGCTTTTCAGTTTCTCAATTTCATCTTCTGCTTTTTGGATTTTCACATCAAACTGATCTTTCAACTTATCTGCTGTCTTTGAAGCGGCAAAGAACTCCAAATTTGTCCTCCAAAGTGTGATGTTATTTTCCAACTCCGAGATTTGTTTCCGGATGCCATGCTCCTTCTTATTAAGAGTCTTGGAAGCGTTTGGATCTGATTGAATTCTATTCAAATTGAGACGGAATAGGAAATCTTCTCTTGAAGACCCTTCTGAACCTAATTTTTCCAGATAAGCATCTACGGCAGTTTTAAACTCCGTCTGAATGTCTTTCATGGATTTTCTGGGGACAAAGCCTGTTTCATTGAATTCGCTTACCAATCCGGTCAACTCTTCTTCTGAAACCTTATCACCTTGAGCAGATTCATTTATTTTTTTGCAGAGTTCCTGCTTCTTTATTAAGTTATCTTCAAACTCAGCGTTCGACTGCTTATTCGCATCTCTCCTATTATTAAAGAAGGTGTCACAGGCATTTTTAAAACGCTTGTAAAGGTTGTCCCTACTTTTCTCTGGAATAGGACCAAGTTTCTTCCAATCCTGCTGCAGTTTAACTAAAGAGTTCGCCGTATTTTGCCAATCTGAGTTTTCTTTCAATTCTTCTGCTTTGGTAATTAATTCTTCCGCCTTGCCTTGATTACTGGCTCTAATTTCATCCAGCTCTTTGAAGAACTGGTTTTTGTTGTGAAAGAACTGCTTGAAACCAGCCCAAAAGGCTTTGTTTATATGCTTACCAGATTCTCTTGGAACAGGACCTATCTTCTCCCACTCTTTTTGAATTTCTAGAATTTCTTTTGTTTTTATATTCCATTCACGAATTCTGTCAGCCTTGAAATCCCCAAAAGAATTAAGGGTATTTATTAATTCTTCTTTTTTGACTTCGTTCTCCTTATAAACTTCTTTCTGCCCTTCATAGAAATCTTTACGACGATCATACACGGCATCAGAAGCTCCTTTAAATCGTTGCCACAATTCTTCCTGATCTTCTCTTGGTACAGGCCCTAAGTGTTTGAATTCCTCATGCAGATCATTGAGATTCTTGATCGCTTCCTTCAAATCATTTACCTTGTTTAGAGCTTCTGCTTTTTCGCATAGTTCTAATTTACTGGTTAGATTCTTTTTACGATCCAATTCTTTCAATTCAAAATAGATACTTCTATTATCATAGAATCTATCCATTAAGGCATTATAATTGGCCCAGAGGCTTCTATTTTGAGCAGTTGGCACGGGACCGAGACTTTTCCACTCTACCTGGATATTCTTGATTGTGGCCATACTTAGCGTGGTCTCCTCACCGTCAACCAACTCTCTAAGCTTATTTAATATTTCTGTTTTGGCAGCAAGATTATGTTCTTTTTGCTTTTCCGCATCCTTTCGTTTGCTTACTAAAAGTCTTCTAAATTCGAAGTAATACGTATTGAATTCCTTTTCCTCTTCGCTTGGACGGAAATCGAAATCATCCTCTTGACCCCCCTCAGCTTTGAAAGCTTCGAGTGCAGATTCTTTTTCTTTGTTGGTATATTCTTCAAAAGCTGCCTTGATTTCATGAACAACCTTATCAACCTTGGAGATATTATCAGTTTTAATCTTGGTCTTTAATAAAGCCAAAAGTTCTGCTTTAGATAAATCACTAAGCTCTATTACCTCTTCTTCTTCTTCTTCCGAACTTTCTTCTTCAGATTCCTGCTCAGCTGACTCTTCATTCACAGAATCTGTACTGTTTTCAACGGGAGTTTCAGCTAAAGTAGCTTCTGTATTAGCTTCTCTTGTATCGAGTTCAGATGCAGAAGATTCATCAATTACTGCACGGTCTACTTCAGGCGAATCTGACTGTTTCTGAGAATCTAAAATTTCATCAGCAGGAGTTTCAGCCGTTGGCTGATCGTTACCAGAATCGGTGGTCTCAGCCGCAACTTTAGAGGCTTCTTCTTGCCCTTCAGGTTCCGATGATTTAGAGGCTTCTTCTTCTCCTTCAGATTCCGGAGAAGTTATTTCGTCAGAACTTAATTCTGCACCCGATGTTACTTCATTTTCATTACCCTTTAATTCTCCAGATTCTGGATTTTGGGTCACCTTGTCCTTGTCGGACAAATCATTACTTTTCTCAGTCATAAAAACAGTACTATTTGTAGGCAATATGGGCAAAAGTAGCGATTTTGCCTAATTTAATCTTGGGTCTAAGGGATAATTTGCTATTACTTTAAACTCACCGCCCATGTTTTTAAGTAGGTTTTTCCAGAGTGCGTCTGGTGTAAGTTCCAAGGTCTCGGCTGTCAAATTATCTCTGCAAATTATCCAAGTTTTGTCCGTCAACTCCTCCAAGAGCTGATGTGATCCCCAGCCGCTATAGCCCAAAAAAAATCTAACTGAATCCAGCGCCATTTTTCCATTTTTAATATTGGTAAGCAACGCTTCATAGTCCCCTCCCCACCATATATTATCTCCAAGTGCTACGCTCCCTTCCAAAAGTTTATCGCCGAGATAAATGAAATGAAGCGTATTTTGCTCAACTGGCCCTCCCACAAAAACCTCTTTGTCCATAAATTCTAATTCTTTCACCAACTCACCTAATTTTAGAATAGATGGCTTATTGATCACTAGGCCAAAACTCCCTTCCTCTGAATGCTCACAAAGGAGCACTACAGACCTTACAAAATTCTCGTCCTGCAAAAACGGTTCAGAAATCAAAAGATCTCCAGTTCTCGGATTAGGTAGTTCTTCGTTTTTCATCAGTGTTTAATTTCTTAATTGGAAGAAAAATATATTATATTTTTTTAAATGCAAAGGCAATAGTAATTTTATCTTTTAATATTTGGATAATTGAAAGAAATGGACATATCATCAATACGTAAAGACTACTCTCTTAAATCATTGGAAATCAAAGATGTAAATCAAGATCCTCTGACTCAATTTAAAAGATGGTTTGAGGAGGCTATTCGTGCCGAGGCACTGGAGGTAAATGCAATGACTCTTTCGACTTTGGGAAAAGATGGCTATCCTAATGGAAGAATTGTGTTGCTGAAAGGGATTGATAGTGGCTTTACCTTTTTCACAAATTATCAAAGTGAAAAAGGTCAGGAAATAGAAAAATTATCAAAAGGATCATTGACTTTTTTTTGGCCTGAACTAGAGCGCCAAGTGCGGATCAAAGGAGATATTACTAAAATTACCGCTGAAGAATCTGATGACTACTTTTTCTCTAGACCTTATGGCTCACAAGTGGGAGCTTGGACGTCTGAGCAAAGTTCGAGAATTGAATCACGGGAAGTTCTAAACCGCAGACAATCAGAAATTGAGCAGAGATTTGACAATGAGCCAATGCAACGTCCAGACAATTGGGGTGGATATAGATTGACTCCAAACCGAATTGAATTTTGGCAAGGAAGATCTAGCCGCCTACATGATAGGATTTGTTATGATTTAAAATCTGACAAGTGGCAGATCAGCAGATTGGCGCCTTGATTATTTTAGGTCAAATAGGTTGGAAGCTCCAATCTTTCGCTCTACAGTAAATCCCTCACCGTAAGTAGTCAGAATTTTGTGTCCAAATTCTCTGGCTCTAGCTTCAATAAAGGGTAAAAAATTGGGGTCAGAAATAAAACTGTTAGGTTCGTTGCTGTTGGGATCATGAAATTGAGAATGGAAAGCCATGATACTATCAATTTTGATTTGCCAAAATGGAGTTATATCCATTACAAAATCTGGCTCAACATAATTATTTTGAATGTAGTGGTAAACAAATTTTGGTCTCCAGGCACTTTGCTCTTTTCCATCCAAGCTAGTTTCTATTTTCCTCAAACCACTCATAAAGCAGGCATCTGTTGCTAAGTTGGAACCCTTTCCATGATCTGGGTGTCGATCTGAAGTCGCATTGGCTAGCACAATTTCAGGCTGATATTTTCTAATCATTTCGATCAATTTCACTTGATGATACTCATCGTTTTGATAATAAATATCTTTAAATCCTAAATTTTCCCTAATAGAGATAGTAAGAATTTTTGCAGAAGCGTCCGCTTCTTGAAGTCTGATTTGCGGAGTACCTCTAGTTCCCATTTCACCTTGGGTGAAATCAACAATACCTACTTTGTGCCCTTGGGCTATATGTGCAGCGATGGTTCCAGAGCATCCCAATTCTGCATCGTCAGGGTGTGCGGCAAAAACTAAAATATCTAACTTCATAAACTAAATGATTTAACGGATTTGAAGATTCTGCCCGATTTTCAATATTGATCGTGTAGAAATACGATTTAAGCGAGTAAGTGCACTGACAGAAACCCCATATTTACGGGCAATGGATCCTAGATTCTCTCCTTTTCGCACTTTGTGATAAGCATTCGTCCTGGCTTGCACCACGTTACCGAATAATGAGGGAGTAATTAAAAAGTTCTGAGTTAGAATTTTATAATTTGGAAAATCATAGACTTTTTGAGCATCGAATGGAATACCTCTATATCTAAGTTCGTAATGCAAATGTGATCCGGTGCTTCTACCGGTACTACCTCCTTCGGCAATAATATCTCCAGCTTTCACCTCTTGACCCACATCGACCAACTGTTTGGAAAGATGACCATATAATGTTTCTAATCCGTTTTTATGACGGATGACAAGGTAATAGCCATACCCATATCGGTCATAAGATTTTACCCTGACGATACCATCAAAACCACTGTAAACGTGGTCTCCGGTTTCAAGATCAAGATCGGTGCCGTAATGACCTCTTCTCCACCTATAGCCATAAGGAGAAGTAATGGGTGTTTTTTCAAGGGGCATTTTCCAATCGTATCCAAAAAATGGTTCATAAAGCTGGATGTTGACCGTATCGCTAAATTTTTTAGGATCAAAATTGTAAATATCAATCTTATTCGAATCCCAGGCAGAATAATATTCGAACGCTGTAACCCAAATGCTATCAATCTGAATCTGCTCTGAAACTTTGATCAATTGATTAGTGGGAGCCCAGATCATAATATTTTGATCTTCACTAATAATAGACTTTACTCTACCTAGATTGACATTATTCTCAAAAATAATAGAATCGGTAACAGAGGAAAGAGTTCTGAGGTAAGATTCTTGATCAAACGTTCTTAATTCTATATTTCTCCTTTCCTGACCGGTAGAATTGGAATTAATGGTGTTATTTTTCTTGATAATCTTAGGAAAAATTTGAGCATTGGCGTTTAAAACACCAATGCTCAAATTAAAACAAAAGAAACCAATTAGGGCTGTATACCTCATTTATAAATTAATCATTCTCTAATTCTGCTAGATATCGTTCCGCGTCTAAAGCGGCCATGCAACCTGTCCCTGCAGCAGTAACAGCCTGTCTATAGATATTATCTTGTGCATCTCCACAGGCAAAAACCCCTTCAACATTTGTCTTGGTGCTTCCTGGAATAGTTTTGATGTATCCAGCCTCATCCATGTGGATAAAACCTTCGAAAATATCCGTGTTCGGATGGTGTCCAATAGCAACAAAGAAGCCAGAAATCGGGAACTCAGATTTCTCTCCGGTTTTATTGTTTAATATCCGCAAGCCGGTAACTTCTTCATCACCCAAGATCTCATCTGTCTGGGTGTTCCAAAGAATTTCTATCTTAGGATTATTCATCACTCTTTTCTGCATTATCTGGGAAGCTCGCATTTCGTCCCTTCTAATCAGCATGTATACTTTACTGCAAATATTGGATAAATAGGATGCTTCCTCACAGGCAGTATCTCCTGCTCCAACAATCGCTACTTCCTGACCTCTAAAAAAGAATCCGTCACAAACTGCACAAGCCGAGACACCTTTGCCATTCAATCTTGTTTCGCTCTCGATCCCTAGCCATTTCGCAGAGGCACCTGTAGAAATAAGCACAGTATCCGCATGAATGGTGATCATATCATCAATGATGACCGTATGTGGACTTGTGCTAAAGTCAACTTTGGTTGCCAAGCCGTATCGTACTTTGGTACCAAATCTTTCAGCCTGTTTTCTAAAATCTTCCATCATCACTGGACCAATAACACCATTTGGGTATCCAGGATAATTTTCAACATCGTTGGTTATAGTCAATTGACCTCCTGGCTGAACCCCAGTGTACAGTATTGGATATAATCCAGCCCTTGACGCGTAAATAGCAGCTGTATATCCAGCAGGACCCGATCCTATGATGAGTACTTTTACTCTTTCTATTTCTGATTGCATTAATTGAGAGTTATTAAATCAAGTAAATTTTATCATTTATACACTAGTAACAAAACGCATTGTTGTTATAATTCCCAAAGCTTAGAGATGAATTATAAAACGATAAAGATGAGTTCGTTTTATTTGCTTTAAACTAAAAAAGGGGAGCACGCCCCCCTTTTTAACCTATATTTTTTCTGAATTAACCAAGATAAGGTTTCAACGTCTTACTTCTTGAAGTATGTCTCAGACGTCTTATTGCTTTTTCTTTGATTTGTCTAACTCGCTCTCTGGTAAGGTTAAATTTCTCACCTATCTCTTCAAGAGTCATCGCATGCTCACCATTTAACCCGAAATAAAGCGTGATCACATCTGCCTCTCTCTGAGTTAGAGTAGATAGGGCTCTTTGCACTTCTTTGCGAAGCGAGTCATTCATCAATCCACTGTCTGGCTTTTCGTCGTTATCGTTTTCCAAGACATCCAAAAGACTATTTTCTTCACCTTGTACAAAAGGGGCGTCCATAGAAACGTGACGACCAGAGATTTTCATAGTGTCAACAACCTCACTGGCAGTCACTTCAAGTACTTCAGCTAATTCTTCCGGTGAAGGCTCTCTTTCAAATTTCTGCTCCAATTCACTGAAAGTCTTGCTGATCTTATTCAATGATCCAACTCTATTAAGAGGAAGTCGGACAATTCTAGACTGCTCAGCCAAGGCCTGCAGTATTGATTGTCTAATCCACCAAACTGCGTAAGAAATGAATTTGAAACCACGTGTTTCGTCAAATCTTTGAGCTGCTTTTATCAGACCTAAGTTACCTTCGTTGATCAAATCTCCAAGAGATAACCCTTGATTTTGGTATTGCTTGGCAACGGAGACAACGAATCTAAGATTAGCTTTGGTCAATTTTTCAAGTGCCAGCTGGTCACCTTCTCTTATTCGCTTTGCTAATACTACCTCTTCATCTGCTGTTAACAGGTCAACTTTGCCGATTTCTTGTAGATATTTATCAAGAGACTGGCTTTCTCTGTTGGTAATCTGCTTGCTAATTTTTAGCTGCCTCATTCAGGATATGATTTGTGAAATTTAATTTTTTTTTGAAACTCAACTTAATCAATTGTCAGTAAACCCTATTGATTAGTAGAAGGTATTTACGGTTTTGGTAATAACGCTTTTCTTGAAAGCTTGAATTTACCAGTTCTCTTATCGACATCGATCAGTTTAACTTGAATCTCTTCTCCAGGCTCAAGTACGCCGTCCATAGTCTCTAATCTCTCGTGTTTAACCTCCGAGATATGTAGTAAACCATCCTTGCCCGGCATAAATTCCACAAATGCTCCAAAAGGCTGAATATTTTTAACTTTACCTGTGTAGACCTCTCCTATTTCTGGCTGAGCTACGATTGCTTTTATTCTAGAAAGCGCGGCATTTAATTTATCTTGATTTGCAGAGAAGATGTTAATTTTTCCCTGGTTATCGATCTCTTCGATTATTATGGTTGCTCCAGTATCCTTCTGAATTTCCTGAATAACTTTTCCTCCGGGTCCTATTACCGCGCCAATCAATTCCTTAGGAATCATCATGACAAACGACCTAGGAGTATGAGGCTTCAATTCTGTCTTAGGTGCAGCAAGTGTCTTGGTAATTTCATCCAAAATATGAAGTCTTCCGTCCTTTGCCTGAAGCAATGCCTCTTTCAATACAGAATAGTCAAGTCCTTCTACTTTCAGATCCATCTGACAGGCTGTGATTCCTTTGGCAGTTCCCGTCACTTTGAAATCCATATCACCTAGGTGATCCTCGTCTCCCAAAATATCAGATAGGATAGAATATTTTCCAGTCTTGGCGTCTGAGATCATACCCATAGCAATTCCAGTCACGGCAGATTTGATAGGAATACCCGCATCCATTAATGCTAATGAACCGGCACAGACGGTAGCCATAGAGGATGAACCGTTAGACTCCAAAATATCAGAAACAATACGAATAGTATAAGGATTCTCCTCTATTGGAGGTAATACTTTTCTCAAAGCTCTCATAGCCAAATTACCATGACCAACTTCACGTCTTCCTGGACCTCTATTTATTTTCACTTCACCTGTAGAAAAACCTGGGAAGTTATAATGAAGATAAAATTTGTTGTAACCAGAAATTGTTGCTCCATCTACCATCATCTCGTCCATCTTGGTACCTAAAGTACAAGTGGTAAGTGATTGAGTTTCTCCTCTGGTAAATACTGCAGAACCGTGAGCTGATGGCAAGTAATCAACTACTGACCATATCGGTCTTACTTCGTCGAGTTTTCTTCCATCTAATCTTTTCTTCTCATCCAAGGTCAAATTTCTTGCAGCCTCTTTGTGAATTTTGCTGAAATATGGACCAATAAGACTTGCTTCGAATCCATGATCTCCACTTAAGCTTGAAATGAATTCTTCCTTAATCTCTTTAATCAAAGCTGATCGCTCAGATTTGTTAGCAATTAGTTTGCTGACAGAAGCATATAGTTTGTCATAAACATCTGCTCTCATTTTATCAAAAAGTGCTGGATCAGACTTTTCGTGAGAATACTCTCTTTTAATTTCTTTACCGACCATTTTGGTCAATTCTATCTGAGCTTGGCAATGTCTTTTGATCTCCTCATGACCATACTGCATCGCTTCAAGCATTTCCTCTTCTTGAATTTCGTTTGCTTCACCCTCTACCATAAGTATAAAGTCAAGTGAACCAGCAACAATAAATTCTAAAGAAGCTTTTTGTAATTCTAATGGAGTAGGATTGATTTTCAACTTGCCGTCAATCTTAGCCACTCTAACTTCTGAAATAGGTCCGTTGAAAGGAATATCGGAAACTGCTAATGCAGCAGAGGCTGCCAATCCAGCCAAAGCATCAGGTAGAACGTCTTCGTCTCCGCTGATTAATGTAATTGCAATTTGAGTATCAGCATGGTAATCATCTGGAAAAATAGGACGAATAGCTCTATCAACGATTCTGCTTATCAAAATTTCATAATCAGAAAGTCTTCCTTCTCTTTTCAAAAACCCTCCGGGGATTTTTCCTGTGGAAGCAAACTTTTCCTGGTAATCAACAGACATCGGTAAAAAATCAACTCCTTCACTTGCTTCTTTTTTGGAAACTACAGTAGCGAGTAGCATTGCATTTCCCATTCTCACCACTACTGAGCCATCAGCTTGCTTTGCCAAAGCTCCAGTTTCAATGATTATTTCTCTGCCATCTTCTAGTGTAATGGTCTTGGTGACTAAATTCGGTAACATAATTGATTGTTTGTTTGCCTAGTTGGTGATAAAAGTATTCGGTTAACCTTAAAAATAAAAAAGTAAGGTTCTCAGCTAAGAGAACCTTACTTGATCGGTTATTTTCTGATTCCTAGTTCAGCGATAATTGATCTGTATCGCCCGATTTCTTTCTTTCGAAGATAATCCAGTAGGCTTCTTCTCTTACCTACTAACTTCAATAAACCAAGTCTAGAAGAGTGATCCTTCTTGTTTGACTTCAAATGTTGAGTCAAATGGTTAATTCTGTGTGAAAAGAGGGCAATCTGAGACTCAGGAGATCCTGTGTCAGTAGCAGATTTTAACCGTCCATGATTCTTAAATAACTCTTCTTTAATCTCTGAGGATAAATACATGTTTAGCTAAATTTTTGTAAAACAACCACAAAGGTAGGGTTTATCTCCAATTAATGAAACCTCAGTTAGATTTTAATTGTCTAAACCATCCCACCATTTTTTTCCAGATACCCTGATAAAAGTCGGGTTCGAAAAGTCGTGCGTCTTTGCGGGCCTGTCTTACAAAAAACAATCCGAATGGTAGCAAACTCAAATTCGAAAACCATGTTCCGAATAACGGATCTACTAAACCTTCTTTTGCCCATTTTTCTCCTGTGATAGTTAGCATATAATAGACAATGAAGAAGATAATGGAAATTAAAACGGGCATACCCAAACCGCCTTTTTTAATAATAGCTCCAAGTGGCGCTCCAATCAAAAACATGGTAAAGCATGCGAATGCTTGCACATATTTCTGATACAGAGTAATTTGATATCGACGAAATTCCCGCTCATAGTTTTCTATTTCCGTTTTTTTTGCATTAAACGTATTTTTCAAACTGCGGGAATTATTTAGCGCAATGGCAACAGCGCTCATCATCGTCTTTCTACTAGAAGTAACGGAATCTAACTGTGCTCTTTCACTATCAGTAAGAGGATTAGATCTTTTCCGAATCTTCGAGATTTCTGCTCTTACCAGTCTAATAGAATCTTCTTTTAAAGAATTAAGTGAGTCTAGGTTTTCCGTCTTCCTTACGTTAGTATCAATTGTAGAGTCCTGAGATTTGGCACTTTTTACTGCTTTAATCAATCTTTTACTCTTTGGATTTGCTACGATCAGCTTTTCTTCCGGGTCTTGGTTGATTAGTGGGCTGTCGAGCTCAACTTTATTGGTATCCAATGGAATCACTTTTTCTTCCTGTGCCAGCTCAGAAGAATCTCTGGAGGATTTTAACATGTTTGCTCTTTTCATTCTCAAACTATCAGCCAATGCTTTGCGCGTGGCAATTTGTTCTGGAGGAGTAAACTTTCTGGATCTGGTATAAAAAGGATAAACGCTTTCAGCGGTCAAATAAGTCTGATACCTTTGATCATTAATTAGCGTGTTGATAGAGTCCAAGCCTAATTTGATTTCAGAAATATTTTTGATAGATCGATTGGTTGACCAAGCATCTTCAGCCGTCCGATTAAGTTTGAAGGAATTTAAATCAAAAACAATTATATTCTCATCAAAGGAAGTTCTACTGAAATTTGCTGGTTTATCTTTTATGCCTTTTGATAATTTGTCTTCTTGATAAAAATGGCCGTTATAAAGACTCAGCTTCATATAGTTCTCATTAAAGAAAGGCTCCATTCGGCCAGAATCAGCCAAGGTGATATTAAGATTCCCTTGAATACCTTCAGAATGATCGTAAATCAAGATTTTTTGTAACCCGTACTCTCCTACCTTTTTGTTGACTTTGATATTATACCCTGGTATACCCGAATAGAACACCCCTTCTTTTATATCTAATGCGGGAGATTTCATCCGTATGTCGTAAAGAAGGCTGAATGTTTTAAGATTTACTTTAGGAACTAAGTAGTTGTTTGATAGATATGCTCCAAAAACTAGAATAATCACGAAAACTCCAATGGGTCTAAGAGCTCTTAATAGTGAAATCCCACTGCTTTTTATGGCCGTTAACTCGAAATGCTCACCTAGATTACCAAATGTCATTAGGCTGGACAAGAGTACCGCCAATGGCAGTGCCATGGGAGAAATGCTGATCACAAAATATCCGATCAACTCCATATAGATCCAAAATCCGAGGCCTTTCCCAAAAATTTCATCGAAATATTTCAGCATGTTGACAGTCAACAAGATGAAATCCACTACGATAAAGGTCAATAAAAATGGGCCCAAAAATGACCCAAGTATAAGTTTGTCGAGTTTTTTCATTCTTTAAACAGCTCTAGGGCAAATACGCACCTGTTGAGCTAGAGTTCAAAGTTGGGAAATAGATTTCAATTTATCCACCTATAATCTCTTTCAATTTATTCACCATCCCTTCCCAAATTGCAGTGAGCTCCTCTTCATCGTATACATCAGAATAATCCATCACTTTTAGAAAAAGTGTTTGCGTCAACTCATTTTCATCTAATTTGAATTCTACTGAAGAATTATCGGTTTCATCAGTACGTTTAGGATCATAAAATTCGAATTTTACATGGGAATTGGTTCTAATAGCTACAAGCCTGGCGTAATGATCTTCATCGTCAAAGTTGAAAATAAAGTGTTTATCTTCATTGATACGCACCTGATCGGCAAACCATTCTTCTAAACCGCTGGCAGTACTCAAATATTGAAAAACTATTTTTTTTGAGGCATTGATTTGATAATCAGCTGTAAACTTATTTTTGACCATGATTTTAATATTTACTCAATGTAAAAAAACAATTATTTAAGGAACGTCAACTTGCATTTAACATTTCAACACCTCATATTTGCAATCCCATTTGCGTGTGAGGCCAACACGGTTGAAAATAAAAGATTATCAACCGTTAAATTTTAATGGCTGACTGAGCCATAATATAGGTATTAATTTCAAAAGTCAATGCCTTATAAATTTGAGTAGGTTATTATACATGACCAGGCCAGTCATCGGGCAAAGTATCGGAAATTTAAGTACAGCATTCAAAAATAGGATTAACAATTTTATGGCGAGGTAGCTCAGTTGGTTAGAGCGCAGGATTCATAACCCTGAGGTCGGGAGTTCAAATCTCCCTCTCGCTACTAAAGGCTTTCAGAAATGAAAGCCTTTTTCTTTTTCCAGTAGTTAAGGCTGTGGCTAAATCACAGAATTAAAGGCTTCACTCATTTTTAGGATGCCTCACTGAAGTTATTTTTATTACACAACTATTCAACTATTAACAGCATGAGTGGAAAATAATTGCTGACATTTATCTTACTTTTTGAAGATAGTTCAAAGTTATTTCATTGATAGATATGGAGTTTGGTAACTTATTGTAACGATATAAAATATCAATTTTTCACCAAGATTAAGATTAAATCAGGGACCGTTTTTTTGATGTGTTAGGAAATATTTACGACCTAAAGTGAATTTGAATGATCATCTCATTCGATCTGTTATGAAGAGAAATTGTTGAGTAATACTTTAAATTATTGGTAATACGATCATAAAAGATTGATCATCAGTACTAATTGAAAATTGCTATAGTACAGGAGTATAATGGTAGATGGAACAGCATTTTTACAGCTGACAATGAGGCATTGCAAGGAACGAAAACCTCCTGTTCACAATTCCATAATGGCTCAGTAAACAGGAGTAAAATTTTATCTATAACTTTAAATTTCTTGCTTTGAAAAATCTTCTATTTCGTTATCCTTGATTTTATTTCTGTAAATCTCGTGCATCAAATTGGCAACCAATGCAGTCCATCCTGTTTGATGCGATGCTCCTATCCCACGGCCATTATCTCCGTGAAAATATTCATAGAACAGCACAAGGTCCTGAGTATCTTCCTCTCTATACCAGTCCTTATGAAGCAAATTCACTACTCGATTGCCGGCATCATCTTTTTCAAAAATTTTGATCATTCGCTTACTTAGTTCTAAGCTGATCTGCTGAAGATCAAGTTGATTTCCTGAGCCCGTGGGAAATTCAAATTTCAAACTTTCTTTACAATACCTGTAGTATTCCTTCATAGAGTCTATAAACAGATAATTTAACGGAAACCAAACTGGTCCTCTCCAGTTAGAATTACCCCCAAAGAGCGGGGTCACAGATTCTCCAGGCTCATAATTTATACTGTAATCTGTGCCATGTAAATTAATCGTATATGGATCGGTGTAGATTTTAGAGAGTGATCTGATTCCAAATGGACTCAAAAACTCTTTTTCGTCAAGTAATACGTGCATCAGGGTTTGCATCCTATCCTTTGGTACGAGCGACAAAAGTAAATCATCACCTTCGGCATAATCCTGAATGATCTCATACTTCAGGTTTTCCCGTCTATACTTTACAAACCAAATTGCACTCTTTTTAAATTCTGGCAATCGGTCTAACACTTCGCTTTTAATGCATAGAACTGCCACTAATGAAAGCATGCCTGCTATCGAACGTACCTTAATTGGTGTGTGTGTATTTTTGATTGGATCAATTAACTGATCGTAAAAAAAACCACCTTCTTCATCCCATATTCCATCAAACCGTTTGCTGATTTTATTCAATGCCTCCGCGATGAAGACAAAATGCCCAAAATACTTGGTAGCCATATCTTCATACGATTTATCGTATAATGCAAGCTCTAAGCTTATCTGAAGCATGTTTTGACAATACAAGGTCATCCAGGCAGTTCCGTCAACTTGCTCCAAAATTCCATTTCCAGGAATTCCATTACTCCTATCAAATACTCCTATATTATCCAGACCTAAAAATCCACCTTCAAAAACATTGTTTTCTCTTCTATCCAATCGGTTGACCCACCAGGTAAAATTTAAACTTAGTTTGTTAAACATCCTCTTTAAAAAATCAATATCCCCAGTGCCGGTTTTTTCTTTTTGAATTTTAAATATTTTTATTGCAGCCCAAGCTTGAACCGGAGGATTTACATCTGAGAAAGACCATTCATAGGCTGGAATCTGACCATTTGGAGCCATATACCACTCTTTGGTAAAAAGCAGCAATTGCTTCTTGGCCATATTTGGATCTATTAATGCCATCGTGGTACAGTGAAAGGCAGAATCCCAAGCCGCATACCATGGATATTCCCATGCATCAGGCATCAGCATGATATCATGATTCCTTAGTGTTTTCCAATTATTGTTTCTTCCTTCGCAGCGGGATTTAGGAGGTGCGGGCTGCTTAGGATCACCCTTTAACCAAGTTTCTACATCATAATTGTAATACTGTTTAGACCATAAAAGCCCTGCAAATGCCTGCTTTTGGATAAGTTGATGATCTGTAGAACATTCGTTGATTAACTCTTTATAAAATTCCCCGGATTCAATTCTCCTTTCATTGAGAACGAAATCGAAAGAACCATCGAAAGGATTATCTAATTCTTTCTTGGTTAATCTCATTCGAAATACGCGAGTTTCACCAGCCTTGAGCCTGACTTGATACAAAGGCGAAAATTTCGTTCCACTCTTATTTTCTGTAGCTGTTGTGAAATTATTTTCGATTACAGCTTCGTGGAATAAATCCTTTTTGAAAGGATGATCATTAGGTGTCTGAAAAATTCTTTCGGTATTAGTCTCATTTTCAGTAAAAAGTAACTGATCGGCTGCTTCGAAATAAAAGTTATATTTTCCAACGTACTTATGATCTATTGAGACATAGGATGCATTAGTATTCTTTTGTAGGGTAATGCAAGGTTTATCATCCATTTCTTTGAAGCTCCAGAAATTTCTGCTCCAAAGAGTTGGCAACAAACTCAAGTCAGCTTCCTTTTGAAATCTGTTCGTTACGGAAATTTGAATTAGAAGATCCTCAGGGCTTTCTTTCGCATATTCAGTCTGAATATCAAAGTAAGCGTTATCGTCAAAAACACCGGTATCTAATATTTCATATTCCAGGTCTGTTCTACCCAGTTTTTTATTTTCTTCTAAAAGTTTCACATACGGGTATTCATTTTGGGGATATTTATATAGATGTTTCATGTAAGAATGAGTCGGAGTATTCTCCAAATAGTAATACAACTCCTTTACATCTTCTCCATGATTTCCTTCATTCCCAGTTAATCCAAACAACCGTTCTTTGAGAATAGGATCTTTACCATTCCACATTGCTAAACCAAAACATATGTTACAGTATTGGTCAGATATCCCTGCTATTCCATCTTCACCCCATCTATACGTCCGAGATCTCGCATGATCATGTGGAAAATATTCCCACGCGGCTCCATCCGGACTATAGTCTTCTCTTACAGTACCCCATTGTCTTTCACTTAAATAGGGTCCCCACTTTAGCCACTCTCTCTGATTAGCATCCTTTTCAGAAATTCTAGTTTGTTCCGCAGACTTTGATGACATAGAGGCAGTATATTTATCCATTTGTGGTAAATCCCGGATAGCAGGTCATTCCCCCATCCACGTATATTGTTGTTCCATTGATGTATTCAGATTCGTCAGAAGCGAGCCATGCTGCGGTGCTTCCAATATCTTCAGGAGTTCCGATTCTCTTATAAGGAATGAGCTTATTAAGTTCATTCAACGCTTCAGGAGTATCCCAAGCTTCTTTGTTAATAGGCGTTTTAATAGCACCCGGTGCAATACTGTTACATCTTATTTTCTGCGGCGCATATTCTTGACAGATGCTTTCCATCAACATCACTATAGCTCCTTTTGTTGCCGCATAATTGGCATGTTTAGCCCAAGGAATGATCTGGTGGACTGAGCTGGTATGGATGATTTTGCCTAGAGAACTTGATATTTCTGGGCGCATTCCCCTACGTAGGAATTCGCGAATTGCTTCTCTGGCACAAAGAAACTGACCTGTCAAGTTTACATCCAAGACCAACTGCCAATCTTCCAGCTTCATTTCATGTAAGCTCGAATCTCTTTGAAGTCCAGCATTGGGAACGCATATGTCAATTGTGCCAAAATGATCAATGGCTTGTTTAAACATTCCGATCACCTGATCTTCTTTACTTACGTCACACTTGATGGCGATTCCCTCACCACAACAATCTTCTGTTGTGATAGCATGAGCGATTTCCTCCGCTTTTTCTGGATTTGAAATGTAATTTATAATTACATTGGCACCTTCGCGGCCTAGCGAATAGGCGATGGCCTCTCCAATACCAGAGTTTGCACCGGTGATTAAGGCTGTTTGCCCTACTAATCGTTTATTAATTTTTTGCATGGATAATAGTGGTTTATTTTTTTTGAAATAAATGAAAAACTCACCATTAACGAAGCTATTTGACATTTCTTTCATTCAGTAAAAGCAATAAGACTTTATGCTTTTTACTTGAATAATCGAAGATAGAAAATCGTTCTTTTGAAATGGAAGGATAATTAATTCTAAACAAAAAAAAACCTTCCCGAGGGAAGGTTTAATCTAAAATAAGGCAGTGCGTCCTTATTTTACACTTTCAACTACAGCTTGGAATGCTACTGGGTGATTCATGGCTAAGTCAGCGAGAACCTTACGGTTAAGCTCTACTCCACCCTTCTTCAAAAATCCCATTAATTGAGAATAAGACACGCCGTGCATTCTTGCACCTGCGTTAATACGTTGAATCCACAAAGCTCTGAATTCTCTTTTCTTCGCTTTACGATCTCTGTATGCATACTGAAGTCCTTTCTCGTACTTGTTTTTGGCTACTGTCCAAACGTTGCTACCTCTTCCGAAGTAACCTCTTGTGGCTTTTAGCACTTTTTTTCTTCTTGCTCTGGACGCTACCGCGTTGACCGATCTAGGCATAATTTGTTGTTTTTTGATAGTTGGTGCCCCGAATATTTTGAGATCTTAATTACCAAACTATCTGGTGAATGAATAACCTTAATTAATTGAAAGAGAGTTAACTGAAAATCAGATTCTCAACATATCTCTCACTCTACCCTCATCAGAGGGATGAACCAGACCAGTTTTGGTCAAGTTTCTCTTTCTCTTGGTAGCTTTTTTCGTTAGGATGTGGCTTTTGAAAGCATGTTTCCGCTTGATTTTTCCGGTTCCCGTTAAAGCGAACCTCTTCTTTGCACTGGATTTGGTTTTTACCTTTGGCATTTTGCTGTATTTATTAAGTTGAAAATTATTTCTTTCCTGCTTTCGGAGCTATAAAGATGTTCATGCGCTTTCCTTCCATTTTTGGAAGCTGCTCCACCGCACCAAATTCTGCCAGTGCCTGAGCAAATTTCAATAGGAGCATTTCGCCTCTTTCCTTAAACACAATGCTTCGACCGACAAAGTGCACATACGCTTTCACTTTGGCACCTTCTTTTAGGAAGTTGATCGCATGCTTTAGCTTAAAGTTGAAATCGTGATCATCGGTGTTAGGTCCGAATCGTATTTCCTTAAGAACAATCTTAGCTGCATTAGACTTGATCTCTTTTTGTTTCTTTTTCTGCTCGTATTTGAACTTCGCATAATCAAGGATCTTACAAACTGGAGGATCAACATTTGGAGAAATCTCTACAAGATCCAGATCATTTTCTTGAGCGAGCTTGATGGCCTTTTCCGTAGCTAATAAGGCGTTGCCACCTTCTACAAAATCACCTACTACTCGTACTTCCCGAGCTCTGATTTTCTGGTTTACTTTATAAGGTTCTTCTTGTCTACCTCTATAGGGTTGTCTTTGGTTTCTCAAATTAATGGTTGATTGTTTTTATGAAATTGGATGCAAATATCGGAATTATTTCTAATTAAGAAAAACTGAATTAAATAATACTGGATTAATCCTTGTTTAAAGATTCTGAAATGATCCCTTTAAAATAACTAACAAATTCCTCCGGAGAGAAATTACCGATGTCGCCTTCTCCATGTTTCCTGACGGAAAGCTTACGCTCCTCTTGCTCCTTTTCACCTACTATCAACATGAATGGTACTTTTTTCATTTCTGAATCACGAATTTTACGCCCGATCTTCTCATCTCTATTGTCAATTGATCCGGTGATATCAGCCTCGTCTAACAGATTTTTTATCTCCTCAGCATATTCCACAAATTTCTCAGAAATAGGTAAAATATTGATCTGCTCAGGAGCTAGCCACAAAGGAAATCTACCTGCACAATGCTCTATAAGAACTGCTACAAATCGCTCTAAAGAACCAAATGGAGCTCTGTGAATCATGACAGGTCGGTGCTTCTGATTGTCCGAACCGATATATTCCAACTCGAATCGCTCTGGTAATTGATAATCGACTTGGATAGTTCCCAACTGCCAGTTTCTCCCAAGAGCGTCCTTTACCATAAAATCCAATTTGGGTCCGTAGAATGCCGCCTCACCAAGTACAGTGACTGTATCCAATCCTTTTTCAGCTGCCGCTTCTATGATCGCCGACTCCGCTTTATTCCACGCCTCATCTCCACCAATATACTTAGTTGGATTGTCAGCGTCTCTTAATGAGATTTGAGCTGTATAGTCATTGAAACCTAATGCTTTGAACACATACAAAACTAAATCAATTACCTTCAAAAATTCTTCTTTGACCTGATCTGGGCGACAGAAGATATGAGCATCGTCCTGAGTGAATCCTCGAACACGGGTCAACCCATGCAATTCACCACTCTGCTCATAGCGATAAACTGTGCCAAATTCAGCGTAGCGAATTGGCAACTCTTTGTATGAATGTGGTTTATGCTTGTAGATCTCGCAGTGATGCGGGCAGTTCATCGGCTTCAACAAAAACTCCTCACCTTCATGCGGTGTAGTAATCGGCTGAAAAGAATCCTTGCCATATTTCTCATAATGACCAGACGTCTCATAAAGCGCCTTATGACCAATATGTGGAGTAATCACCTGCTGATAGCCGGCTTTATCCTGTGCTTTTTTTAAGAAATTGACCAATCGATCACGCAAAAGTGTACCCTTGGGTAACCAAAGCGGAAGGCCTGCTCCTACTTTCTCAGAAAACATAAATAATTCTAATTCACGCCCTAGTTTTCTATGATCGCGCTTCTTAGCTTCTTCGATTAGCATCAGGTATTCTTGGAGCTCTTTAGCTTTTGGGAAAGTAACTCCATAAATGCGTGTAAGCATCTTTCGAGTCTCATCCCCTCTCCAATATGCACCAGCGATATTGGTTAACTTGACAGCTTTAATAAAACCTGTATTAGGAATATGTGGTCCACGACATAGATCGACGAAGTTTCCTTGCTTGTAAAAAGTGATCGAACCATCAACCAAACCTTCTAATAAATCCAGTTTGTATTCATCTCCCTTTTCTTGAAAGTAGTAAAGCGCATCTTGCTTGGAAACCTCAGTCCGGATATATTCATTCTTTTCACGAGCCAATTCGATCATTTTCTTCTCGATCAGTTCAAGCTCTGAGCCATCCAGGGTTTTATCCCCAAAATCTACATCATAGTAGAATCCAGTTTCAATAGGAGGTCCAATACCGAATTTGATGCCCGGATAAAGTGCTTCTAAAGCCTCTGCAAGCAGGTGTGCGGAAGAGTGCCAAAAAGTATTCTTGCCATCTCCGTCATTCCAGGTCAGTAATTGAACAATTGAATCTTCATAGATCTCTCGAGATGCATCCCAAATCTGGCCATTCACTTTTGCGGCTAACACGTTTCTCGCTAAACCCTCGCTGATACTTGAAGCAATCTGTAGTCCGGAAGTTCCTTTTTCGTATTCCTTCACTGAGCCATCTGGAAGGGTAATCTTAATTTGCTCTGACATATTAGTTGTTTTTGCCTTTACAAACAGGCATTGATATTAAGTTGCAAATATGCACAACAGGGATGCAACCAAAAAATATATGGGAACGGAATATGGAAATGAACTCTTATTTTTTCACCTTGTGGACGATTAGCACAGGATTTTCAGAATCTGTTAACATTCCGCTACCGTCGTTTGTGAGACACAAACGACATGTCTGATGACTCTTAGTATCCTCAAATATTTAAGGTAATTGTAATAAGTCATGACAAAAGCTAGCAATTACTTAGAAACCCTTTCCAATACTTAATGATGCAAAATACGGTTGAAAACCCAACTTTCCCTTCCTCCAATAGGGAGATTAAAAAATGGAGTATAGCCAACCCTGTAAAAAAATCCTCCCTCGGGCTTTTTATCTATACCCTACGCTTAGAGGAATGATAGCTGAAAAAACCACGTTATCACTTACCTCAAATGTATCCAAATCAATAGCTTATCTTCTGTCTAAATAGGAAGTAACTCCCATGCCTACTTCCAGATGATAGTTTGACTTGCCCCAAAATGCAGAAAACTCAATTGGGACAACAGGAAACCATTTGGTCGAAGTAAGCGGTGACAAGTCTCTCTAGCTAGGCAACATAGAAAAACCAGCACTAACATTCAGCTTTAGCTTTTCTTTCTAATGGATTATTCGGCTAAAGTTGAATGCATATAGCCCTGAATTCCCTCCGAATTCAAAGTATATCGCATTTCTCTGCGTAAATTTCTCGGGTTCATTTTGGGAAGTAGCGCCAAAGGAAATCCCTAGGGCCAAAACTATCGCGCCTTTAATTGCTGATTTGAATGGAAGTGTCATTGTTTAGCGAATTAATTTTCAGCAATTTATATAGCCCGAAGTATTAAAAACTCCACCCTAACCCCAATCCCGCAAATATCTGTTCGAAATCCCAATCTTCTCTAAACTTATCAGGAAGATTAAAGAAGGGGGTATAAGCCACTCTAAAAAAGAAACCGTCATCCGGCTTTTGATACTGATACCCCACTCTAAAAGGCAGGATCGCTGCCAGGAAATTTGAGCCTTATCAAAATTTATTTCCGCCAGATGAACAGGAAATAAAAAAATAAAAAATGAGGGGGATTAAAAGCAGGATTACACTTTTCATCTACCCAAATTAGTGAATAGACTCCAATAGCTACAAAATAATCTGCGCTGAAATTTTCACCACAAAAGGCTTTGCTCTGGGATTATCCAGATAAGTAATGCGGTGAAAAAAGTCAACCCGGAAGAATTTGAAAATATTCTCTACCCCATATCCAAGTTCTACATAAGGTTTGCTCGGATCCAATCTACCGAAAGCCTGAAGTGTGTTTCCCTGAGGATCTTTCATTGGAGCATTGTCAATATTCTTTTGACTTACTGAACCATACAAAATGTTGGCATTAGCCACTGCTCGCCATTTTAGCTTTTTCACCAGTGGAATTTTATTTAATAAGAATCCTTCAAAGAAATGTCTGTATCTCAAACTAACAAATTGATCGGATGCGAATTCGTTGAAATTCATCGTATTAAAGGCAGCTGAGGTATAAAACAGCGTTTCATTGCCCAGATGGTTTTTGAGAATGGGATACGGCACTTCTCCAAATATTTTGGACGCATCAAACTCATATCTAGAAACTCCAAACATCCCCATGTTGAGTCTTTGATAGATGTAGAAATTAACCTTCGAATAATTAATGTCTCCATTTATCCACTTCATTCCCTTTGCATAGTTCAACTCAAAGATTGGCCATTTTGAAGGGCCAAAAGAAGATCTTTCGTTATCGTTGATGATAATTATTTCATCCCTTCCGTATCGCAAACCAACCTTCACTTCGGTAGTTCTAAACTCTGACTTGAATTCTCTGGTATCCTCCTCCAAATAGTAAAAGTCAAACAGCGGCTCAAAACGCATCAGATTGAGATTGGAGTAAAACAAAAATCCCTTGAAAAATTCACGTTGAAATTCAAATTTTTGATTCGTATTGAGAAATGGACGTCTCAACGTTCCAAATCTACTCGCAGCTAGAAATATACTATTACCCTGAAGGTTGGCAAGCTCCAAACCTACCTGATCTATTTCTTTCTGCGCAGAAACCGATAAAGTCGTCCAATGTGTACGGTTTAATATCCGCGTTACTTTGGTGTTGTATTTGAATCGGTCATCCTTGAATCCATACGCTCCATACACTTTTATTTGCCATTTATTACTGAATTTCAGAGAGGTCCTCCCTCCCATACCTAGGCGAATTCCTTCGATATTATTATAATTAAAAAAGCCTGGCCATGATCCAATATCTACTTGACCTAAATTTAGATAGCCTGTTCCAAAGAATTTTAATCCTTCGGAAAAGAACCTCACGATAGGAATACGTTTGAGCGTATCGACCATCTGCAACACCGCCAAATCTTCTTGGCTTAAGGGGTCGTGTCTGTTCTCGCTCCAAAACTTCTCATTTCCAGAATCATAATCCTCTTTTAAAGTCACAGCCTGATTAAAGAAAGAAGTCGGCTGCGGCTCGCCCACCTCAACACTATCTGAGGAGGTGTAAAATTTAGCAAGCAAACCGGCTGTTTTCGGAGTAACCTGACCTATTTTAATCTGAACGCGGGTTTTGTTAGGAATCAATGGTCCTGCAGAAGTGGGACTGAGTTCCTGCTGAATTTTGATCCGCTCGATGAAATTCAGATTTGCTTCCTTCGGAATAGTAAGATCGACCTGCTTTAGTGCGTAGGTTTCCTTATTGATCCAGATAGATCCAGTAAAAGCGAGATCTTGCTCTCTCAAAGGATACACTTTGAGCAGGTAACAGGAATCATTTCCAACCAAAACAGAATCAAGAAGATCATAATCATAAAACCCTTTCCATCCATCTGCTATCGGCGAGACGAAATCTTTCTCAACAATATTTAGCCAATTTTTGTAAAAATTATACTCTTGAAAAGCTGAGCCGGTAATCTGCGCCGTAGTTGAGCCATCCGTGATTCCAACACCTGTAATCCTGGATTTTTCCACAATCTCTTTTTTGAGTTCAGGATTGTTGCGATAGTAAAATTTGGAAAGGGTCTCTGAAAAGAAAACCGGTAAAATTTTCTCTCCTTCGTCATTAGTCAGCCTCTTAATAGAATCTAATACTGCGGTGACTTTCTTGACAGTTTTCCGCTGGGTAAACTCCTCTGAGACGTGGTCAATATCAATTTCAATTTTGGTATAGTTATTTGTTTGATAAGCACTTAAACTTCTCTTATCAAAGTCTTTTTTATGAGCTACCACTTTACGGATAATTTCAAAAGCCGGATTTTCTCCCGCTTCAAACACAAATGCTTCCAGCTCAAAATCCGATGGCTTTAACTGGAAATTTATAGTTTGTTCGGCAACGTTGGAGAGAAACTTAGTAGCTGATAGGTATCCCAAATAAATAGCTGAAATACTGTCAGATAGTGACTTTACCTCCAAGGTGTAGTTTCCCTCAAAGTCTGTGGACATTCCAATTGATGTTCCTTTTAAAAGTACTGATGCAAATGGAATAGGGTCTCCAGTCTGAGAATCAGTTACTTTTCCATTGATCAGATGCTGTGAAAAAGCTGGAATACTGCAAAATAATAATAGAAGAAATAGGTAGCTGCGGAACATCAAAGTAGAATTGCCTTTTAACTAAGGGGCTGCAAATTAAATTCAATACAATGGGAAATTGTTAGAAAATTATTTTAAAAATCATTTATAGGAAAAAAACTGAATTTGCTCTGTTTCATATTTTGCAAATTCTGATCTTATATTTGGCTTCAAATTATTAATAATGATATACGATATAGTAATAGTTGGTGGTGGAATCATAGGCTTGGCAACTGGACTGAAAATTCAAGAATCAAAACCGGACCTTAAAATTGCTATTCTAGAAAAAGAGGATCAATTGGCCAAACACCAAACAGGAAACAATAGCGGGGTCATACATTCTGGGCTATACTATAAACCAGGTTCCCTCAAAGCAACCAACTGCATCAACGGATATCATGAGTTAATCGAATTTTGTAAGGAAGAAAAAATTCCGTTCGAAATCACAGGCAAAGTAGTGGTTGCGACACAAGAAGAGCAAAAGCCATTATTGAAAAATCTATTTGACCGAGGGCTACAAAATGGTCTTCAGGGAACTAGATATTTGACAATGGAGGAATTGAAAGAATTTGAGCCGCACTGTGCAGGTGTGGCAGCAATTCATGTGCCTCAAACTGGAATAGTAGATTATTTCCAAGTGGCGCTGGCTTATGGACGAAAATTTACTCAGGGAGGTGGAAGTATATTTATCAATCATAAAGTACTGACTATTAATGAGAATAATGGTCTTAGCATACTCGAAACTTCAGATAAGAAGTTTGAAACTAAGCTGGTTATTAACTGTGCGGGATTGTATTCTGATAAAGTGGCTCAGATGAGCGAAAAGGCTAAATTAGATGTGAAAATTATTCCTTTCAGAGGCGAATATTTCAAACTAAAAAAAGACAAAGAGTATTTGGTCAAAAATCTGATTTATCCAGTTCCAGATCCTAATTTTCCGTTTTTAGGTGTGCACTTCACCCGAATGATGAAAGGAGGAGTTGAGGCGGGACCAAATGCAGTGTTGGCTTTCCAACGGGAAGGATACAAAAAATCACAGATTAACTTAAAAGAACTGACTGAATCTTTGGCTTGGCCGGGATTTCAAAAAGTTGCAGCAAAATATTGGCAAACGGGATTTAAAGAAATGTATAGATCATTTTCGAAAGCTGCCTTCACTATAGCACTTCAAGAGTTGATTCCAGAGATACAGGCATCTGATCTGACTGATGGAGGATCCGGAGTCAGGGCTCAGGCTTGTGACCGCACTGGTGGTCTGCTGGATGATTTTGCAATACGTGAATCTGCTCAGGCAATTAATGTCCTCAATGCCCCTTCCCCCGCCGCTACCAGTTCGCTTTCAATTGGTGGCACTGTGGCAGAGTTGGCTCTAAAAAGATTCATATAAACCTTTTAGGTGGTGTTCCTCATTTGCCAAACGGAAAATGTATATTCTCATAGAAGGTTATTAACATGAGAGTTATAGCAAGAGTGATAAAGTTAACTCACAAAACCTTCAAGGAAATCCCGAAGTCTAAAGACCTTCGGGATGACACCTCAACAGTTAAATTATACCTGTGTATTTACAGAATCTGGGAAATACTTATTTGCAAGCTTGATCATCTCATCCCCTTTTACCAAGTCGTGGGCACTAAGCTCAGAAGGATGTTTATGACCTGCAGCACCTATTAGTTCCTGCACCGCGTGAACCGTGTTTTTGTGAAATCTAAATACTCGCTCCGATTTGTCGGTCACTATCAAACCTTTGATCAGGGAAGGGTTTTGAGTGGCAACGCCAGTCGGGCATTCATTGGTATTGCATCGCAAAGCTTGGATACATCCTATGCTAAACATGAATCCTCTGGCAGAATTGCAAAGATCTGCTCCTATTGCTATATTTTTCAGAATTGAAAATGCACTGACTGCTTTTCCAGAAGCTATAATTCGAATTTTGTCACGAATCTGAAATTTATCCAAAGTTCCTCTAACAAATATCAAAGAGGGTTCCAAGGGTAAACCTACACTATCCGAAAACTCCAGCGGTGCGGCGCCTGTTCCACCTTCTGCTCCATCCACAGTGATGAAATCCGGCCAACATTTTTTAGCAACCATTGCCTTACAAAGTGCAATGAATTCCTCAGTTCTACCGATACAAAGCTTGAAACCAACGGGTTTTCCACCGCTCAGCTCACGAAGCTTTGCGATAAAATCTACTAACTCAAACTCATTGGTGAATGAAGAATGAGAAGGTGGAGATAATACGGTGGTTCCTTTTTCGACGCCTCTGATTTCAGCTATCTCTTTAGTGTTTTTTACTCCGGGAAGGACTCCTCCGTGACCTGGTTTGGCACCTTGAGAAATTTTTATTTCGATCATTTTCACTTCTGGCCAATTTGCTTTTTCAGCGAATTTTTCTTCATCAAAATCACCATGCTCATTTCGACAACCGAAATAACCTGTACCAATTTGCCAAACCAAATCGCCACCTTGTCGATGGTGAGATGAGATTCCGCCTTCACCGGTATTATGGTAGAAATTTCCTTTTTTGGCACCTAAATTTAGTGCTCTTACGGCATTGGAGCTGAGAGAACCAAAGCTCATTGCTGATATATTATAAATCGAAGCTGAATAAGGCTGAAGACAAAGTTCATTTCCTACAATCACTCTAGGATCATCCTCTCCGGTGTGAACGGCATAAATGGAATGTCTCAAGGCTATGTAATCTTCTCCTTCGATATCCTTCTGGGTTCCAAATGGATGGGTGTCATTGACTCCTTTTGCTCTTCTATAAACCAATGACCGAGTATTTCTACTAAAAGGTTTACCATCCGTATTACTCTCAATAAAGTATTGTTGAATCTCAGGGCTAATTTTTTCAAATAGATATCTAAAATGACCCACAAGCGGGAAATTCCGGAGTATAGCATGACTTTTTTGGGTTACATCATAAATACCAATCGCTAGAAGCACTACTAACAATCCAAGAATGAAATAACCAAACTTAAATTGGACAAACTGGAAATACCACATTAGGAAAAATGTGAGTAGTCCGAGTATTGCCAGACTCAGGAAAAACAGTTTTCTCATGTTAAGCTATTTAGGGTTTGTTGGGTAAGATTAGTCTAACTGTAAGTTGCTAAAAGAAATTCCTTCATTCTGAATTCCGCCCAAGTGTATTTTGAATTAGGTATGCCAAACCCAGTGTGTCCACCTCTTTTGGGGATTTCTAGGAATAGTTGTGATTTACCGTTTGCAAGTTCGCGGGAATAACAAGCCGAACCGAGTAAAGAATCATTTAAAGCATTAAGTAAGTAACGTAAGGCTGGCGATGTCAACCTTCCAATTATCCGCACTCACTGAATGATAGAAATCCCTTACATCTTTAAAACCGTGGAGTTTGGCTGTGAAATGAGTGTCAAACATGCCTAAATCGTTAACCTTAGCAAGCAACTCCAAATCAATTTTGTCAGGAAATTGTAAAGCTATGGCTGCAATCTTCTCCTTTAGCTTGCCTAGAAACCTGTTTTTATAAAAAACAGTTGACTTTTTCTTCAAGGTGGCGCCACTAGATGGAAGATTTCTAGGTGTGGAATAAACTGCTGCTCTGTTAAGTTGAATGGGAAGGTCTACCCCTTTTTCCCCAAGATATTTAAGTGTTTGAGCCCCTCCCATGTTTATTCCCGATGGGAAAATGCCCGTATAAGTATACTTTTTTTAAATATGTTGAATAGTCGGTTCGAGCTCATAGCTCGCACCGTGAAGATAAAGTATTGCATTAAATTCATCTCTCCACCATCCGAGCGATTGTTGCAGCAGACCACATCAATCCTACTCGAGTTAAATAAACTTGCCAGCCCACACACATAATGACGCGCTGAATCTCCTTCCAATCCGTGTGAAACTATCAGCAGTTAATTGGATCCTACTTTTGACCAATCCAAATTAAGAATATCCCCATCTAGAGTGTCGATTCTTTCTCGTTCATAATCAAGGCGGTCAATTCTTCAATATAGACCCGGAACGATGGTTTGGAAATGTCCATTGAAGAGGTAATAGGTGGGTTTTTATATTCAGAAGATAATAAAGGCATCAGAAATGATGATTAATTAAATATTGCCCTGAGTAAGTGAATGAACGAGTGAAATAGCTGTTTTGAGTTGCTGCTGAAGTTCAGAATAATGATGGTAAAATGATTGGTCAAATCCATTTTGGTCTAATAGTTCTTTGCCGGTAATAAGCTCTTTCATTACTGAATTAAATTCAAACATGACCAAAGTAGGTTTGAGTTTATGCCTGATTTGCTGAATCTTATACTCATCTTTCTCAACTACAGCTTCTTCATAGATATTTTTCAATTCAATAAGGACGTTATATATAGCCGAGGTTAGTTCTTGTTTAAATTCCAGATCCCCTTCCGCTACATTGAATATAATTTGATCTAAATCTGATTGAATATCTGCCATTAGTAAATTTGAGTTTGCTTACCGGCTACATAGCCTGTTGACCATGCCGCCTGAAAATTAAAACCTCCCGTGATCCCATCGATGTCCAACACTTCTCCGGCAAAATATAAATTTGAATGTAGTTTACTTTCCATTGTTTCCGCAGACACTTCTTCCAATGCTATTCCACCTGATGTAACAAACTCTTCTTTGAAGGTAGTTTTACCTTCCACGGTGAGAATATAGCAAAAAAGACATTGCACAAGCTTATTCAATTGCTTTTTGGAGAGACTGCTATGGAGTTGGCTATTTTCAATAGAGGATTTGTCGCAAAAATGCTCCCATAATCTAGCCGGAATACCAAACAATGAATGACAATGCACTTTCCTGTTTGGATAGGTCTGCGAATATTCCCTTAGATGCTTATCATAATCCTGCTCGCCAGAATCTGCATTCCAATTGATAATAACCTTTGCCTGGTAATGTTGCTCTTTAAGCCATTTGGCACCAAAAGCGGATAATTTTAAAACCGCAGGTCCACTCAATCCCCAATGGGTAATGAGAATTGGTCCCTGATAAGAAAGTTTAGTACCTTCTATTTTCACTATTCCATTTGGAACAGAGAGTCCCATTAATTCACGGATAGATTCTTTTGGAGTATTGAAAGTGAATAATGAAGGTATTGGATCTAAGATCTTGTGATTAAGATTTTTAAGAAAATTATAACTGTCAGATTTTGGATGACCGCCGCTGGCAATTATTAATTTGTCGAATGAAAATAATCCCTGTTCAGTTTCCAGATCATACCCATGTTTATCATTTTTAAATACTGAATTAATTGCGCACGATTTTTTGATTTCAATATTGAGCGTACTTGCTTCTTGCAGCAAGACGTCTATTATGCTTTGAGAGGAGTCGGATATTGGAAAGACTCTACCATCTACTTCAATTTTCAAAGCAACTCCCCTATCTTCAAACCAAGCTATGGTGTCTTCGGATTTAAAGGAAGTAAAAACTTTCTTTAAGAATTTTTCACCTCTGGGATAATTTTTTACAAATTTGGAAATCTCCATTGGCTTATGTGTCACATTACAGCGACCACCTCCCGAAACCTTTACTTTAGCTAACACTTTGGATGTTTTCTCAAAAATAGTCACCTCATTTCCCTTACCACTCGCATGAATAGCTGCAAAGAAACCCGCAGCTCCACCTCCTATTATTCCTATTTTCAATTCGTTTTAGCTTGTTTTTGAGTTAAAAATTTCATTATCTATTTCTCGAAAAAGACCCTAATATTCCCCTGGTAAGCTCTCGAAAGATGGTTCTTCCCAACTGTCTGATCATTGTATTTTTACTCAGCTCTTCAATCAATGAATCTTCATGAGAAGTTCTGGTAGAAGTAGCTCTAGGTTTAGGACCTTCCAGTTCTGCTTTTGCTTGTTGGTGATCGACTTTCGCTAATTTTTTTTCCAAGAGTTCAAATGCACTTTCTCTATCAAGGTTCACATTATATTTTTCCACCAATAGAGAATTGGCTACCACCTGATCTATCTCAAAGGAATTCAAAATATCCATCCTGGAAATCGGAGCTCTTACCAGCGTATGGGCAAGTGGAGTTGGAATACCTTTCTCATTCAAAGAAGTGACCAAAGCTTCTCCAATTCCCATAGAAGTTAAAACTTCAGAAGTATCATAGAAGGGAGAAAGTGGATAATTTTCAGCTGCTTTGGAGATTGCTTTTCTATCCTTTGCCGTAAAGGCTCTCAAGGAATGCTGTACTTTCAGACCAAGCTGTCCCAATACACTATCAGGAACATCCGTTGGGCTCTGTGTGCAAAAGAAAACTCCAACTCCCTTTGAACGGATCAGCTTGACAATAGCCTCAATCTTATCGAGAAGATCTTTGGACGCATTGGAAAAAACCAAATGTGCTTCATCTATGAAAATACAAAGCTTAGGTTGATCTGCATCTCCCTGTTCTGGAAAAGTTTCGTACACTTCTGATAATAAACTTAACATGAAGGTAGAAAAGAGTTTAGGCCGACTTTGAATGTCAGTCAATCGGATGACCGAAATAATTCCTTTGCCATCTTTTTCCCTAAGAAGGTCTTCTACATCAAATGATTTTTCACCAAAAAAATGCTCTGCACCTTGCTGCTCCAATTCAATTATTTTACGCATTATAGTATTCACTGATGCCGATGCTACCTGACCATATTCTTTTTTTATAGCCTCTTTGCCTTCGTTAGTAATGTATTGAAGCACTCTTTTAAGATCTTTTAGATCGACCAACGGAAGATGGTGTATATCGCAATAGCGAAAAATCAAAGAGATCACCCCTTGTTGTGTATCATTCAATTCTAATATCTGGGAAATCAATACAGGACCGAATTCAGAAATAGTAGCTTTTAGCCGTACCCCTTTCTCCTTGGAAATAGACAATAATTCTATTGGAAATCCCATTGGCTGGTACTCAACCCCGATCACTTCAGACCTATTTTTAATAAAATCATTGAAGGTACCTGGCTTTGCCAAACCCGAAAGATCCCCTTTCAAATCCATCAAGACAGAAGGAACTCCTTTTAAAGCTAATTGCTCGGCTATTACCTGAAGTGTTTTCGTCTTGCCTGTTCCTGTTGCTCCAGCGATCAGCCCGTGCCTATTCATGGTTTTTAGGGGAATTTTTATTTGGGCTCCACTTATAGGTTTTCCATCTAAAATACCAGTCCCAAGAATCAGAAACTCTTTTTTATAGTACTGACCTTCGGTTAAAGTCTTGATAAAATCATCGGTTTTACTCATTAGAAATTTTGATTGGACTAGTAAACTGCAAAAACCTTAAAGTCAACAACGACAGGATTATTGATGAGAGGATATAATTTAAGTATCTAAGTGTACCCCAGTATTATTGAAAAGCAGTGCAAAATTTATTTATATCAATCGAAAATCACAACTCTCCTCCTTGGCTTAGGAAACCATTTAATATAAGATATTGGCAAAATTGCAGATAATCTTTCTAATTATATCGTTTTTAATGGGTGACCATAGGCTCAAGCTCTTTGGCTTGCGCTATAAAATCTTCCACTTTAGAAGCTGATGGCACAGCTCTGGTCAATCCTTTCTCTTCTTGCGTTTTAATTAATGCAACATGAAGGTTTTCAGCATTTCTAGTTCTTAATTCTTTAACCGTATCCACACCAGCTTCTTTTAGGAGTTCAGCAAACTGACTTGCCACTCCGTTAATTCTAAAGAGGTCAGCCATATGTACCCAGTCTAGAATTTTAGAAGCGTCAACACCAGAGGATTCAGAAATTAACTTTCTACCGGATTTTGAGGCACCTTTTTCTAAAAGGCCTTCTACCGTGCTGATTCCTGCGGCGGCTAATTTGTCTTTCATTACTGGACCGATGCTTTCAATCATAGTGATTGGTTTCCCCATTTTTCTCGTGTTTTACTATTGAAGATTTTGTAGTAATCGATCCATAAATTTCCTTTGATGTAAATTACCGATCAGAATCTAAAGTAAAAATAATTTATAACTTCCAAAATTGATTCAATAGAATAGTTCATTTCTTACCTTTTGGAAATATTAACTTTAGGTTAAAGAAACTTCTGCCTTTATTGGCAAAAATCAAAATTAAGACTCCCTGTGCACATTAAATACACGTTTTCGATTTTAATCTTTGCCCTCTGCTGTTGGACAGCTACCATAAGTTACGCCCAGATAGAACCTAATCTTGGCCAAACTGATCAATGGATGAAAGCCGCTAAAGCAGCTATGGAGAGAAATGACTACCAGACTGCCAATTCTATCTTTAGAGATCTAATTGATTCGGGTCGATCACTTCCGGAAGAAATGCCTTATTTCTTTGCAGAAACGCTATACCATGTTGGTCAATATGACAACAGCTCAAATTTTCTGAATAAATACCTATCTCTGACTGGTTTTACCGGGCAGTATTATGAAGATGCTTCAGCGCTTCAGGAAAAGCTTAGAAAGCCACTTGCAGCGATCCAAACGTGCCACCTCTGCGATCGCAGAGGATACCGATATAAAACCTGTTTTACCTGTGATGGAAAAAAGGAAATCGAGCAAGTTTGCAGTTATTGTAAGGGAAAAGGGGTCGTCGGATGTAGCAAATGCAGCGGCTCTGGGATGATTACCAAGGTCAATGTATTCAACATCGTAGAATATTATCAATGCGAACGATGCGAAGGGAATGGCAGATTGACATGCCCTGTTTGCCAAGGATCGCTCAAGGAAGTGAGTGCTTGCAGAACATGTCAGGGAACCGGAAAATTGAGTTCTGAAGATTTATGTGATCATCATGTAGAAGTAATTTCTATGCCTTAAGTGAATGTAAAATTGTAGAAATATCAATACCCCCCTACGGTTATTAACCAAAGAAATATCTCATAAGGCTAGCCAATTCATCTGTATCCATCCGACCAACCCCATATTGCGAGTGGTTTCCTGAATGCTTAAAGTTGCAGGATGAAAAAGACAAGCAACGAAGCGTATTATTCCCTGTATTGTAAGTGGCAGGAATCCGGCAAGACCA
>Ga0307486_1000565_pt1 | contig 33371 bp, 32 predicted proteins | sample CBIW02metaG_FD_203663 | JGI IMG/M metagenome (GOLD analysis project Ga0307486, IMG submission 203663) | Sea-ice brine microbial communities from Beaufort Sea near Barrow, Alaska, United States - CBIW 0.2 | ecosystem: Environmental > Aquatic > Marine > Coastal | place: USA: Alaska | collected... | reverse complement strand
TTTATCTTTGCATCAGAGCATTAAAAAATGGAGAGATTATTTGCTAAAAGAACATTGAGAGAATTCTGGATTACACCTCCGGATTCAGAACAATATTTGAAAACATGGTTCGACACGTCAATGAATTCTAATTGGAAAACTCCAAATGACGTTAAAGAGACTTATGCAAATGCTAGTATTCTAAAGGAAAACAGAATAATTTTCAACATTAAAGGAAATGCATATAGACTAGTGGCAAAATTTAACTTCGATAAATAGTGGGTTTTTATCCGATTTATTGGAACTCATTCATAATATGATAAAATAAATGCCAACACGATCTAAATATACGGACATGAAAATTAAACTTATAAAAACTGAGCCGGATTATCAGGAAGCTTTAAAACGACTTGAGATCATTTTCGATACTGCAATTGGAACTCCAGAAAGCGACGAAGCTTATATTCTTGGGTTAATGATTGACGACTACGAAAAGAAACATTATCCAATTGAAGCACCAGACCCAATCGAAGCCATTAAAATTAGAATGGAGGAGTTGCAGTTAAAACAGATTGATCTAATAAATGAAATTGGTGGGAAAAGCAGGGTATCAGAAATTATGAACCGCAAACGAAAGCTGACTGTTGACATGATTCGCAAATTGACGGCAAGACTAAATCTTTCTCCCGGTCTTCTAATTAGCGATTATCATCTAAAATAACATCAATGTCCCGAAACCTGGGGTTGAAAGAGCCGGTACTTTGCCGGAATGTCTTTATAGGGATTGGTCTGTTGAGAAGGTGATCTTCTACAGATTTTCCGATTTCACTCTTCCTCATCTTTTTCTACCTCTACATAAGCATCATATTCAGGGTAAAGAAAACTGTTATATGGGAATCTGGTAACGTGGATTTGCCGCACCGCCTCGTAGATCTTCTTTTTAAAATCTTCAATATTTTCCTGGTTCAGGGCTGAAATAAACAACACATTATCGCCTAAACGGTTCATCCAGGTTTGTTGCCATTCCTCCAGGGAATAATGGGCTTTGGTTTTTTCGGTTATCAAATCATCTTCATCAATTTTTTCTTCAGAATAGGCATCTATTTTATTGAACACCATAATAATTGGCTTGTCCGCACTTTTAATATCAACCAGGGTTTGATTCACAGATGCTATATGTTCTTCAAAATTTGGATGGGAAATATCAACAACATGCAGAAGCAAATCGGCTTCGCGGACTTCATCTAAGGTAGATTTGAAGGATTCTATCAACTGGGTGGGTAATTTCCTGATAAATCCTACGGTATCTGTCAGTAAAAAGGGCAAATTCCGAATGACAACTTTTCGGACCGTTGTGTCCAGGGTTGCGAAGAGTTTATTCTCTGCAAACACGTCACTTTTGCTGATAACGTTCATCAGGGTCGATTTCCCCACGTTGGTGTAACCTACCAGAGCTACCCTTACAAGTTGCCCACGGTTTCCACGCTGCACGCTCATTTGTTTATCGATGGTCTCGATTTTCTTCTTTAGGAGGGAAATCCTGTCGCGAACAATACGACGGTCAGTTTCAATTTCGGTTTCCCCGGGACCACGCATCCCAATTCCTCCACGTTGGCGCTCAAGGTGAGTCCACATTCCCGCCAATCTTGGAAGCAGGTATTGGTATTGTGCCAATTCAACCTGTGTCCTTGCGTAGCTGGATTGTGCACGTTGCGCAAAAATATCAAGGATGAGGGTCGTGCGGTCCAGCACCTTGCAATCTAATACTTTTTGAATATTTTTTTGTTGAGAAGGGGAGAGTTCATCGTCAAAAATTGCGGTGCCAATTTCATTTGCTTCAATAAATTCCTTCACCTGATTTATTTTTCCTGAACCCATAAAGGTTTTAGGATCGGGTTTCGCCATTTTTTGGGTGAAACGTTTTACCACTTCTCCTCCGGCAGTATACGTCAGAAATTCGAGTTCGTCTAAATATTCTGTCAGTTTATCCTCATCCTGATCCTTGGTAACGATACCAATAAGAACTACTTTTTCGTAAGTTAAATCAGCTTTTTCTATCATAAATGTAAAGTTGCGCTATGGATTTTAACCCGAATTATCTCGCGGTTATCCATTAATAATTCGATCCCTAAGGTAAAGAAACAGGGGTTATTAAAAGAAGTAAAAATGGTAAATATATCCTAAACCAATTTTATGGCATATACGGGTATGACCTCCTTGATTATGTTCAATTTGAATTAGACTTTATAATAAATACGGGTACTTAGGAATGTAATTTTTTATTGCTTTAAGAAAGTATTTTCAGCAAGCTTTAGAAAGGGAATGCTATCAGAAATTGTAATTTATACCCAAGCCAAAAACCTCCCTAATTTGAAAAGATCCAACCGCATTATCGTCGTAAATAGCCTGGAAAATTAAATTTGCAGAGAGGAATTTGTTGATGCTCATTTGTAGATTCATCAGATAATCAATATCTATATTTCCAGGTTTATCGAGGTAATTGGAATAAAAATTCGCGGTATTTTCCATAGTTACGCTTTCCATAAGTTTTAATTTCAGAAAAGCGCTTACAGATGCACCAAATTCAAATCGACTTGATTTCCCTTGGTCTACACCATAATATTGGCCATCTACATATCCGGGGACAGAGGTGAATTTATTGTCTACAAAGATAAATCTGGCAGTTCCCGGAGCGATATTTATTACAAAATCATCATTCTTTTTCCACATCATACCTGGTCCTGTTTGCAAATAGGCAGGGGAGAAAAAATGGGTGGTTTCTGTTCTGGTTTTTATGGTTTCGGGATCTTCGCTGAATTCATATCCCTTGGAAAACTGCGTCCTGAAATTCAAAAACCAGGAATAATACCAATTGGAGTTCTTGAGTTTTTTTCCCACAATGGAATTAAGTTCCAGACGATCGCTTGTTTTTCTGGAGAATTCGTCGTCTTTGATTTTGGTTAACCCGTAATCTGCCAGTAATTTATTATCCCACGAAAAATCGTCCATGCGGTAATTGAGGTTGTAATTTAGGTTGAAATTTCCCGCAATGCTTGAGGTGCCGCCACCCTTCCATTCATTGTTAAAAGCAGATTGGTTGAATAATAATTGAATAGTTCCTTCGGAATTCCATCCGTTTGTCGGGACTTCATTTTTTTCTTCCTGGGCCGAGACTTGATTGGTGGCAATTAGAAGAACCAGAATTAAGAATAAATTTTTCATCTTTTATAAAGGGGTACCGATGAGCAGGCTTCGCCATACATTAAACTTTTGACCACAGGTTGCAATTTTTCTATAATAAGCAAATAGGCATTTTTAGGGACCGGTTTATTGGAACAACCTTTTATAATCACCAGTTTATCCTTTAGATCTGCCACATCCATATTATGGATAATTTCAGTGTATAAAACAGTTTCCATAATTTCCAGGTCACCAGTGACCACTTTTTTGGCAAAAGCTTGTAAATAGATAGCCAAAAGCATATACGCCCAGGCCGGGATAATGGCTTCTGTTGAGCAGGTAAGCGCCACATATTTGTCTTTGTATTGGCTCCAGTCATGCGCCAGGGCACTTCCCCTGAAGTCGGCTTCGCGAAGGATCAAGCCTTCGAGCAACCAATCTTTAATATCAAACAGAACCCGCTCCCCTTTTGGATAATAGTCTTCCAGGTCAAAAGTGACCAATTTGCTGTTGGCAACGCGGTTTATTATTTCGGCGGACATATCGACAACTTTTAAGTCTTTATTTTTTTATTGCTTATCAACTGAGAGTGAATACCGGGAGCGGGGAATCAGTATTATAACATTCCCAATTCCAGTTTTGCTTCTTCACTCATTAAATCCTGGGTCCAGGGTGGATCAAAAGTGATTTCCACTTCGCAATCCTTCACGATATCCATAGACTTCACTTTCTCTTCTACTTCCTGTGGCAGGGATTCGGCTACAGGGCAATTTGGGGTAGTTAAGGTCATCAAAATTTTTACCTCATATTCGGTATTGACCAAAACATCATAAATAAGGCCCAGTTCGTAAATATCTACCGGGATTTCGGGATCGTAAATGGATTTTAAAACTTCAACAATTTTTTCGCCCAATTCCTGGGTATTTATTTCTTCTGCCATCTTAATTTAATTGTGTTTGATATGCCAGGGCATACATTTTAAGTTGTTTGATCATACTTACCAAACCGTTTGCGCGGGTAGGTGAGAGATGTTCCTTAAGGCCTATCTCATCAATGAATTGGGTGTCGGATTCCAGGATCAAAGATGGATGTTGATTTGAAAAAACCCTGATCAGGATAGCTACAATCCCTTTGGTAATTATGGCATCGCTATCTGCTGTAAACAAAAGTTTGTCGCCCTGCAATTCTGCATGGACCCAAACCTTACTTTGACAACCTTTGATCAAATTTTCTTCGATTTTATATTTTTCGTCTATCAACGGCAAGGATTTTCCAAGCTCTATCATATATTCGTAGCGCTCCATCCAGTCGTCGAACATAGAAAATTCCTGGATTATTTCCTGCTGTATTTCTTTAATATCACTCACTTTTCTTGTTTTTTGCAGTTAAACAGCGGTATTTTATTTTTATTCTGAATTGATTGTTATTCCAACATAGCTTTTGCCCGCTTAATGGCGGCTATAAACAAATCGATTTCTTTTTTTGTATTATAAAATGCAAAAGATGCCCTTACAGTTCCGGGAATTTTAAAATAATCCATGATTGGTTGGGTACAATGATGGCCTGTGCGTAACGCAATTCCTAATTTATCGACAATTGTCCCAATGTCATATGGGTGAATTCCCTCAATATTAAAGGAAATTACCGCCGTTTTATTTTTTGCTGTCCCATAGATTTTTATTCTCCCGATCTCCAGAAGTTTTTTAGTGGCGTATTCGAGCAGTTGATGTTCATATTTGGCGATTCTGTCTATTCCAATGGCATTCATATAATCTAATGCAGCCCCGAAGGCAATTCCTCCACAAATATTGGGAGTTCCTGCTTCAAATTTATGCGGGAGATTTGCATAGGTGGTTTTCTCGAAAGTAACGGTGGCAATCATCTCACCACCACCCTGATATGGAGGTAATTTTTGCAGCCATTCTTCTTTCCCGTATAACATGCCAACTCCGGTAGGGCCGCACATTTTATGGGCAGAAGCTACATAAAAATCGACATCCAAAGCCTGCACGTCTGCTTTTATATGTGGAGCGGCCTGTGCGCCATCAATTAAAACTGCTGCGCCATAACTATGCGCTTTATCTATAATTTTTTTGATCGGATTTACCGTTCCCAACGCATTGGAAACGTGATTTACCATTACTATTTTGGTCTTTTCTGACAGCAGTTTTTCATATTCGTTTAAAAGCAATTCTCCGTTTTGATCCATGGGGATCACTTTTAAAACAGCACCGGTTTTTTCACAGAGCATTTGCCAGGGAACAATGTTTGAGTGGTGTTCCAGTGCCGAAACCAAAATTTCGTCCCCCTTTTTTAAAATCGAAGTAAAACCGCTGGCCACGAGGTTAATTCCATGAGTTGTACCGGAAGTGAATATTATTTCGTGAGATTTCGCCGCATTGAAATGGGTTTGGATTTTTTTACGGGCAGTTTCGTATTTATCGGTTGCTTCCTGGGATAAAGTATGAACGCCCCGGTGAATGTTTGCATTGTAGTTTGAATAATAATCTACGATTACATCTATTACCTGTTGCGGGGTTTGTGAGGTTGCGGCATTATCAAAATACACCAGTGGATATCCGTTAACTTTCCGTTCCAGAATTGGGAAATCCTTACGAATTTCTTCAATATTAAATGAAATTTTTTCAGCAGCAACTTTCATATCATTCTTCACTTTAACAGGCTATTATAAAAACCAACTATTATTGGAAACAGTCAGTTTGGTTTATAAGTCGAATCCTAAACTCACTCCCAGTTTCAAAGCGATTTCGTGGGTGATTCTGTTTTTAATTTCCGGAATTTTCACGCTTTCCAAAACGTTGTTTGCAAAAGCATACATCAGCAAGGCACGGGCCTCCTTTAAAGGAATTCCTCTTGAGCGCAGGTAAAACAGGGAATCTTCGTCCAGTTGGCCAATTGTACAGCCGTGGCTGCATTTCACGTCGTCGGCAAATATTTCCAGTTGGGGTTTGGAATTTATGGTCGCTTTATTATCCAGCAAAATATTATTGTTGGACTGGAATGCGTTTATTTTTTGAGCTTCCTGATCTACCACTATTTTTCCGTTGAAAACCCCGGTAGAATTATCGGCAAAAATCCCTTTATAATCCTGATGACTTTCACAATTGGGAGATACATGATGCACTAAAGTATTGTGATCTACGTGTTGTTTGTCTTCAATAATGGTTATTCCCTTTAAGGTAGAATCTGAGTGCTCGCCTTTCTGGAAGAAGTTGAGATTGTTCCTGGTTAGTTTTCCGCCAAGTGAAAATGTATGCATGGAGCAATTGCTCTCTTCTTTTTGTTCAATAAAGGTGCTGTCTATTAGTGAAGCCGAAGCACGATCGTTTTGAATTTTGTAATAATCCACCACGGCATGTTTCCCGGCAAATATTTCAGTAACGGAATTGGTAAGCACGGGATGATCTGTCAAACTCTGGTGGCGTTCAATAATTTGAACCTGTGCATTTTCATCGACCACGATCAAATTTCGCGGCTGGATCATTAATGCAGCTTCATTCCCGGTTGCAAAATTCACTATTTGAATAGGTTTGTCTGCTACCAGGTTTTTATGGATATGAATATAAGCTCCTTCTTTTGAAAAGGCCGTATTCAGTGATGTTAAACCGTTAACTTTGGGAATTGCCTTGTTGAAATAGGAATCGATAACCTGCTTGTATTTTGGTTTGGACATTGCTGCAGACAACAGGCATACATCAATTTTATCGTGCGTGGTTTGCGATAAATGAGATGAATAAATTCCGTCGATAAAGACCAAATTATAAGTGTCTATATTGTGAACCAGATATTTTTTTATATCACCGTAATCTATGGTGTCTTCTTTTTTTGGAAAAACGCTGTAATCCGGTTTCAAAACCGAATTAAGGGAAGTGTATTTCCAGGCTTCTTCTTTTTTTGAAGGAAACCCTAATTCCTCAAATTCCTTGATGGCCTGGCTCCTTAACAAGTGTATATCGGCATCTACATCACAGGCTGCTTCAAAAGCCAGAAATGAGGATATTAATTTATCTTTTAATTCCATAATAATTTTAATTGACATTTCCGCCGAGACGAAAATTCTATACTTTAATAAGTATAGGTATTAAGATATTTCTTTTGCTAAAAACAAATTCAAAAGAACTGAAATTCTCTAGACCTGCTCTGGTTTTAACCAGTCGTAGCCTCTTTCTTCCAGCTCGTAAGCCAGTTCTTTGCCCCCGGATTTCACTATTTTTCCGTCTACCATTACGTGAACCACATCTGGAACGATATAATCCAGCAATCGCTGGTAGTGTGTAATTAATAATACGGCGTTGCCTTTATTGCGCAACTTGTTCACTCCGTTTGCGACTATTTTAAGCGCATCTATATCCAATCCTGAATCGGTTTCATCCAAAATAGCGAGTTTTGGGTTGAGCATTGCCATTTGAAAAATTTCATTCCGTTTTTTCTCTCCCCCGGAAAATCCCTGATTTAACGAACGTGATAAAAACTTACGGTCTATTTCCAGCATCTCTGCTTTTTCCCTGATCATTTTCAACATTTCATTGGCCGGCATATCTCCCAAACCTTGTGATTTTCGGTGGGAATTGATTGCTGTTTTGATAAAATTGGTTACTGAAACTCCTGGAATTTCTACCGGATATTGAAACGAAAGAAAGATGCCTTTGTGGGCGCGTTCTTCAGGTGCTAATTGGGTAAGATCTGTTCCTTCAAAGATTATTTCCCCTTCGGTCATTTCAAACTCTTCTTTTCCTGCTATTACCGAAGATAAGGTGCTTTTTCCGGAACCGTTAGGTCCCATAATAGCATGGACTTCTCCCGCTTTTATCTCAAGATTGATCCCTTTCAGGATTTCTTTATCATCTATACTGGCGTGTAAATTTTTTACTTTAAGCATATTGTTTTTGGTATGCATCCGGGATTCCGGATATGTTTACTTCTTAATTTCTGAATTTTCTGATTGTTTCCGGGCGAAAATCTCTATAATTTCACTTATTTCTATCACCTTTGAATAACCGGTTTTCACCCTGTTGTCTGTCACTTTGCCCTTTACTTCAATTGGAATGATATTTTTATCGTCTAACTGATAATTTTTTATGGTTTCCATGAGAATATTGGTCATTGAGTCCATTTTTACCTGATACACAAAATTTTCTCCTTTAAGCACAGCCTCATTTCCAACTGAAATAAAATTTCCCTGATAATTCTGAATGCTGTCTTTTTCAGTCGCTTCAGTTTTCATTTCAGGTTTTATTTCCGGTTCATTGTCACAGGCAACTCCAAGAGTTAAGAGAACAATTATGAGAATTAATTTTTTTATCAATATTTCTTCATTTTATAAAATTATCCAACCGATCCTTCCAAAGAAATTTCCAGAAGTTTTTGTGCTTCCACAGCAAATTCCATCGGTAGTTTATTTAGTACGTCCTTGCTGAATCCGTTTACGATAAGCGCAATTGCCTTCTCTGTTGGAATTCCGCGTTGGTTGCAATAAAATAACTGATCTTCCCCAATTTTACTGGTTGTGGCCTCGTGTTCTACCTGGGCCGTTTTATTCTTAACTTCAATATAAGGGAAAGTGTGCGCACCACATTTATTACCCATCAATAATGAATCACACTGGGAAAAATTACGGGCATTCTCTGCACGGCTGTTGATGTGTACCAGTCCGCGATAGGAGTTTTGTGATTTTCCTGCCGAAATTCCTTTGGAAATAATGGTGCTTTTAGTGTTTTTTCCAAGGTGGATCATCTTAGTCCCGGTATCAGCTTGCTGAAAATTATTTGTCACGGCTATAGAATAAAATTCCCCTATTGAATTATCTCCTTTTAAAATACAGGATGGATATTTCCAGGTTACGGCCGATCCGGTTTCTACCTGTGTCCAGGAGATTTTGGCGTTTTTCTCACAAAGTCCACGTTTGGTAACGAAATTAAAAACCCCGCCTTTTCCTTCCTTATTTCCGGGATACCAGTTTTGAACGGTGGAATATTTAATTTCTGCATCGTCTAATGCAATTAATTCGACCACTGCGGCGTGCAATTGATTTTCGTCTCTGGAAGGTGCGGTACAACCTTCGAGATAACTCACATAACTGCCTTCATCGGCAATTAACAAAGTTCTTTCAAATTGGCCGGTCCCTGCCTGATTTATCCTGAAATAGGTCGAAAGTTCCATAGGGCAACGCACTCCTTTTGGGAGGTAGCAGAATGATCCATCGCTAAATACAGCAGAATTTAATGCTGCGTAAAAATTATCTTTTTGAGGCACCACGGTTCCGAGGTATTTTTTTACCAATTCCGGGTGTTCCCGGATCGCTTCCGAAATGGAACAGAAAATAATTCCTTTTTCCCCAAGGGATTTCTTGAAGGTAGTCGCAACTGAAACTGAATCCATAACTATGTCTACCGCTACCCCTGAAAGTGCTTTTTGCTCGTCTACAGAAATTCCGAGTTTTTCAAAAGTAGCAAGCAATTCCGGATCAACATCATCTAAACTTTCGTATTTGGCCTTTTTGTTTGGAGCAGAATAATAAGAGATATTCTGGAAATCAGGTTTGGGATAATGTACATTGGCCCATTCTGGCTCAATCATTTCTTCCCATGCTCTAAAGGCTTCAATCCTCCATTGTGTCATCCATTCCGGCTCTTCTTTTCGTTGTGAAATTGCCCGCACGATATCCTCGTTCAAGCCCACAGGAAATGTGTCCGATTCAATATCGGTATAAAACCCGTATTCATATTCCTTTGTCTCGAGCTCTTTCTTTAAATCGTCTTCGGTATATGCCATAATTTTATTTCAAAATTCAAAATTTAAAGTTCAGAATTATTTGAACTTACTTCCTTTGTAATCAATATTTTGAAGGTAAATCATAAATCCTCCAATTTGCCTGCTCAGCATTGTCAATTTTTCTCACTGCAATTCAAATTCTTCCTGTGACATATAATTTCGATCCAATAGCCTATACAACTGGATCTGGTTTCTTCGCAGAAAGCTTTTGCTATTGAAAAAAACTGATTAAATTCTTTATAGACATTCCTTTCAATACCTTCTGCATAATTGTCTATTGTAGAACCAGTAGTGCCGTTTATTTTGTTTTAAAGCTTATAATCTGCTTTAAGTTGGTAACCTTCAAATCGTTCAATTTTTCCAATGTTTTAAATTGCTTTGAACCTTGGATTATGAACCATAAATTTTAAATTGTTTTTACAATGAAAAACTTTCCCCACAACCACAGGTTCTCTGGGCATTGGGATTATTGAAAACGAATCCTTTTCCATTCAAACCACCCGAGAATTCCAGGATAGTTCCTGCCAGATACAGAACGCTTTTTTTATCTATTACAATTTTTATTTCGTTGTATTCAAACAACTTATCGTTTTCTGCCTGCTGTTTGTCAAACTTCAACTCATAGGATAATCCGGAGCATCCGCCACTTTTTACTCCTACGCGCACAAAGTCAATTAGTGGATTATAACCTTCATCTGTCATTAACAGGGCAATCCTTTTTTTTGCGTCTTCGCTTACCTTTATCATTGTTAACAAGATTAATTCTAAATAGTGATGCAAATATACTACAAAATTAGTGGTTTACCATTACCAAAGCATTTGTTTTGAGGATGAGAATATAAGTTTAGCCTATTAAAATTTTTGTTTAATTAACTGCTTATAATTGATCTAATTTTTAATTTGACTGGCTTATTTCTACGGCTATTTCAGATTTAAAAAATGATCTTTTTCAAATCTGGAAATCAAAAAAATCAGCATAAATATCCTTTTGCTGAAGGAATATTCATTTATTTTGTATTTCAAAATTTAAAAAGATGTTAGAAGATAGTCAACATAGCAGGACAAAACTTTCAGAATTGGGCGAATTTGGCCTGATAGATCTCCTTACCAAAAACTTACAACCAAAATTACCATCAACTATAAAGGGTATTGGCGACGATGCTGCCGTCCTCGATTTTAAAAATAAACAAATCCTTGTAACTACCGATTTCCTATTGGAAGGAGTTCATTTCGACCTGTCTTATATGCCTTTGAAACATTTGGGGTACAAAGCAGTAATGGTGAATTTATCTGATGTTTATGCGATGAACGGAACTGCTACCCAAATTACGGTGGGAATTGCTGTTTCTAACCGGTTTCCCGTGGAAGCTTTAGAGGAATTGTATGAAGGGATTGAACTTGCCGCTAATATTTACAATATTGACGTGGTAGGTGGAGATACTTCTTCTTCAGACAAAGGATTGTTAATAAGTATTACTGCGATTGGGATGGCAGAAGAGGAGGACGTGATTTACCGAAGTGGCGCAAAACCAAATGATCTTCTCGTGGTAACAGGCGATTTGGGCGCAGCGTATATGGGCCTCAATATCCTGAAACGCGAAAATGAAGTGTTCAAGGCAAATCCCAATTCACAACCTGATCTTGATGCGTACACTTATTTGATAGAACGGCAATTAAAGCCGGAAGCCAGGAAAGATATTCCGCCTTTGTTTAAATCGCTTGGTGTAAAACCGACTTCGATGATCGATATTAGCGACGGACTTTCTTCCGAAATTATACATTTGTGTAAAAGTTCTAAAGTAGGTGCTAATTTATATGAAGAAAAAATTCCTCTGGATCCTTCGGTTATTTCGGCTTGTGAAGAGTTTGAATTGGATAGTACGACAATTGCCTTAAGCGGCGGAGAAGATTATGAATTGCTGTTTACAATCGCCCAACAGGATTTTGAAAAGATAAAAGCCAATCCGCATTTTACGGTAATTGGTCATATGACTGAAGAAAATGAGGGCATGCACCTAATTACCCGTTCAAACACAAAAATCCCGTTAATTGCAAGGGGATGGAATGCAATGAAGAAAGAAGAGGATTAAGAGGCAGTCCTTGAGAATAAATTTTGAGTTCTTTTTTTGTAAAATTTAGCTAAATAAACATTGGTTTCCCTGAATTTTGGAGTAAGCCGTGCCAGAAGCCCATTAGCGGTGTCGGTCATTTCTACCCCGCACTTCTTACATTGGTACTCGTGGATATGATTGGTTACATTTTTTGAGACTTGTAATTTATGGCCAAAAATGCGGCAATAAACCTTTGAGAACTGAAATAATTGAGTGTTTGCTTTTTTCATAAAACTAATTTTATCTTGAAGAAATCTAAAGTTATAAAAAAAAGTTAAATAAACGACAAAAAGTCACAATTAATCGACAAAGGACAAAAATTTAAAAATCTCATCGCGATTTTCAAGGAATGATAAATGGCCGTCTGGCATGCTTTTTAAGGTGCAATCACATTTTTTTGCTATCGCTATGATTTCCTGGTAATCTATCACCGGATCCTGCCTGGAGGCAACTATGGTTTTGGGGCCGTGAAAGGCTTTCAGGACCTCGGTTTTATTTGTACGAATTTTCATACCTTCCAGTGCAGAAATAATGCCTTGATCAGAAAAATTCAAGGCGTCATCTATCAATCCCTGCATTTCATCTTTAAATTTCAAATTGCTTTCCTTGGGTACTAAATTTGAAACAGCCATTTTTACAAAAGCTTTTTTATTTATTCTGACCAATGCGATAGCTTTGTCTCGATTTATCTTTTTTTCTTCTGAATCTGGTAGCGGAGATGAATTTAACAGCACCAAACTTCGCACCAGTTCTGGATATTTTTCGCAAAATGCCAAACTTACATAGCCTCCCATTGAATGTCCCACCAGGCTTATCTTTTCAACTTTAAGATGTTGGAGAACTGCATGTACCGCCTCCGCAAAAAGTTCCATGGAATGAACCGGGTTTAAAATCCCGGAATTTCCGTGTCCAGGCAAATCGATGCAAATAACCTGGCGCTTTTTTGATAGTTCAGCTATAAATGGTTTCCAGATTTTACTGCTTTCTAAAAATCCGTGTAAAAATACCAAAGGATTTCCAATACCTTTGGAGGTATAGAACAACTCCGTTTTTTTATATGTCAATATCATACCGCAATATAAAATAATTTGAAAGGATAAATGAAATTTACAAAAGAGGCCCTTTTAGTGGGATTTGCATTATTTGCCATGTTTTTTGGTGCGGGAAATTTAATACTTCCTCCTTTTTTAGGCTTTTTTGCCGGTTCCCAGTGGTACCTGGTGGCATTGGGTTTTGTGATTTCCGCGGTGGGATTGCCGCTTTTGGGAATATTTGCACACGCCAGGTTGCAGGGTGGAATGTTCAATTTTGCCGAAAAAATTTCCCCGGTTTTTAGTTTGTTGTTTTGTATTCTCATTTACATTATAAGTGTTGCGCTTCCTGCTCCAAGAACTGCCGCTGTGACACACGAAATCGCCGTGCAGCCGTTTTTTGATGTTTCTCCGCTCACCACAAGTGTAATTTATTTTATTTTGGTATTTCTTTTTGTGATAAAGCGCTCTACCATAATCAACAATATCGGAAAATTCCTTACCCCGGCAATTCTTCTGTTGTTGCTCTCTATTATTTTTAGCGGATTTTTTTCTGAATATAAACCTATGGGAGAACCTGTTACAAAACTTCCTGTTTTATACGGATTTTTTGAAGGTTATCAAACCTTCGATGCCATTGCAGCATTAGTGGTTGGAGGTGTGATAATCATTTCGGTCAAACTCAAAGGCTACACCTCGGGAGTTGAAATAAGAAAAATTATAATCTCCTCGGCAATTCTGGCAGCATTTGGATTGCTGTTGGTTTACGGCGGACTCATTTACAACGGGGCAATGGTTAATTCTGAATTTCCTGCCGATATTACAAGAACTCAGTTGCTCTCTGGAATTAGCTTTTTAAACCTTGGGGCAATGGCACAAATAAGTCTGGCAGTTTTGGTTGCATTGGCCTGTTTTACTACAGCTGTCGGAATTATTACTGGTACTGCTGATTTTATGACCGAAAGAATTCATAAACCATATGTTTATCCCGTAACAGTCACCGTTGCCTGCCTTCTGGGAATATTGATGGGTGCACTGTCTGTAAATGCGATCATAGAAATTGCCCTGCCGGTATTGATGCTGATCTACCCTCTAACCATTGTCTTAATTTTATTGAATGTTCTGCCGGAACAATTCAGAACAAAATTGGTGATGAGGGCGACAGTAATTTCGACAATAATTTTTAGCCTTCCCGACTCATTGAAATATGTTTTAACCCCTGAATTGTTTGTGGATATTCAGAAATGGATCCCGCTCGCAATTTACGGTTTGGGATGGTTGCTCCCGGCTTTTCTAGCTTTCTTTATTTCCGTTCTATGGCAGAATAAAACCGGGCAAAAGGAGTAAAAATATTTGTGACTAAATTTTTTTCATCTTGGCACTCAAAATTTTTGAACTGATTTGTTTTAAAAAAGAACCCCTGATTCAAAATTATATTAATTCTGAATCAGGGGTTAAAAGATAAATTTTGACGAAAAGTTTATGAATTCATCAATTCTTCAATTTCATCAGCTTCAATAGGAATATTCCCCATTAAATTGAAAGGTTCTCCTTTTTGTTGGATTACCACATCATCTTCAAGTCGAATTCCAAAACCTTCGTCAGGAAGATAAATTCCCGGTTCTACGGTTAAAACCTGATTGGCTTGCATAGGTTCGGTTAAAATGGCATAATCATGCGTATCTAAACCTATATGATGTGAAGTTCCGTGCATAAAATATTTTTTATAAGCTGGCCAGTCCGGATCTTGATTTTTAACATCAGCCTTGTCCAGAAGACCTAATTTCAGCAGTTCAGAGGTCATTAGTTTTCCTACTTCAACATGATAATCGGCCCAGATTGTGCCTGGAACCAACAATTTTGTCGCTTCTTTTTTTACAGTGTTTACCGCATTGTAAACCTCTTTTTGCCTTTTGCTGAATTTTCCTGATACAGGAATAGTCCGGGTCATATCACTGTTATAATTTGCGTATTCTGCACCGGTATCCAGTAAGATCAAATCTCCCGCTTTGCACTGACGGTTGTTTTCAATATAATGCAGCACATTGGCAGAGTTTCCGCTGGCGATGATAGGAGTATAAGAGAACCCAGCCGAACGGTTATTTAAATATTCGTGCATTGTTTCTGCTTCTATCTGGTATTCCCAAACGCCGGGCTTAACAAATCCCAAAGTCCTGCGGAAACCTTTTTCGGTAATATTACAGGCATTTTGCATTAATTTCAATTCAATTGGATCTTTTACAGATCGCAATCTTTGTAAAATAGGATTGCTTTTTGCCACCTGGTGTGCCGGATATATCTTTAGACACCACTCAATAAAACGAGCTTCCCGTGTCTGGGTTTCAATGGAGGCGCGATAATGCTCATTTGTGTTGAAATAAACATTTTCACACTGAGTCATTACTTCGTTAAACACTTTTTCAAAATCTGATAACCAATAAACAGTTTTTATGCCGCTGGTTTCAAAGGCTTTTTCTTTGGTGAGTTTTTCGCCTTCCCAAACCGCAATATGGTCATTGGTTTCAGTTAAAAACAAAATTTCACGGTGTTTCTCATGTGGAGCATCCGGAAAAAGAACTAAAATGCTCTCTGCCTGATCTGCCCCGGTCAGATAGAAAATATCCCGTGCCTGTTGGAACGGCATGGTACTATCTGCACTAATAGGATAATTGTCGTTTGAGTTGAAAACAGCCAAACTTTTCGGCTTCATTTTAGCCATAAAGTTTTTGCGGTTTTTTATAAAGAGTTTGCTGTCTATTTGATCGTATTTCATATGTAGATATTTATTGTTTTTTATTGGTCATATGTAATTCGCATATCTTCAACGGTGATTGCATCGAGTTTACGTTATGCTCATTTCATAAATATTTATTTTGAATATTTTAATCGGATTCAAAATTAAAAAACATAGGATGAAAACCTGTTAAACTTAGTTTAAAAGATTTTAGATTTAATTAACATTTACGATTATTCATATCGATTCAACCTGTTTTGCAACTTCAAATTGGTCTTTTGAAGTTCCTTCAGCTTTTGTAATAAATGCTGAATTGCCTCCAGGCCTTCCATATTGATGTTTAGATCATAATAAAGCCGATGCATTTTTTCGAATTCTGCTATTTTATCGCAATGCACATATTCTTTTTGTTCCAGGCTAATCACTTCAATCAGGCCACTCTCGTTTAAGGAGCTGATAAATGTGTGCTCTACTTTGTAACGGACACAAAGTTCATCGATTTCTATTAAATCATTTAAATTCATGAGCGTAATTTTTGCAGTTCTTTAAATAATTCCTTTTCCCGGGTCGTGAGCTCAGTTGGCATTTTAATTTGATAGGTAATGTACAAATCCCCGAAATGCCCCTCTTTTTTATATTTTGGGAAACCCTTTCCTTTTAATTTAATTTGGGTGCCGGGCTGGGTTTCAGGTTTTACATTGAGTTTCACCTTTCCTGTAAATGTATCTACAGTGATTTCCCCACCCAATAATGCCGTGTAAAAATCCACCTCTACCGTGGTATATAGATTTTCTTTTTCCCGCTTGAATTTTGTGTCGTTTACAATATTAAAAGTGATTAGGAGATCGCCGTTTGGCCCGCCATGAATGCCAGGACCCCCGTGTCCTTTTATTTTTATGGTTTGGCCGTTTTCAACCCCGGCAGGAATTGTGATCCGGATATTTTTTCCGTTTACCGTTAAAGTGTGTTTTTTGCTGGTGGAAACATCAGATAAATTGAGCCGAAGTTCCGCGTTAAAATCCTGTCCTTTATATTGTGGGCTTCTTCCCGTACCTCTTGATCTTGCGCCGCCCCCGAACATTTGTTCAAAAAAATCGGAAAAAGTATCGTTGTCAAAATTCCCGGAATAAGATTGTTGCCTGCCACCGCCAAAACCACCGCCGGCATGTTGCTGTTGCTGGCGCTGTGCATTTTCAAATTGCTCTGCGTGTTCCCAGTCTTTTCCGTGCTTATCGTATTTTTTGCGATTTTCCGGATCACTAAGCACCTCATTCGCTTCGTTTATTTGCTGAAATCTCGCCTGGGCACTTTTATCATTTGGATTGAGGTCCGGATGATATTTTCGCGCGAGTTTCCTGTAAGCTTTTTTTATGTCTGCCTGGCTGGCCGATCTGTCGAGTTCCAGGATTTTGTAGTAATCTATAAACTCCATTTAATTTGAAAATTATTGGTTACCTCTAAATTAAGGATTCTAAAATTCATTGGGTAATAAATTTTTTTTTAAATTTAACTCGTTGAAAAATAGATTCAATTAATGGATTTTCATTGAAGTATTATTAAATTTATATAGATAATACTGATGGTTTTACTTGAAACACGTTGAAATCTCATGGTTATTTTAATTAATTCTAAATTAAATTTTTAATAACCTAAAAGTTTGTTAAAAACTATAAGTAGGTGTAATTTTGTTCATCTTAAAAATTTTATTAAACAATCAAATCAATGGGTGGATTCCTAAAATATTCAGTAGCAAAAAAGTTTGCTATGGCTTTATCGGGACTTTTTCTAGTCCTGTTTCTAGCTCAACACTTTATTATTAATTTCACGTCGGTTATTAATCCCGATATTTTTAATGAATTTTCTCATTTTATGGGCACCAACTTTCTGGTCCAGGCAATTGTGCAGCCCATACTTATTTTTGCCGTAGTGTTTCACTTTATTATGGGATCCGTTCTTGAAATCCAAAACAGGAAGGCAAGAAATATTGGTTATGCGAAATATACCGGGAGCGCGAATTCCAGCTGGATGTCCAGAAACATGATTTGGTCTGGAGCTGTAGTTTTAGCTTTCCTTGGCCTTCACTTTTATGATTTTTGGTTTCCCGAGATAGCGCATAAATATTTAGAGTCCAATCCGGAAGATGGCACAAGGTATTTTGGAGAATTGGTGGCAAAATTTCAGAGCCCGGTAAGAACAGGTTTGTATGTAGTATCGTTTATATTCTTAATGCTTCATTTACTGCACGGATTTGCTTCTTCCTTCCAGTCACTGGGAGTCAAAAATAAATACCAAAAGGGTTTAGAAGGATTTCACAGTGGTTCTTCACGTTGGGTATATGGATTGACCAAAGGTTTTGCGATTGTGATTCCATTAGGGTTTATTTTTATAGCTCTCTTTCATTATATTAATAACGCTTAAAAGGTAAATTTATGTCAGTTTTAGATTCAAGGACACCGAAAGGACCTCTTTCAGAAAAGTGGTCCAAATATAAAGACGAGATTAAGCTTGTTAATCCCGCCAACAAAAGAAATATTGATGTTATTGTTATAGGGACCGGACTTGCCGGGGGAAGTGCTGCCGCAACGTTGGCAGAACTTGGATATAACGTAAAAACATTTTGCTATCAGGATTCCCCGCGCAGAGCGCATTCAATTGCAGCCCAGGGAGGAATTAACGCAGCAAAGAATTATCAGAATGACGGAGACTCCAATTATCGACTTTTTCATGATACCGTGAAAGGTGGCGATTATCGTTCCCGTGAAAGCAATGTATATCGTTTAGCTGAAGTATCCGGAAATATTATCGACCAGTGTGTTGCACAGGGAGTTCCTTTCGCCAGAGAATATGGTGGATTATTGGACAACCGCTCATTTGGTGGGGTTTTGGTTTCCCGTACTTTTTACGCTAAAGGACAAACAGGACAACAATTATTGTTGGGCGCATATTCAGCAATGAACCGCCAGATTAACCGCGGAAAGATAAAAGCATATAACAGGCACGAAATGCTTGATTTGGTGGTTGTAGGTGGCAAAGCACGTGGAATTATTGCCCGGGATTTAGTTTCCGGTGAAATTGAAAGGCACAGTGCTCACGCCGTTGTGATTGCTTCCGGGGGTTATGCAAATGTGTTTTACCTCTCTACCAATGCAATGGGAAGCAATGTAACTGCATCCTGGAAAATTCACAAAAAAGGAGCTTATTTCGCAAACCTTTGTTTTACACAAATCCACCCAACCTGTATTCCGGTTTCTGGAGATCATCAGTCTAAACTGACCTTGATGTCTGAATCGCTAAGGAATGATGGTAGAATTTGGGTTCCGGCAAAATTAGAGGATGCGAAAGCAATCCAGGCCGGGAAATTAAAACCTACAGAAATTAAAGAAGAAGACAGGGATTATTATTTGGAAAGAAGATATCCTGCATTTGGAAACCTTGTGCCTCGTGATGTGGCTTCAAGAGCAGCAAAAGAGCGTTGTGATGCCGGTTTTGGCGTCAATAAAACCGGAGCAGCAGTTTATCTTGATTTTGAAACTTCTTTCATGCGTTATGGAGAAGAAGCGGCAACTTCTCAGCATATCGAAAATCCTTCAACTGAAAAAATAAGGGAATTAGGGAAAGCCGAGATAGAAGCAAAATACGGTAACCTGTTCCAGATGTACGAAAAAATCGTCGATCAAAATCCGTACGAAACCCCAATGATGATTTATCCTGCTGCCCACTATACAATGGGTGGAATTTGGGTAGATTACGATTTACAAACTACTATTCCTGGTTGTTATTCTGCAGGGGAAGCCAATTTTTCAGATCACGGTGCAAACCGTTTGGGCGCTTCAGCATTAATGCAAGGTTTGGCCGATGGGTATTTTGTTTTACCTTATACCATAGGAAATTATTTAGCTGCCGATATCAGGACCGGTTCAATTTCTACTGAATTACCTGAGTTTGAAGAAGCTGAAAAGAATGTTCGCCTTCAATTGGAAAAATTGATAAATAATAAAGGAACTAAATCTGTTGACCATTTCCATAAACGTCTTGGAAAAATAATGTGGGATAAGGTTGGTATGTCACGTAATGCTATTCACTTGAATGAGGCGATTGTCGAAATTAAAGCACTTCGCGAAGAATTTTATAAAGACGTTCGGGTTCCTGGCAATGCAAATGAAATGAATCCTGAACTTGAAAAAGCTGGCAGGGTAGCCGATTTCCTTGAATTAGGTGAATTATTGGCCAAGGATGCTTTGCACAGAAATGAATCTTGTGGAGGTCACTTTAGGGAAGAATATCAAACTAAAGATGGGGAAGCCCTTCGGGATGATGAGAACTTTATGTATGCGGCTGCCTGGGAATACACCGGAGCACCGGCTGATGCCATCCTTCATAAAGAAGAATTGAATTATGAAAATATCGAAGTTAAAACACGGAGCTATAAATAAGATTTGAGTAATGAGTATTGAGTATTGAGACGAATACGTCATAATACTCACTACTCATTACTCACTACTCAATACTATAAAGTATGAAGCTTACACTAAAAATTTGGCGTCAAAAAAACGCTTCCGCTAAAGGAAAAATTGAAACCTATCAAATTGACGGAATAGAACCTGAGATGTCCTTTCTGGAGATGCTCGATGTCCTTAATGAAGGATTTGTTGCAAAAAACGAGGAACCTGTGGTTTTTGATCACGATTGCCGGGAAGGTATTTGTGGCTCCTGTAGCTTACAAATAAATGGCGAACCTCATGGACCAGACAGTTTAATTACTACCTGCCAGTTGCATATGCGCAGGTTCAACGATGGGGATACCATCGTAATTGAGCCATTCAGAGCTACCGCATTTCCTGTAATAAAAGATTTGATGGTTGACAGAACTTCTTTTGACAGGATTCAACAAGCCGGTGGATATATCTCGGTTAATACTTCGGGAAATACCCAGGATGCCAATGATATTCCTATCGCTAAGGAAGATTCAGATCTTTCGTTTAATGCTGCAACTTGTATAGGTTGTGGAGCATGTGTTGCGGCTTGTAAAAATGCGAGTGCTATGTTGTTTACAGCAGCTAAAGTGAGCCAGTTTGCATTACTTCCCCAGGGTAAAGTGGAAGCCGACAGGCGGGTACTTGCAATGGTGGAACAAATGGATAAAGAAGGATTTGGAAACTGCACCAACACCGGCGCTTGCGAAATTGAATGCCCTAAAGGTATTTCCCTTGAAAACATCGCACGCATGAACCGTGAGTATATGTTTGCAGACAAAAAGGAATAAAAATTCGTTTATTAATAAGGTGACGGCAATAGTTTATACCGGAAATTAAGTAACGATCTATTTATCAGATTAATAGTCTTTTATCTATTTTCTATTTTCTTTCGTCTGTTTAATAATAAATAATTCAATCCCGGATTCTAATAGAATTCGGGATTTTTTTTGCATCTTATTTAAAAATTAGTTTATGGCTCATTCAGATTTTTTTACATCAAAATTGATAGGTGAAAAGGACAGCATTTTTTCCATAATGAGTCAGCTTGGCCAAAAACATAATGCAATTGATCTCTCCCAGGGTTTTCCCAATTTTGAGACGGATGATCGCTTAAAGGAATTGGTGACCAAAGCGATGAAAACCGGGCATAACCAATATGCTCCAATGGCCGGCGTATTAGAACTTCGGCACGAAATTGTTAAAAAAATAGAAGCTTTATACGGAAAAAAATATGATGAAAATACCGAAGTTACCGTCACTCACGGCGCCACACAGGCAATTTATTCAGCCATAACCTCATTCGTCCATCAGGGAGATGAGGTTATTGTTTTTAAACCTGCGTACGATACTTATGAGCCAACGATCAAATTGAATGGAGGCGTTCCGGTTTTAATTCAGTTAAAAGGAATCGATTTCAGTATTGACTGGCAGGAAGTGGAGGAAAAAATCACTTCAAAAACCAGGATGATCATCATTAATTCCCCTCACAACCCCAGCGGCACTTTACTGAGCGAAGCTGATATGAAAAAACTGGAAAATATATTAAAAAACACAAATATTATTTTGCTGAGTGATGAGGTATATGAACATCTCGTTTTTGACGGAAACCACCATCACAGTGCGGTTTCATTTCCCGGTTTGGCAGAACGGGCAATGGTTTGTGCTTCCTTCGGAAAAACTTTTCACAACACAGGCTGGAAAACCGGTTACTGTGTCGCCCCCGAAGAATTGATGAAAGAAATAAGGAAAGTACATCAATTGACTGTTTTTTGTGTTAACCATCCAATGCAACAGGCCTACGCTGAATATCTTAAAACTCCTGAACATTATCTCGATCTGGGAAAATTTTATCAGCAAAAAAGAGATCGGTTTTTGGGATTGATTAAAGGCAGTAAATTTAAGGGAAATGCCTCGGCAGGAACCTATTTTCAAGTATTGGATTATTCTGAAATTACGGGAGAAAATGATATTGAATTTGCAAATCGACTCATTAAGGAATATGGCATAGCCACTATCCCAATTTCAGTTTTTAATATTGATAATATAGACAATAAACAATTGAGGTTTTGTTTTGCGAAAACTGATGAAACTCTTGTGAAGGCAGCGGAAATGTTAAATAAAATCCAATAATTTCCTTTTGATTTGCTTATTTCCCTTTTAGCCGTTCATTTACGAAACTGCGCACTAATTCTGTCGTAATCCCAAATAACACGTGGGCAAATAATTCATTAGCCTGCATTTTAATTGGAATATCCACAGGTTTTGATTCGAGACCCAGGAGCGGAAGGGAAGTTTCGTGGGTTGAAAACCAGGTTGTAGCTCCTAAAATAGCGCCATCGGTAAGTTTAAATTCATCTTTATCCTTTTTTCCATAACCATAGGCGGCTCCAAGGCTGGCGCCAAAGGGGAAACCTACCAGCTGCTCAACCAAAGCTTCATTATTACTGCTGATGGGGCTCCCCAAAATTTTGGTTGATAATTCGTCAACTATTTTAATTTGTGCAGATCTTTGTTCAACTTTTCTTACGGGAAGAAATTGTTCAACAATGCTCTTTACGGCAGTTCCTGCTAAACCACCTAAAATTCCGGCAATTAATCCTCTTGAAGTGCTGGCAGCGAATGAATTTCGTTGGAAAAAGCTAACTTGGTCCATAATATTTGATTTTCCAATAAAATTATTTATATTCTTGTTTTAAACCAATCATTTAACAAGCATTTAGCAGGGAAGTATTGAAAATTTTATAAAATTTAAGAATGAACAAAAATTTAAACATAGCTATAATTCAGGCAAATCTTGTATGGGAAGATGTCGATAAAAACCTGGTTTTATTTTCTGAAAAGATCCAATTAATTGATGAAAATATCGATTTAATCGTGCTGCCGGAAATGTTCAGTACCGGCTTTTCCATGAATGCCGGAAATCTTGCCGAACCACCGCAAGGAACTGCTTTTAAATGGATGCAGGAAATAGCCAGAAAAAGAAAAGTCGCTGTAACCGGGAGTGTAATAGTTAAGGAAAACAACAATTATTACAATCGGTTGTATTTTGTATTCCCGGACGCTACATTTAAAACCTACGATAAACGCCACACTTTTACCCTTGCCGGGGAAGATAAAACCTATACCGCCGGCACTGAGAGGTTAATTGTGGAATATAAAGGCTGGAAAATTTGTCCGCTTATTTGTTATGATCTTCGGTTCCCGGTTTGGGCAAGAAACACTGTAGATTACGATTTGTTGCTCTATGTTGCCAACTGGCCGGAAACCAGGATAAACGCCTGGGATATTTTATTGCAGGCGCGAGCCATAGAAAATATGTCTTACTGCATTGGAGTTAACAGGACCGGCACTGACGGAAATAAATATAGGTATAACGGGCATTCTGCTGTATATGACTGTTTGGGAAAAGCCTTGTTTAAAAATGATCAGGCAAGCGAATTCACACAAGTTGTGGGTTTGGAAAAATCGCATGTTTCAGAAACCCGTGAAAAGCTGAAATTTCTTCAGGACAGGGATAGTTTTATTTTAAAATAAAGGTTTCGTTGATATCCCAATTTGGCCGTATGTCCATGAGATCCGGGAAGTAAATAATTTCCTCGGGCATTATTTTCTTGAGGTAATTTCCGGTATCCCACTTCCCGTTTTCATTCGTGTCATAAATCACCCTGATAAGATACTTGCCCGGGGAAACCAATTCAAACCGAAACTTGCTTTCTGAAGTGGAATATTTTTCGGCTATAACCACTCCTTTTTCATCGGTAAGCTGAATAATAATAGGGAAATTCCTGACATTTTGCAGGTTGAGGTTCAGGTTTCCATAATCGGAATATGCCCTGGTCCTTAGGTTTGCACGGATGGTATCGTTGGTGTTATTGAGAAAATCGGTTATTGCACCGGGTAAAACGGTAATTCCATAAGTTTCATTTTCATTATGATCAAATTTCAGAAGCAGGGAGTTTTCATAAGGCCTTATTTCCGAAGTAAAAGTTACGGCGAGCGAATCCTTATTGATTATTTTAATGAGGGTGTCATTTTTTTTCACCAGAGGGAAATTGGCATTTAATAGCACCTTTTTGCCGAAATCCAGGTTACCGGAAGGTTGCAGTGCTATTATTAGAGAATCTTTTGGGATATCTGTTAGACGGGTCAACAAAGTATCTGATAGGTTCGGGGTGGTAATTTGCAACCTAAGGCTATCTGTTTCCAGGGGTGGTTTATAATAGAAATAAAGACTATCCTTATCGGTTACTTTTGAAATTCGGTATTCAATATCTGCTGCTTCCGGGTTTAAAAATTTAAATTTTATACTGTCAAGATCTGTTTTTCCCCGGTAACCAATCAGTATTTTCTGGTTTGTTTCCTGTTTTGGACGTTCTGCCTTAAAGGATAGTTCTTCCCTAAACATGACCAGGTTAAAAGTAGTATCGGTTGGAATGGTGATACGCTGATCTATAAATCCGATTTTTTCCCTTCCCGGGTTGTATTTGTAATCATTGTTTAAATCCTGTATAGCAATTAATTGATAAGGTCCTTCTTTTAAATTGGAAAGTTCAAAAGTTTTAAGACTGTCTAGAGTGTTGGTAATATATCTGGGAGGCGTTTTATAAACAAGGGAATCGGAATAATTTTCATCTACTTCATACAACATCACCGAAATATATGGATTGGCTTCCTTTAAAAGCGCATCTGAAATTGTTCCAGAAACACTCAGGGAATCAATGTAACTGCCTGTGGAAAACACGTATTTAAAATAGGGCAGCTGGTTGCCCTCATTGTTGTCTACCACGCTATTTCCAAAGTTAAAAGCATAGGTGGTATTTTCCTGCAGGGTGTCATTAATACGAATCCTAATATATTTTTGTGCCGAACCCAAAGGGGTTATATCCGGTTTTAGTTCCATTGGCGGGGAAATGATAATTTGTTGCTGGGGTTTTTCCAGCTTAATATATTCATCGAAATATATCCGAATTTCCTTTTTATTAAAATTCACCGAATAATTTTCCGGTGCCGCGCGTAAAAATACAGGCGGAATTGAATCCAGCTTTCCTCCCGTAGGAGTTCCTCTTTTAGCACATTGCACAAGAAACAACGATATAAGAATAATTAATAATCCGGAAAAATACTTTTTCATGAACACCAGAATTTTAAACAAAGAAACAATTATTTTTTCTTTCTGTCAGCCTGTAACAGCCATGGTTGCAATGCTTATTTTTACACCTCCGGCTTCCTTGAGAGTGTTTGCGCAGGCTTCAAGCGTGGCACCTGTAGTGATTAGATCGTCCACCAACAACACGTGTTTGTTTTTAATGTCCTGAGGCCTCGCGAGAATAAAAGTTTCTTCAATATTGCCCCATCTTGCTAATCGCTCTTTCATGGTTTGTGTAGTCGAAAACGACTTTTTTAAGAGTACCTGGTCTAAATAAGGAATTTTTAAAGCTTCGGCAAGTCCCTTTCCAAAACCCTCCACCTGGTTGAACCCCCTTGATCTCAACTTCAATTTATGTAAAGGCACGGGAATAACCGCGTCTATCTCACAATATGCCGGAATTTTTGCCAATTCTGCGCCCAACCAGGCTCCTAAAAAGCTGCCAATTTCCTGTTGACCTTTATATTTTAATTGATGTATTAGCTTTTGAACGCTGCCTTTCTTTTTAAAAATTAATAGGGAGGTTGCGTTTTCAACTGACACCCTGCCGTAAAATACTTTTTTAACGGGATTTTCGTTATTAAAGCTATAATTGGCAACAGGCAACTCATGTAAACACTTCAAACAAAGTACCCGCTCGTTTTTTAACAAGGGATCGTCGCAGATCTGACAAATCTTCGGATAAAATAAATTGACTAATTCTTGAAACATTCGTTAATGAATTGTATTTTGCGTCTTTTAATTCCTAAATTTACAAACTAAATTACATAATATGATGACCGAAAATAAAAGTAATACTGCACTTAAAATTCTAACCGGGGTTTTGGCAGTGGCCTTAGTAGCCCTTGGAATTTATACCATAAAATTTTACAACGAAGAAAGGGAAAATAAAGCCATTCTTCAAAAAGAAAAAACGGTTATTGAGGATGAACTTAACGATCTAATTATAAAATACGATGAAGCTATTGCCACTAACGTGGTGATGGATCAAAACCTGGTAGATGCCCGTGAACGCATTTCAGTACTTTTGGACTCTGTAAAAGATGCCGATGCCAATCTGGTGCTTATTTCCAGATACCGAAGGGAAATAGGCTCTTTAAAAAATGAGAAGGAACGCTTGTTCAGGGTTGTGGATAGCCTGAGCAATCAAAACAGGATGCTTTCTACAACAATAGACAGTACTAATACCGTTTTGGCTCAAAGAGTTCGTTTATCTGATTCGCTGGAGGTAACCAATCAAAATTTATCTACCAAAGTTGACAGGGCAGCCCAATTAAAAATCACCTCGTTAAAGGGGATGGGAGTAATTGTTCGCAACAGTGGGAAATTGGTTGAAAACGACCGTATTGGAAGAATAGACCAGATAAGGACGTGTTTTACAATAACAGAAAATGCTTTGGCAGGCGCCGGGGAAAGGGATGTTTATGTGCAGGTGTACAATCCTAAAAATGAACTGGTGGGCGATCAAATTGTGGTTCAACACGAAGGTGGACCAATGGTTTACAGTGCTCAATCCAAGATATTTTACGAAAATGAAGAATTGGATGTTTGTATCTTGTCAAACACTATAGAAGAAAATTTGATGGCAGGGACTTATAAAGTCTATGTTTATGCAGGGCCGCAATTAATTGGTACATCTTCCTTCAGCTTGAAATAATAATAATTAAAAAAATCGCGAACCGCCTTGTTATCAAGGCGGTTTTTTTATTTTTGTGCTATGGCAAAACAAGAAGATTTATTCAAAAATGTGATTTCCCATGCAAAAGAGTATGGATATATTTTCGCATCAAGTGAGATTTACGACGGGTTAAGTGCAGTATACGATTACGGTCAAAACGGCGCAGAGCTAAAAAAGAACATCCGGGAATATTGGTGGAAAAGTATGGTGCAAATGCATCAAAATATAGTTGGTTTAGACGCATCTATCCTAATGCACCCAAAAACCTGGGTAGCTTCCGGGCATGTAGATGCTTTTAACGACCCCTTAATTGATAATAAGGATTCAAAAAAGCGTTATCGTGCCGATGTTCTGGTTGAAGATTTTGCTGAAAAGCTGAATATTAAAGCCCTGAAAGAAATAGAAAAAGCAAAAAAACGCTTTGGAGATGCCTTTAATGAGCAGGAGTTTGTAACCACCAATGAAAGGGTAAAAGGATATCTTTCGCAACGAAGGGAAATTCTTGCACGTCTTGGAGATTCCCTCACCAGGGAAGATTTAAAAGACGTAAAAGCTTTAATTGAAGAATTGGAAATAGCCGATCCTGAAACGGGGTCAAAAAACTGGACCGATGTGCGGCAGTTCAATTTGATGTTTGGCACAAAAATGGGCGCATCTGCCGATACTTCTACCGATTTGTATTTGCGGCCGGAAACGGCTCAAGGGATATTTGTGAATTTTGCAAATGTCCAGAAAACAGGGAGAATGAAAATTCCTTTCGGAATAGCGCAAACCGGAAAGGCCTTCAGAAATGAGATTGTCGCCAGGCAGTTTATTTTCAGGATGCGGGAGTTCGAGCAAATGGAAATGCAATTTTTTGTGCGTCCCGGCGAAGAAATGAAATGGTATGAGCACTGGAAGGAAGCCCGAATCAAATGGCATTATTCCCTGAAACTTGGCCAAGAAAATTACCGTTTTCACGATCACGATAAATTGGCGCATTATGCCAATGCCGCGACCGATATTGAATTTGATTTCCCCTTCGGATTTAAGGAATTGGAAGGCGTTCATTCCCGCACCGATTTCGATCTAAAAGCCCACGAAGAACATTCAGGAAAGAAATTGCGGTTTTTTGATCCTGAACTCAATGAAAATTATGTGCCTTATGTTATAGAAACTTCTATTGGACTGGACAGGATGTTCCTGGCCGTTTTATCCTCATCATTAAAGGAAGAAACTTTAAAAGATGGTTCTTCCAGGACGGTTTTAAAATTACCGGCTATTTTGTCGCCTACCAAAGCAGCCATTCTTCCCCTTGTAAAAAAAGACGGCCTGCCCGAACTTGCACAAGAAATTGTAGCTGAATTAAAATGGGATTTTATGGTTCAATACGATGAAAAAGATGCTATCGGAAGAAGATATCGCCGTCAGGATGCTGCAGGCACTCCGTTGTGCATTACCGTAGACCACGATTCTTTGGAAGACAGATCGGTTACGGTTCGTTACAGGGATTCGATGGAACAAAAAAGGGTGTTAATTTCAGAATTGGCAACTATTATAAGGGAAGAAGTAGATTATAAGAACTGGATGAAGGAGTAGAACTTTAAATATATATTAACAGTAAATTAAGAGGCAATTATAATAATTAATTGCCTCTTTTATTTATTATAATCTATAATTGACTATTTTTAAAGTTTTAATGTGAATTGCAATTTTTCAAAATAATATGGTCAAAATTTTACAATATTTGAGTCTTTTCATTTTCCTTTTTTCGCTGCAAATAACAGCCCAAAAAAGGGAAATCTCGGGGCCTGTTTATATAGATTCTGCTAAGGCAGTTCATGTTTCTGCCATTTCCCAAAGAAAGTTGAAAGCGCCATCGGTGGAATTTAAAATTGTGAACCCAAGGAACAGGGGGATCAACAAAGTAGTTCCTGGAAAAGGCTTACCTAAGGCAGTGGATAAAACCCGCCAGGATAAATTTGGGGAATTACCTTCTAAAAAGCCCATTTTATCATTTGATGCCGTTGTTTCCAGATCTACTCCTACAGATCCTACCGGGGCGGCAGGTCCAAATCATTACGTAAACGGCTGGAATTCGGCTTTTTCTATATTTGATAAGAACGGAAACCAGGTTTCTCCCCCAGCTTCTCTGGCAAGTATAGGCGGGACATTTACAAACGAAACCCTTGGAGACCCCATTATTTTATACGATGAGTTTGCCGACAGGTTCCTGATCACCCAATTTAGCGATACCCCGGAAAGTTTTCTGGTGGCAGTTTCTCAAGGCTCGGATCCTGTGAATGACGGTTGGTTTACCTATAGATTCTCAACCAACGGGGTCTTACCGGATTATCCAAAAATTTCAGTTTGGAGTGATGGGTATTATGTAACCACCAATAAAAATGCCAATTCAGCCAGTACCAGTCAGGTGGTTTACGTATTGGAACGGGATAAAATGCTCGTAGGGGAGGAATTTGCAAAAGTGATTTCATTTCCCTTGCCGGGAGTGAATACCAATGGTTTTTACAGTCCTGCGGGTTTTCACGCAATGGGAGGTGAGTTGCCACCAATAGGAAATTCCCCAATTGTATATATGCAGGACGATGCCTGGGCGGGGATTTCAGAAGATCATTTAAAACTCTGGAATATTAATGTCAACTGGAATTCGCCCATGAGTTCTACCATACAGGAATCCCAGGAATTAGGGACTGCAAATGGGGTAAGCCCGTTTATAGCAACCTTTGATGGAGGCTCTTTTTCCAATTTAAATCAGCCCAATGATGGTCCGGATGTAGATGCTTTACAAGCTGCCATGATGTATATGACGCAATACCGAAGATTTCCAGGTTATAACGCAGTAGTAATGAATTTTGTGGTCGATATAAATCCTACTGCTGCAGAGCATGCTGGAATAAGATGGTATGAATTGCGGCAAGACCGGAATGGAGGACCTTGGCGTGTTCATCAGGAAGGAACTTATGCCCCCGATAAAAGTGACCGCTTCAGCGGAAGTATAGGAATGGACAAAGAAGGAAATATTGGCCTTGGATTTACCGTTTTGGATGATAGTCCCCAAAGACCGGTTTTTCCCTCAATTCGTTACACCGGAAGATATGCAAATGATCCTTTGGGAATCATGACGTTACAGGAAACATCCATCGTGGAAGGCAGAAGTATCAATCCGCGAAACAGGTATGGCGATTACGCGCATTTAACCATAGATCCTTCCGATGATCTTACCTTCTGGCATAATGCGGAATATTTTGATGGCCTGGATCGGAAAAACCGGGTTGGGGTGTTCAGGCTAGCACCAGATTTTAATAACGATGTGGGGATTATCGCAGTGGTAAATCCAATAAACGCAACGCTTTCCAATGCCGAAGAAATAACAGTCACTATTAGAAATTTCGGGGTTAATGCGCAATCAAATATTCCGGTGAGTTATTCAATTGATGGTGGACAAACCCTTACCGAAGTGTTTACCGGAAGTGTCGCAGGAACCAGCTCTGTAAATTTCACTTTTTCTGCAACTGCAAATATGGGAGTAATTGGTCAGACTTATGAGATCATTGCTTCGACAAATTTAGGGATTGACGAACAGGTCGAGAATGATTCATTTACTGCTAATATCACCAATCTTTTTCCTACAGATGTTGGGGTAACTTCAATAGACGCTCCTTCAACTGGATTGTCGTTAACATCTTCAGAAGTTGTGACTGTTACAATAGAGAATTTTGGAGGGGAGCCTCAGTCAAATATTCCTGTATCCTATCAACTTGAGAATAACGCGAGTGTAAATGAAGTTTTTACCGGAACCATTCCGGTTGGAGAAAATGCAGTTTACACTTTTTCAGAATCAGCTAACCTTTCAAGATTTGGGAGATTTTTAATATCTTCCCAAACCAATTTAGCAGGGGATGGAAATACAGCCAACGATGGAGTTATTAAATCTGTTGCCAATTTAAATTGTATCCCCGACGGTTCCAATTGTAATTTAGGTGATGGGATCTTCTCGTTTGAATTGGGGAGTATTTTAAATGAAAGAATTCCCTGTACCACTGGTTATGAAGATTTTATCACCTCCTCCACAGATTTGGATCGCTCAAAAAGCAACTTTACAGTAACCGTAATATCCTTGTTTAGCAACAACGAAAATGAACAGCTTTCATTGTGGATTGACCTGAATGACAATGGTGTTTTTGACGATGAGGAAAGATTAATTTCAAACCAGGTAATTCCTTCTTCAAATACTGCTCATTCCTTTGACTTCACACTTCCCGCTGATGCTCCATTGGGTCAACATTTATTGAGGGTAAGGGCTGGGGACATGGGGCAAGATGGAGAATTGAACGATCCTTGCAGTGTGATGGAATATGGTACCACACATGATTATTCGGTTAAAATTATCGACAGCACGCTGGATTTGGACGATTTTCTTTTGAACGAAGCAATTTTGACAATTGTCGATCAAAAAAACGGAATCTTCAGGGTCTTCCTCGAAACCGATTTTGACCAAACCTTACGAATTACTGTGCATAATGTTTTGGGTCAAAAAATGATTGAGAACAAGGTTGATAGCCAGGGGGATGGTTATTTGTACGAATTTGACATGTCCTATGCGGCAACCGGGGTTTATTTATTGCGAATAGGAACACGGGAAGTTGGGATTGTTAAACGCTTCATTGTAAAATAATCCGAAAAAAAAACTTGTGGGGGATTCTATCAGAATTTTTCAACTTTAAAAAGCGTCCGGAATAACCTGAAAAGCATTCCGTTTTTCCTATTTTTGGAAAAATTAAAATTCCGCATGAAAATTATCTCTTACAATGTAAATGGAATAAGGGCCGCGCTACGAAAAGGATTTTTGGATTGGTTAATCCAGGCCGATCCCGATATACTTTGTTTACAGGAAATTAAAGCAAATCCGGAGCAATTTGATCTAAAACCCTTTGAAGATGCCGGATATACTTACAATTACTGGTATCCCGCACAAAAAAAAGGCTATAGTGGAGTCGCTATTTTAAGCAAGCACAAGCCCCTAAATATTGAATATGGCACCGGAATAGATTATATGGATTTTGAAGGCCGTAATTTGCGGATGGATTTCGAAGGATTCTCAGTGATGAGCCTTTATTTGCCATCAGGAACCAACATTAAACGCCTGGACCTTAAATTAAAATATATGGCCGATTTCCAGCGCTATATAGATTTATTAAAATTAAAAATTCCCAATTTGATCATCTGTGGCGATTACAATATTTGTCACGAAGCCATTGATATTCACGATCCGGTAAGGCTCAAAAATACCTCTGGCTTTTTGCCTGTTGAGCGGGAATGGATAAACGAATTTATGGATAGCGGATTTATAGATTCTTTCAGATATTTCAATAAAGAATCCGATAATTATTCCTGGTGGAGCTACCGCGCAAATTCAAGAGAAAACAACAAAGGCTGGCGTATAGATTATAATCTTGTGTCCGGGCCAATGGAAAGTAAATTAAAACGAGCCGTTATTTTGCCTGAAGCGAAACACAGTGATCACTGTCCGGTTTTAGTGGAATTTGAAAAATGTTTTTAAAATAAGCACCTATGTCAAACAAAATTTTTCTGGTTACAATATTCCTGGGATTAATATTTTCCTCTTGTGTATCATCAAAGGTTCACAAAGATTTGCAGGGTCAATATGACAATCTGCAAGTTAAAAATCAAAAACTTTCAAACGATCTAAAAGAAACCCGTTCTAAAGGTGAAAGGGATCTTGCAACCCTTCAGGAAGAATATAAGAGTTTAAAGGCAGAGCACGATCAACTGCAATCAGATCTTAATAATATTGAAGCTAAATATGAAAGTCTGAAAAATTCGTATGATGCCTTAGAAGCAAATAGCTCCACAGAAATCGCCGAAAACTCCAAACGCAACAGGGAACTTTTGGCGGAACTGGAAGAAAAGGAAAATAAGCTCCGGGTTGAACAGACGAGATTGGAGAAATTGCAAAAGGACCTGGCTTCGCGTTCAAAAAGGATTGATGAGCTGGAAGGACTAATTGCCGCCAAAGACGCCAAGATGAATGCTTTAAAAACGGCAGTTTCCAACGCACTGACCAATTTTGAAGGAAAAGGATTAACAGTAGAGCAACGGAACGGGAAAGTTTATGTTTCCATGGAAAATAAATTGCTGTTCAGTTCAGGAAGTTGGGCGGTTAATGCCGAAGGTAAAATAGCGGTACAACAGCTGGGAGCCGTTTTGGCACTGAATCCGGATAT
>Ga0307486_1000562_pt1 | contig 33445 bp, 32 predicted proteins | sample CBIW02metaG_FD_203663 | JGI IMG/M metagenome (GOLD analysis project Ga0307486, IMG submission 203663) | Sea-ice brine microbial communities from Beaufort Sea near Barrow, Alaska, United States - CBIW 0.2 | ecosystem: Environmental > Aquatic > Marine > Coastal | place: USA: Alaska | collected... | reverse complement strand
TGATCTTGTGATGAAGTGATGTTGTGATGATTTGTTGAAGTTGAAGTCAACTTGGAAATTCCGGGGCATAGGGGTGAGGTTCCACCCCGAAGCGTCGGGGCGCAAAATTCGTTTTAATCCGTGCAATTCGTGTTTTTACAGATCCGTGTAATTCGTTTTAATCCGTGCAATCCATGATTTCCCCAAATCCGTGTAATTCATTTTAATCCGCGTTTTCCACTCAATACTCAATACTCATTACTCACTACTCTTTCATAAAACCCAATATTCCTCTTCACCACCACCCCTGTAGAAAACTTCGCAACCACCTGCTCCCGGGCTGCTTTTCCCATTTTTTCCGCAAGAACGGGATCATCCAGCAATTGCAGGATTTTCCCGGCGTATTTTTGATGGTCTTTTGGATCTACCGTAAACCCGGTGACGCCGTCTATCATCACTTCTTTTGCCCAGCCGATGTCTGAGGTTACCAATGCTTTTTCCATCGCCATAGCTTCCAGCCAGGTCATGGGGAGGGCTTCGGCGAAGCTGGGAAGGACTACTACATTCGCGGCGGCTATTTGTGCCAGCACCATTTCATAAGGCAGCACGCCCAGCCATGAGGTGTTTTTTATGGCTGCGGGGGAAAGTTTTTCCAGGATCATTTTTTTGGTGGATCGGCCGGTGAGCTGGTCTTTTACGTCTTTTCCGGCAAAGAGGAGCCTGGCTTCCGGTTTTTTCGCTATTATAAGATTAAAGATATCTGCCAGTTCCAAAACACCTTTTTTCCTGATGATGCTTCCAAAATAGAGAATGGTATTTGGCTCCACAGCCGTGTTGCGCGGACAGAAATACCCAACATCAACCGAATTGGGGATCACCTCGATATTCTTTTTTATATTGAAGAGGGCCGCGGTTTTTTTGGCTGTAAATTCGCTCACCGAAAGCAGGTGATCTGCTCCTGCCAGGGCTTTTTTCTCAAACCAGAAATTCTTTTTCTTCTGTGGCCGGTTTTCAAGATGGCAGAAATAAGTGTCGCTTCCATTCATTCTGATCACCAGCGGACATTCGAGTTTCATAAATGCGGTAATTCCCGTCCAGTCCGGTTTTTTCCAGTGCATCTATGTAGGAGTGGGCAATTCCCAAATTTCCCTCATGTGCCTGACCTATTTCTGCGATTATCATTGGTTTTCTGTTAGCCTTCGGCAGTTTTCTGTTTCCTTTTTAATTTTCAGTTTTTACTGTGGCTTTCGGCATTTTACTGTTTAGCGTTTGCGGAATTTTTAAATGCTGGAATTATCAAAACTCTCCCTGTAAAAGTGAATAAAAATATCTTGAAATCTTTTCCCTGGAATATAGTTCGTCCTTAAATTATAAGAAAAACCGTGAGATTCAAATTTTTTCAGAAATACTGAAAGTTTAGACCTATCCTGATTAATATTATGATGATACTCGATCAAATAAGTTTTCGCTTTATTTAAAGTTGAAGTTTTTACTAAATCATCGATTATATTTGACTCTGCCCCTTCCACATCGATTTTTATTAGATCTATGATTTCAACGTTTTGAAGATAACTTGATAACTTCTGGGTTTTTACTATTAATTCTCTCTCACCACCCCGGTCCTTCCGTACTGAAGCATTAGGTGCACCTAAATTACTTATAAAAAAAGAAATTTCTTTTTCTTCATCATATAGAGCTACATTTTTTATTTCAACATTCTCAAGTTTATTAATATTGATATTCCTTTTTAATAATTGATACGCATGGGGATTAGGTTCAAAGGCTAGAATTTTAGAGTGCGGAAACATCATTTTAAAATACAAAACCGAAATTCCAATATTCGCCCCACAATCTATAATCATTGGATGGTCTACATTGGTTTCAAAATAATATTCGTGGGAAAAAAAGATTTCTTTAATTAATAAATTAAGAGTGAAATAATCATACGCACATATTTTAAAATTTAAAAACTTTTCCTCAACAACACGAGTTTGTAGATCAGTAAATTTTGCTTTTCTTTCAAGACGCGTCACGAATAAAAACAACGACATTCTTTGTAATATTGTACGATGAAATTTATTTGATAATTTCCAATTAGATCTTACACTTCCAAGACTTAAATTACTGAGAAATAGCTTTTTGTAATGACGTCTCTTATGGTACGGTAATATAGGATCGATTATTTTTTTAATCATTCTTTTCATTGAGGAAAAGTAAGGTATTTAAATGAAATCAATTTGACTTAAATCCTATTTGCATCTCATGTTTTTATAAATAATTAATACTATAAAATAAAAACTATATATACAACAGCGTTTGGAAAGTGACTTCGCCTAACAACCAACAGCCTACAACTTCTTAAAACCTACCACCCCCTCATAAAATCCAATATTCTCCACCACCAATACCTCAGTAGAAAATTTCTCAATCACCCTTTTCCTTGCCGTTTTACCCATTTTCTCTACCAGTGCAGGATTTTTCATTAGCTGAAGAATTCTCTCTGCATACAACCGATGATCTTTAGGATCTACCGTAAATCCTGTATCCCCGTCTATCATCACCTCTTTTGCCCAGCCAATATTGGAAGTTACCAGTGCTTTTTCCATTGCCATAGCTTCAATCCAGGTCATTGGTAGGGCTTCTGCGAAGCTGGGCAGGACCACAACCTGCGCTTTGGCGATCTCCTCCAGAATTTCTTCATAAGGCAAACTCCCCAGCCATTTTACTTTTCCCGAAGCAGCAGGGGTAAAACGATCCAGCATTAATTCTTTTGTGGATTTTCCGGTCGTAATATCCCTGACATCCCTTCCGGCCAGTTTTAGCCGGGTGGAGGGATTTTGCTTTACAACTTCATTAAAGATCTCAGCAAGTTCCAGTACCCCTTTTTTACGAATGAGGCTTCCAAAATATAGTATATCACCCTGCTGAATTTCCTCCTGTCGTGGAATGAATCGCTGAACATCTACTGAATTTGGAATGACTTTAATTCCTTTTTTTAAACTGAAGATAGCGCTTGTTTGCTCTGCTGTGAAACTACTTACAGAAAGCAAATAATCTGCTCCTTCCAGGGCTTTTTTCTCAAACCAAAAATTCTTTTTCTTCTGCGGCCGGTTTTCGAGATGACAGAAATAGGCATCGCTGCCATTCATCCTGATAACCAGCGGACATTTTAGTTTCATAAAAGCAGTAATTCCCGTCCAGTCCGGGGATTCGAGGGCGTCTATTTTATCCCGAAGAATTGCTTTGTTGAAGTACTCCTCAAGGAATTTCCGGTGCAGGTACCAGCCCAGAAATTTATAGTTTCGCTGTTTTATCAAATGAAATTTTATGCCGCCTTCTGTAAAAATTTCATCTACTGACTGGCCGTAGATAAATATGGAGACTTTAACCCCTTTTACTTCCAGGGCAGTAACCATATTTTTGATGCTGGTGCCAATCCCTGCGGCAGGATTTGTTTTAGGATGGGGGTATTCGGGGGTTAAAAAGCCTAAGTGCATAGATTATTATTAATTAATTGTAACAGATCCTCTACTAAGATTTTTGTAAAAACCTAGGCAGGCCAACACCTTCAGAGAGGTGAATGAAGATTTTTTTTTGATTCAAAATGGGGTTTGGTTTTTTGGCTTGTTCAAATATAGGGAAATTGTGTGGCGTTTGGAGGGTAACGTTCAAGGTACAATGTAAAAAATTTGTTATAAATTTGTGTAAAGTAAAATGATTTTTTAGTGCAACTTTGAGGCCTAGCGCCGTAGTGGCAGTGATTCGCGAACTATATACGGTGTCTTTTTGCCACGAAGTCAAAAAGGTACAAAGGATCACAAAGTTTTTTTGAATAAAATTCCAAAACCGCATAATTCGTTTAAATTCGCGTAATTTGTAAACCACAAACCACAAACCACAAACCACAAACCCCAAACCCCAAACCCCAAACGATTTTAATGAGTATCATCCTAAAAGCCGAAAATTTTTCAAAACGGTACCGCCTGGGAGAGTTAGGCACGGGCAAGCTAAGTTGTTGGGTAAGCCTGCCCGGGAACAAAGATCTCAAAAAAGCCATTGGGGCAGGACGGTATTATTTATGAGCCATAATATTAGAAATACAAGTAAACTTTTTGAAATTATACCAAGACATACCAGCACAATGAATACAAATCTCAATTTTTTAAATGGAGTTAGAAACAAAAATATACCAAAAGGAAAATAACAGTAAAATTGGCAGGCTTTTAAAAGAAAGCTTTAAAGATTTACTGGGATCTCATTTCCTGGCAAAACAGTTGGCAACCAGGGATATTAAATCACAATACCGCCAATCATATTTAGGGATTGTGTGGATTTTTATAACGCCATTAACATCGGCTTTTGTGTGGATATTTTTAAGTTATACAGGTACCGTGCAACTTTCAGACACAGGCGTGCCTTATCCGGTATACGTTTTTTCAGGAACCTTAATTTGGTCTATGATTACGGAAGCTATAAACTCGCCAACCAGCAGTACCAATGCAGCCAGGGGAATTATGTCTAAAATAAACTTTCCAAAAGAAGCATTGATAGTATCTGGCGTATATAAACTATTGTTTAACAGTTCGATAAAAACAGGCTTGCTTGTTGTGTTGATATTTTTATTCGGCATTGGTTTTCATTGGACGCTGTTGCTATTCCCCTTTGCTATGCTTGCAGCCATTTTATTTGGAACTACGTTGGGGCTTTTTATCACGCCTATCGCACTATTGTACAATGATGTTGGCAAGATTATAAGTATGGCTTTAAGTTTTTTAATGTATGTAACGCCAGTGGTATATGTAATTCCAAAGGGCGGGATTATGAAAACTATTATGGAATTGAATCCATTTACACCATTAATTTTAACGGCACGTGATTTGGCATTGGGAAAACCTCCTGAATACCTGGGCTATTTTTTTGTAATTATCGGCATTAGTGCATCTTTGTTTTTTATTGCTTTGCTTTTTTACAGAATCTCCATTCCGATAATTGTTGAACGATTCAGCTCATAAGCCCCCGAAGGCTAGCCGGCGCGTTGGGCTTTTAAAAGTTAAAAGGTTAAAAACCTAAGACCAAAGTCGGATGACAGAAGGAAAAATTAAAAATCAGAAGACAGCAGGCCGCAACAGAAGAAAGAAGTTAAATATTAGAAAATTTTGTCAGTAAATAATATTATAATCCCAAATCAAGTTTCCTTTCCTTCGGATAGTTTATCTGCCGAGGTAGGGGCTGGAATAGGACAAAAAACAAGTAAAACAAAATGAACGACCACGAAGTATTGGTAAAAGTAGAAGGGTTGTCTAAAAAGTTTTGCAAAGACCTCAAAACCAGTTTGTGGTATGGGGTAAAAGACCTTTATGCCAATGTACTGGGCAATAAAGAGGAACGCACATTGCGCCCCGAAGAATTTTGGGCGGTAAAAGACATTAATTTTGAACTCCGCCGTGGAGAATGCCTGGGCCTCATAGGCCATAACGGCGCCGGAAAATCTACCTTGCTAAAAATACTCAACGGACTAATAAACCCCGACGAAGGAAAAGTGACCATTAAAGGACGGGTAGGAGCGCTTATAGAACTTGGCGCCGGTTTTAATCCTATACTCAGCGGGCGGGAAAATATTTACAACAATGGTGCTATTTTAGGTTTTATCCGGAAGGAAATTAATGATAAAATTGAAGAAATTATTGATTTTGCCGAAATACGGGAATTTATTGATATGCCCGTGCAAAATTACAGTAGTGGCATGAAAGTGCGCTTGGGCTTTGCCGTAGCGGCACAAATGGAGCCTGATGTATTGATTATCGATGAGGTATTGGCAGTGGGGGACCTTAATTTTCAGTTAAAATGTTTTAACAGGATTGGTGAATTAAGAAATAGAGGCGTAGCAATTATTCTTGTTTCTCATAATTTACATCAGATAACAACTTTTAGTAACAAGGGGATAACCCTTAGTAAAGGAAACCAACTATATTTTGGAAAAGTAGAAAAAAGCATTGAAGTTTATAAGGAATCATTAGCAAGTCTAGAAACAGATCATGAGATTGAAAAAATAATTACAGGTAATGAACATCTAGAGATACAAAAAGTTGACTTTATCCCCGCACTCGTTAATGGTGCTATTAAATTAAAAAATAAATCAGATTTTTCTATTCATATAAAATATGATTCCAGCAGAAAGTTCGAAAATCTTGATGTTGATATTGTTTTACGTGCCTCAATAATGAGTGGAATTGATTTCTTTCAAGCAAATAATAAAGCTTTTAATAAAATTGTTGATTTTAACAAAGGTGAAGGAGAACTGAAAATTACATTTAAGGATTTACAAATTAATGGCTTAAAAATGTATCTTTTTATTGCCATATTTACCGAAGATAGAGAGGAATGTATTTTTTGGTGGAGAAACATTCCTGTAAAATTTTCATATAAAGATTTCTTTTCGGGAATGACAACTTATAATATTGAATTTGAGAATGAGTAGATATAAACAACTTTTAAACGATTTGATACTTCTTCATAATAAGTTTGTTTAAAATAGGTGATAATTATTTTTTAAAAAATTATTTATACAAATTAAAATAATAAAATATGGCAGAAAGAGCCTCACCTGATATTAGAGGGTTTAAGAAGATATTTAAAATTATTAAAGGAAAAAATAATTTTCCAAAATTACAAATATACTCAACACCTTATTCTGAGGCATTTTATTGGCGTTACAACTGGGCCAATAAATTTTGTAAAAATAAGGAGGTTTTAGAAGTGCCTTGTGGTATGGGCTGGGGTACATCATTATTAAAAAGTGCTAAAAAAATTCAAGGGATAGATATATCAGAAGAAGCGATCAATGAAGCAATAACAAGATATAAAAATAATAAAATAGATTTTAAAATAGGATCTATGGAAAAATTGAATTTTGGAGATAATCATTTTGACATTGTCGTTTGCTTAGAAGGAATTGAACACGTTGATAGACAAATAGGAAAAAAGTTTATAAAAGAGTCCCATAGAGTTTTAAAAAAAGAGGGATCTCTATTAGTTTCCTCACCAAGACATACCTCCAAAGAGCATAGTGGAAATCCATACCATGTTTATGAGTATCATTTGCACGAATTAATAGAATTACTTTCAGGATATTTCATTGTTGATAGCATTGTTAGAAGAACTGTGGACGATTTAAATGTTTATTATATAGTTGCTCATAAAATTGAAGAATAAAAATGTAGTTAATGAAATATTTAAATAAGATAAAAACTGATAATGGATTTAAATTTTCGCAATATTCAAATCAAACTATATTAAGTACCTCTTTTGGTGTCCTTACGAAACATTTACTTCAGGAAGAGATTGAAAATAAGGAAAAGATAACTCAGTATTTATTAAGCACCAGAAATAGTGAAGGGTATTTTATTGATCCCAATTATAAATACCATGAACACCCTGAGCATAACTCGTCTTATGTAATTCCTCAATTTACTTTTTTCACACTTTCAGCTTTGGATGTCCTTGGAGTAAAAAACTTGGAGCTCTTATTTTTAAAGGAATTTAATAGTGAAAAGTTGCAAGAGGAACTTCATAAATCCTTAGAAAAAAACTTTTGGGCAACGTCAAATCAATTGATGTTTTTAATGTACTTTCTTACCTACAAAACTAAATATTTAGAAGCAGCAGGCTGTCAAGAATATATAGAGATCATATTTCAATTTTTAAATAAAAATCAAAATATTGAAAATGGATTTTGGGGCAATGAATTAACTACCAATAGTATTTATGCTAAAGCCTATGGTGCAGCACATATTTATTTGTTTTATGATTATTATAAAAAGGAAATTCCATTTACAGATAAAATCATAGATAATTGTTTAAAAATGCATTCAAAAAATGGCCTTATTCAAACTTTAGAAGGTGGTGCCTGCGAGGATTATGATATTATTGAAATATATTTTCGTTGTTTAAAACAAACGGATTACAGAAGAGAAGAAATTTTGGATCAATTGCATTTAATGAAAAAAATACTTTTAAGAGATAAAAAAGGAGATAATAGCTTTTCTTACAAAACCTATTCTAAGAATAAAATATATAAGGTTTTTGATAATAACGTAAAAACGCAAAAATATAAATATAGTAGTTGGGATTACATGGAAACACCATACTACCTATCTGATGCTTGGGGTACTTTTTTTAGACATCTTAGCCTTAAACTGATAAATAATATACTTGAGGGGAAAACGGATTATAATTCCGCTATATTACCTAGCTGGGGATATATATGAAACAAATGAAAGAAAAAATTTCTGTTTTAATGTCAGTTTACAATTCGGAGAAATATTTGAAATATTGTATAGATAGTGTTTTAAAGCAATCATATCCTAATTTCTTGTTTTATATTGTAAATGACTGTAGTACGGATGATAGTATAAATATAATTAAATCTTATTCTGATAATAGAATACGGTTGATTGAAAATGAAATCAATATTGGCTTAACGAAATCATTAAATAAAGCTTTAAATCAAATTAACACAAAGTATATCGCAAGAATTGATGCTGATGATATTTGCAAACCCAATAGGTTGTATTCACAATTGGTAGTACTTGAAGAAGACGATGAAAAATTAGCCTTAGTTGGTTCATCAGCTTTTTTAATTAATGAAAGTAATAAGTACGTTGGCGAAATTAATGTTACTGACAATAATTTAAAAGAAGAACTTTTTTTTAAAAATTCGTTCATTCATTCCGCAATAATGGTAAGGACTGAAGTTTTAAAGAAATACAAGTATGATGAACAAATTAAATATGCGCAAGATTATAATTTATGGGTAAAAATTGCGCAAGATTATAATGTTGCTAATATTAAAGATAAATTAATAAATTTAAGGATTCATGATGCAAGTTTAAGTGTTTTAAAAAAGAAAGAACAGGACGCTTGTGTGTTACCAACTATCAATTATCAGTTAAAATCATTAGGTATTCTAAATGATGTAGAAAGAACTAAATTCGCAGAATTGCATTTGCAATATTTTGTTTTAAATAACGAAATCTATACATTTAAGGATCGTCTTAACCTATTCCTTTATTTTAAAAAAACAGTAAAACTCAATAAACGAAAAGAAATTTATAATGATTATTTTAACCAAAAATTACGTAAAATAATCAAAAAAGAAAAGGCAATTTTAATTTATCATTTAAAACGGTTTATATTTTCCAAGGTTGGGTTTAAACTAGTTAAACGAAACTGAAATGAAGGATAAAACAGATGTTTCTATTATAGTGCCTTGTTATAATCAAGCCCAATATTTGGATGAAGCTTTAAAATCTGTTTTAGATCAAACCTATGCCAATTGGGAATGTATAATTGTAAATGATGGAAGTACAGATAATACAGAAGAAGTTGCCTTATCATGGTGTGCAAAAGATATTAGATTCAAATATTTTTTTCAAGAAAATGGAGGATTGAGCAGTGCAAGAAATTTAGGTTTAGATAATGTAAATGGAGAATATATTCAGTTTTTAGATTCGGATGACACAATAAATAAATTTAAACTAGAGAGACAATTAAAATATTTTGATGATAAAATAGCTATTGTAATTTGCGATTATTTTCCTTTCGACCAAGAAACTGGCACCTTTGTAAATAGAAGATATATGGATCCATTTCCTGGTTTTGAAAATTATAAAAAAGATATTATTAATAAATGGGAATCTGACTTATCGATACCATGCCATTGTGTTTTATTTAAAGCTAAATTATTGCATCAAAAGAGATTAATAAGGTTTGAACAATCGTTGCCTAATCACGAAGATTGGGTTTTTTGGGTTAAATTATTTCATTATGCTTATGGAATATATAATTTAAAAGAGGTGTTAGCCAATTATAGAATACATAATGAGTCAATGTGTACAGATAATGTGAAAATGAATAGAGGATTTATTCTTGCTTGCAAAGCGAATCAGTCTTTTTTTGAAAGTATCGGAGATAAGATTTCGTTGGAACTTTGTTTAAAAAAACTGAAACTATTAGAAACTAAAAAAACTTTTAAGTATAAGAGTTTTATTAATTTTTTTATTCCTCCAGTCATTTTCAAAATATTAAATAAGCTGAGTAAATAAAATATGAAAATAAAACCAATAGCGATATACCTTCCTCAATTTCACCCTATTCCTGAAAATGACGAATGGTGGGGAAAAGGTTTTACCGAGTGGACTAATGTTACAAAAGCTACACCTCTTTTTAAAGGGCATTATCAACCTCATTTACCTGCAGATATGGGTTTTTATGATTTACGTTTAGAAGAAACTCGATTAGCGCAAGAGCAATTAGCTAAAGCTTATGGGATTCATGGATTTTGTTATTATCATTACTGGTTTAATGGAAAACGAATCTTGCATGAACCGTTGGACAGAAAGTTAAAAAATTCTAAAGAGGATTTTCCTTTTATGCTTTGTTGGGCTAATGAAACATGGAGCAGAAGATGGTTAGGAGAAGAAAAAGAAATTTTAATAGAACAAACCTATAGTCATGAGGATGATTTAAATCATATTAAATGGCTAATTCCCGTGTTTAAGGATCCTCGATATATAAAAGTAGATGATAGACCAGTTTTCGTTTTTTATCGCCCGCAACAAATGCCTGATATTAATAAAACTATTACTATTTTTAGAGAGGAATGCAAAAAAAACGGTTTAAAAACTCCTTATTTAATAGCGTCAAACTCGCACTCTATAAAAGATCATGGGAAGTTTGGTTTTGATGATGTACTAAATTTCCAACCACAGTTAGGTGTGTTGCCGAATGCTTTTAATGACGGTAAATCTCTTCGAAAATTATTTTCTAATTTATTTTTTGGAGTTTTTAGTGCAAAATTAAAAATCTATGATTATAAATGTGCTAAGAAATTAATGAAAAAAAAATTTGATTATAACTATATTCCCTGCGCATTTGTGGGATGGGATAATACTCCTAGAAGAGGAAATAATGGGATAATTATAAAAAACCAAGATATAAATATATTTTCCAAAGGATTAAAACAGGATATTGACGATGTTTTGGAACAGAAGAGAAATGATGAGAGTCGATTTATTTTTATAAATGCATGGAATGAGTGGGCGGAAGGTAATCATTTAGAACCAGATAATAGAAATCAATTAACTTATTTAAGTACATTAAAGCAACTATTTAATAATGATGTCAAATAAAATAAAACCAATAGCAATATATTTACCGCAATTTCATCCTATTCCCGAAAATGACCAGTGGTGGGGGAAAGGTTTTACGGAATGGATAAATGTTGTAAAAGCTAAGCCACGTTTTGAAGGACATTACCAGCCACATTTACCTGCGGATTTAGGCTTTTATGATTTGCGTTTAGAAGAAATTAGAATCGCTCAGGCTGAATTAGCAAAAGAATATGGTATTTATGGTTTTTGTTACTATCATTATTGGTTTAATGGAAAAAGAATTCTTGAAAGACCTTTTCAAGAGGTTTTTGAAAGCAAAAAACCAGATTTTCCGTTTATGTTATGTTGGGCGAATGAGAATTGGACTAGGGTTTGGGATGGCGGCGAAAATGGAGTGTTATTAAAACAAGAGTATTCTGAAGAAGATGATTTAGTACATATACAGCATTTAATACCTTATTTTAAAGATGCACGGTATATTAAAGTAGGTGACAAACCAGTTTTTATATTTTATAAGCCTGATTTGTTTCCTGATATGAAAAAAACTTTAGAAATATTTAGAACTGAAGCTAGAAAAGAAGGGCTAGAGTTGTATTTATGTCGCTTTGAGCGGTGGAATGGTAGCGCTGGAGAAGGTGTTAATGAAGTAGGTTTTGATGCTGCTATTGAGTTTCAACCGTTATCAGTGTCATTAAAAAAATATTTTGATTTGAAAAAAAAGAAATCCATTTCTCATTCTAGACCTACATATTTAAACCAAATGATCTCAAAAATAACTAGTAGGATCAACCATAATAGTTCCAATGTTAATTCTAAGGATGATATAGTAAATTATAAAGATTTTATAGATTTTGATTTAATACAAACTAAAACATCTTATAAATGTTTTCCATGTGTATGTCCAATGTGGGACAATTCTTCTCGTCGTACAAAAGAATCGGCAATTATTTTTGATAAGAGTACCCCAAATTACTTCAAACATTGGTATGCTTCAAAATGTAAGAATTTTGAACCTTATAGTGATGATGAAAATTTTATTTTTATAAATGCGTGGAATGAATGGGCAGAAGGAAATCATCTCGAACCAGATCAAAAATGGGGTAGAAAATATCTTGAAGCTTTAAAAGATGATTAATATACATATCATCATAGCAACCTACAACGCCATTCCTTGGCTTTCTAAATGTTTAGTAAGCACAAAGCCATACAAGATTATTGTAGTAGACAACAATTCTACGGATGAGACAGTCAATTTCATTAAAGCAAACTATACAGATGTAACTCTATTGCAACAAACAAAAAATTTGGGTTTTGGGCAAGCTAATAATTTAGGTATATCTTACGCCTTAAAACAAGCTGCGGATTATGTGTTTTTATTAAATCAGGATGCTTATTTAAAAGATAACTGCCTTGATATTCTAATTGACTTTCTAAGGAAGAATAAGGAGTATGGAATTCTTAGCCCGTTACATTTAAATGGAACAGGAACAGGGTTGGATGGTAATTTTTCGAATTATGTTAATTACGCGGGTAATAAAGATTTCTTTTCAGATTATGTGCTGAATAAGTCAATTAAACCAATTTACACTGTGCCATTTGTAAACGCTGCGGGCTGGTTAATATCAAGGGAATGTCTTGAAATTGTAGGAGGTTTTGACCCTCTCTTTTTTCACTATGGGGAAGATGATAACTACTGCCAACGGGTAGATTACCATGGTTTTAAAATTGGGGTAGTACCGGGGGCAAAACTTTTACACGACAGGGAAAATCGATTAGGTCCGGAATTAACTTATGGAGACAGAAAATATTTTCAGGCAATGGAAAGACAACTGAAATTGAAATATGCAGATATCAGCAAGCCATGGGATACTGAACTTGATAATTTAATACGCAAAAGAAAAAATGCGTGGCTAAAAACAACAATAAAACTGGATTTTAAAAGAGCTACTTTTTTCAGAAATGAATATTTTATGCTCCAACGTATAAAATCCGAAATATTAACGAGCCGAAAAACAAATAAATTGCCCGGTTTACAATATTTGAAGTTTTAGGATTAATTATTCGGTTTGACTAAATAGTCCTCATATTTGAACAAAATTTCTTCATCAGCCCGTTGCTTCGTTACAACATCACTTGATCACATTTTCTTTCTTATCTTGCAAGCCTAAACCAAACTACTTCGTGCAACCGCTTGTCTCCATCATCATACCTACCTATAACCGTGCTCCCCTGCTTGGTGAAACTCTGAATAGTGTCCTTGCGCAAACTTATAAGAATTGGGAATGTATCGTGGTGGATGATAGTTCTACTGATGCAACTGATGAATTGATGAGGTTTTACAGTGAAATGGATTCCAGGATTCAATATTATCACAGACCAAGCAGCCTGCCAAAAGGAGCGAATGCATGCAGGAATTACGGTCTGGATTTGACTACCGGGGAATACATTATTTTTTTTGATAGTGATGATTTAATGACACAAGATCATATAGAGATAAAATATGAAGCACTTATCAAGGCAAAAACAGATTATGTTATTGCGAAAACAAAATACCTCAATACAACCCTGAAAGATGAATTTTATAATTTCTCTTCAGAAGAGATTAATGCTAATAATTACATCATCCAAAAAGTAAATTGGTTAACCTATGATGTTTTTATAAAAGCAGATTTGGCTAAAACAATAAGATTTAATGAGAGACTGCAAAGTGGGCAGGAATACAACTATTTTTCAAAATTAACTGTGATAAGCACCAGCGCAATTTTGATAGATGCTTACCTTACTTTACGCAGGTATCACGAAGAATCAATACGGGGGCCACTTAGGGAAAATGCTGATTTGCTTTTAAAAAGTAGGTTTAAGTCTCATTGGCTTACTTATACAGATTTGAGAGATTCTCTGGACCTAAAGACTCGACGGTATTTAATAATGAAGTGTATTGGTTTTGTTTTCGATTTCAAAAATTATTATAAACACTTCAGCATAGTTTTTTTTAAGGCTATATGCAAAGAATATGGTTTTAGAAGAGCTGGAAATTATCTCATGGCAAACGTGGTAAACGCAAGTGTGGGCAAGGGTTATTTTTTTGTTAAGAGAACCCGAAGTATATGAGTAATCCATTAATATCTGTGGTGCTTCCACTTTATAACCGCGAAAAATATATTGAGGAATCTATCCGGAGTATTCTTAATCAAACAGTTGAGGATTTTGAGCTTCTTGTTATAGATGATGCTTCTACAGATTCAAGTGTAGAAGTTGTGAAGGGAATAAAAGATCCAAGAATTAGGCTTTTTATAAAACTAAAAAATGAAGGTGTAGCCACTACCATCAATATTGGATTTAGAGAGGCCAGGGGTAGATTCATTGCACGTATGGATAGTGATGATATTTCGTTTCCCAAACGATTTGAAAAACAATTAAAAGTACTTCAGCACAATCCAGAATTGGTTGTTTGCGGAAGCTGGATTGTGAAGGATAACGGTGAACTGCTCAAATTTAAGGAAACTCACGAAGAAATTCATGTAGATATGCTTAACCGGTGTGCTTTAAGTATGGGCACTGCCTTGGTAAATAAAGGTAAACTAGACGGGCTTTTATTAAAAGAAGGTTTAAGACATGGTGAAGATTACGAGTTTTGGAGCAGAATTATTTTACAAGGGAATTATTATAATATCCAGGAACCTTTGTTGTATTACAGGAGTCATGAAGCTCAATTGTCCACACTGCACAAACCAGAACAAATACTTATGGACGCCGATATAAAATTAGCTTTTTTAAAAAAACTGTCTTTTGATACTATTAAATTTCCCTATGTAATTATTAAAAAAATCTTGACCCTGAATGAATATTTTACACCTGGAGAATTTGTACTATTTCTCAAATGGTTGAATGAAATAAGGACGATAAACAAAAATAAAAATATTTTTTCAATAAAAGAATTCAATAGTTTTATTTTAAACCAACGACATAGCCAACTTATTAATTTGTATTTTAAAAAAAATGAGATCAGTATAGATAAGAAATGGAGAATAATAGCTTTATTTAGGTTACCACTACAAGATTCCTTTTATATTCTTAAATTAAAGAGTAGGGAAATTAGAAAAAGAATATTAAAGGCTAATGAGAAAAAGAACTTTACTCTTTAAAATCTGGAAATTTCCACAGTTTTCTGAAACCTTTATTGTAAACCAGATTTTACTGGCTGTTAAAATGGGTTATGAAGTAAAGATTTTAATAGGGGAACTCACCGATATTTCCAAAAATGCCAATAGAAAACTTTTTGAGGAATATAACCTGAGAGAAAAAATTATTATTGAAGATTACAAAATTTCACCTCTAAAATCAAAACGTATTTTAAAAGCAGCCTGGCTTTTGATAAAAAATATTTTCTTATTGCCGCAATTAATTAAATATTATAACAACTCGACAAAAAAAGGATTATTACCGCTTTACGAATTCTTTTTTTACAAGCCCCTTCGAAATTTTGACGTTATCCACATACAGTTTGGCACCAATAAACACCCGGTTGATATTATGAAAAAAACCGGTTATCTAAAAAGTCGGGTAATTGTGAGTTTTCATGGTCATGACCTGTATTTTCCAATAAACAACCGCATTCCCAATAATGGTTATTATGATCGGTTGTTTGAGGTAGCCGATTATTTGGTTGCAAACACTCCTTTTTTAAAGGAAAAGTTATTAGCACTTAACGCCCCGGAAGCGAAAATTGAAATTATTCCTGTAGCTGTAGACACAAGTATCTTTAAGCCTTATATGGGTAAGGATAAGCATGAAAAGCTAAGATTGGTAACAGTAGGAAGATTGGATGAATTAAAAGGACAGGAATATGGTATTAGAACAGTAAATCTTTTATTAAAAAAAGGTTATTCCGTTGACTATACAATTGCCGGTTCAGGAGTTGATGAGGTAAAATTGACTAATCTTATTAAAAATCTTGATTTAACAAGCAATGTTTTTTTAAAGGGCAGAGTCTCTCCAGAAGAAGTCTCAAGGCTATTACAGAATTCAGATATATTTCTGATGACTTCGGTCACTAATTCTGCGGGGATGGAGGAAAGTCAGGGACTTGTTACCGCTGAAGCCCAGGCTTGCGGCCTTCCTGTTGTTGCCTTTGGCACTGGAGGTGTTAAATATACCTTGATAGATGGGAAGACAGGGTTTTTATGTAATGAAAAAGATATTGATTGTTATACTAACAAAATAGAATTACTTATAAGAAATGAATCATTAAGAAAGAAAATGAGTGTAAATGCACTTAGGTTTATTGAAAAAGAATATTCAGAAAATTCAGTTTTAAATAAATGGAGAACTATTTACGATTAAAAGTAGTTTCCTATTTTAGCGTTAAATTCAAAATAGATGAAGTCTGAAAAAATATCTATAATTATTCCTTGTTACAATGATGCTGAATTTATAATGCAATCAGTTCAATCTGCTCTAGATCAAACTTATGAGAATAAGGAAATTATTGTGGTGGATGATGGTTCCAATGAGGAAACAAAAGCGGTTTTAAAAAGGCTTGAACTAAAAATCACCCTTCTTATCACCCAGGAAAATAAAGGAACAAGTGCTGCAAGAAATGCAGGAATTGCTGCAGCTACCGGAGAATATATTTTGGTACTGGACAGCGACGATTATTTTGAATCTTCATTTTGTGAAAAGGCAATTCAAGTTTTTATAAATAAACCTGATGTAAAAATAGTAACCTGTTATGCAAACTGGTTTAATAATACTTCTCACCAAATCTTTAAACCTCATGGCGGTGGGATAGAAAATATTTTATTGAACAATGTTGCTATGGGTTCCTCTATGTTTAAAAAAACGGAATGGGAAACGGTTTATGGTTATGATGAAAAGATGATTAAAGGTTTTGAAGATTGGGAATTTTATTTGAAATTATTGAAATCTGACGGAAAAGCAGAGGTGATTCCTGAAGTTTTGTTTAATTACAGAAACAAAAAAAACTCAAGAAATAAAACAGCAAATTTAGCCAAATATCAATTACTCGAATATATCTACATAAAACATGCAGATGCCTATAAAGAACACTTTCATTTTTTTATTCATGAATGGCTGAAATCAATTAGAAAAAGTGATGACCTTAAACAACAGGTGATGAATAGTTTAGATTATAAGATTGGAAATAAACTTTTGAAACCTTTTAGGTTTATGGGTTTCTTTACAAAGAAAAGTATCTCGTAAATGTTTTTATATAAAATCAGGAATAAAATCAGAAAAGCAATTATTGAAAATTTTCAATATTATTGGAATTTTCTCAAATCGCAATCTATTAAATCTAAGAAAAAAAGTGTTTTTATAGATGTACGGGATATAACCTTGAATAGATATTTATATAATTTCATAAAATTCTTCCAACTTAATGAATATACGGTTTACCTTCCCAAGGATAAGAAAATGTTTTGCATTTTATCCAAAAACAAAGGAGAATTTCGTTTTGGATCCTGGATTCTGGAGGAAAAAATAAAATTTGGAAAACCAAAGGTTTCGAATTTAGTTATAACCCGGACTCAATTGAGTAATGATTATTTTGTATTAACAAAGGGTTTGAATCAATTTCATGTTCCTATGAGCGAATATCCAGCTTTTTATTTTTACGGAGTTGAAATTCCTATAATGGATATGAATAATAGGCGTAAAAATTCCGTATTTATGTCAGGAAATATGGATGCCACCTATTATAATGAAATTTCAAAATCGCGATTCTTTGAGATATTAAGTCGAAGAGATATTGCAGAATTTATTATGAAACAACCCTATTATCTGGATGTTGATTCATTGGATGATTTGAATAATTATATTAATGCGGATATTGATTTTAAGGTGATTCTTATTGATACTAAAGAAAAGTTTAGAATTCCATTTAGTGATCTTAAAACTACATTAATTCATTTCAACTTTTATTTGGCATTACCCGGGATATTAATTCCGCAATCCCATAATTTGATTGAGGCGATGTCCGTGGGATGCATACCGGTTATTCATAATAATTATGCAGCCTTATTAACTCCCGTTTTAAAACATATGGAAAATGCTATTGTTTATTGTAACTTAAAGGAATTAGATGCACAGCTGTTAGGATTATTCGATTTGGATGAACATATAATTGATTCAATGCAGCAGAATGTTTATGAGTACTACCAAAATTATTTATCCCCAAAGTCAATTGTCAATAAAATAGAACATAATGATTTTTCTAAAATTTATATTCAGGCGGAAGGGAAAAGTTTAGAGTTTTTAAACGGCAATTTTTCTTAAATGAATAAAAATGTACCAATAGTATCAATTGTCATGGCTACTTATAATAGAGGTGATCTTATCGGAGAAAGCCTGGATTCAATTCTAAACCAATCTTTTAGAAATTGGGAATGCCTAATAATCGATGATGGCGGTACAGATAATACCCAAGAAATCCTAAAGCCATATTTACTGAAAGATAACCGGTTCAACTATTACGAACGAACCAAAGAGCATAAAAAGGGGCTTCCTGGTTGCCGCAATCAGGGACTGGAATTAGCCAGGGGTGAATATATCATTTTCTTTGATGACGATGATATTGTACATCCCGATAATCTGAAAATATGTATAAAAGAGTTTGAAAATAGTAATGTAGATTATTGCAGATATCTTCGGGATACGTTTTATGGAGATTTTAATCTTGAATTTGATAGAAATCAAGATTATAAAATAAAATTATTAAATATCAAAGATCTTGAAGCAATAATAGCTGGTCAAATTCCTTTTAATTCTTGCCAGGTGATGTGGAAAAAGGAATGTTTTATCGAGGCTAGATTTAATGAATCTTTGATGTATGCTGAAGAATGGGAACTTTATAGTAGGATTTTATCAAAGGGCAAAATTGGTGTTTCTATTGATAAAGTTCTTTTTTTCGGGAGAAAACACTCCAACTCAAATACAGGAGAGTTTTATAATAATGATCCGGTAAGAAGAGCTTCCAATTTGATGGCGATTCAAATGGTATTAGACAATTTATCCAATAAGGGATTATTAACACCAATTTTGGTACAGTATTTTATTAGGACGGGATTTTTCTTAAAAGAAATTTCGATAATTGAAACTGTACTAAATTACTCTAAAGCTGGAACATTAAAAAGTTTAAAATATTTATGGGGTTTTAGAATTTATCCTGTTTTAAAACCAATTTTTAATATGAAAGCTAAACTAAAGAAATTTTGAAGATCCTACTTTGTTTTGGCACCCGCCCCGAAGCCATAAAAATGGCTCCAGTAATTCATGAACTTAAAAAGCGAAAACTTGACTTTAAAGTCTGTGTCACTGCGCAGCATAGAGAAATGCTGGATCAGGTATTGGATTACTTTGAAATTGTACCGGATTATGATCTTGATTTAATGCTGGCAAACCAGTCATTGAATCAGCTTAGTGCGAAAATTCTCAAAGAAATAGATGAGGTTTTGGAGAGGGAACAACCTGATGTCGTTTTAGTGCAGGGAGATACAACGAGCGCTGCCATGGTTTCCCTTGCGGCATTCCACCGCCGGATAAAAGTTGGACATATAGAGGCAGGATTACGTACCTATAATAAAGAGGCGCCTTTCCCCGAGGAAGTAAACCGGCAACTTACCGCCAGGATCGCCGATTGGCATTTTGCGCCAACGGCAAAAGCAAAAGCAAATTTATTAAAAGAACAAATCCCAAAAGAACAAATTTGTATTACGGAAAATACCGTGGTGGATGCCTTAGAGTGGGCAATTGGGAAAATGGAATCAGAACCTTTAAGTGAAGAAATTCAGACAATAAAAGCCTTGGTTAACCCAAATAAAAAACTGATTCTTGTAACCGGTCACCGCCGGGAAAATTTTGGGGAAGGGCTTACTAACATTTGTGGTGCATTGCTGGAACTTTCAGAAAGAAATGACTTAGAATTGATCTATCCGGTTCATTTAAATCCCAATGTATCAGGACCCGTGCGGGAATTGCTGGGCAAGCAAAAGAATATCCATCTTTTTCCCCCGGTTTCGTATCCCACCATGCTTTGGCTGATTCAAAAGTGTAGCCTTATAATTTCCGATTCCGGCGGGATTCAGGAAGAAGCGCCAACTTTTAAAAAACCGGTTTTGGTAACCAGGGAGGTTTCTGAAAGAATGGAAGGGGTGAAAGCTGGATTTTCCTTTTTGGTGGGAACAGATAAAAAGAAAATGGTTGCAGAGGCTATTCGAATTTTAAATAAGCCTCCGGATTTTAAAAATACAGCAAATCCTTATGGAGATGGAAAAGCGGCTTTTAGAATTGTGAAAATATTAGCCCCTCATCCCCCAAAGGGGGAGTTAAAAATCCCTTTATAATAGATTTCAAAGGAATATTAAAACAAGATTTGACTTCTTAATAAGTTTCTCTAAAATTGCATAGTTTTACAACTAGCAATAAATTAAGAATCAAAAACCTTAACTGACAATTTGCCTAAACAAAAGAAAATATTAGTAATTGTTGAATCTATTGACGTGGAGGACAGCAGTGGTTCCAAGGCAAATGTAGCGCTCATCCAAAATATGCATAAAGCCGGTTTTGATGTTTTGGTTTATCATTATACCAGAAAGGAAATTCAGTTACCTGGAGTAACCTGCACTGCAATAAAGGAGAAAAGGTTTAATTACCTTTATTTTTTAAGCAGGTTGCAACGCAAGTTGCAACACGGGTTTAATATCAATTTGGCCAAATACATGGAGCCGGTATTTGGGTTTTCCTTTACTTTTTTTAATGACACGAACAGTATTGCGGAAAGTTTGAAAACTTTGAAAGATTTTAAGCCGGATATGGTGCTTACTCTAAGTAAAGGTGCGAGTTTCAGACCGCATTTCGCGATGTTAAAATTGCCGGAATTACACGATAAATGGATGGCTTATATTCACGATCCTTATCCCTTTCATTTTTATCCGGAGCCTTATACCTGGAGCGAGCCGGGGTATAAGCAAAAGGTAGATTTCTTTAAAGAGGTTTCAGAAAAGTGCCGATGGGCAACGTTTCCATCTCTTTTACTGGCAGAATGGATGCAGCAGCCTTTTCCAAAATTCAAAGAAAAGGCAACTGTAATTCCTCACCAGATCATTAAAGAGGCGGAAGAAAAAAATCTGGAATTACCTGAATATTTTTATCCTGAAAAATTCAATCTGTTACACGCCGGAAATTTGATGAAGCAACGAAATCCTTTTCCATTGATAGAAGCATTTCAAATTTTCTTACAACAAAATCCTAATGCTATAAATGATGCACGTCTTTTATTTCTGGGAAATGGTTCTTTTCATATAGATAATTTAAAAGCCCAGGAAAAGGAAATAAAACAATTATATGTAAGCGAAGGTTATGTGACCTATGATCTCGTAATGAAAATGCAGTTTGAAACTTCGGTTAATATAATTATAGAGTCGGTTGCTGAGGTGAGTCCATTTCTCCCCGGAAAGTTTCCACATTGTGTCGCGGCCAATAAACCAATTTTGCATTTGGGCCCAGCGAAAAGTGAAGTAAGAAGGTTGTTGGGAGAAGATTATGATTATGTTACTGAAGCCGATGCTGTAAAAAACATTGTTGAAATTCTGGAAAAACTTTATCATAATTGGAAAATCAGTGCTGAAGGATTGAAGCTGAATAGGCCAGACCTTGAAAAGTATCTTTCAGTAGTTTATTTAAAGGAGCAGATAGAATTGAGTCTATGAAAGATTTTAGTATTATTATTACTACCTATAACAGAAAGAGTGAATTAAAATTTACACTTAATTCATTGCAGCCTTTTATAAAAGACGGAGTATCGGTAATTGTTTGTGATGATGCAAGTACTGATGGGACTTCAGAATTTATTAGAAGTGAGTATCCTGAGATTCAGCTTATAGTTAATTCGGTAAATAAAGGCCTGATTTTTAGCAGGAATCTTTTAATGAGCCAGGTGCAAACGACTTATGCAGTATCCCTGGATGACGACGCTAACTTTTTAAGTTTAGAGCCCCTGGAAAAAATATTGCGGCATTTTGAAAGAGAACCTAAGTGTGGGGTAATATCATTTAGAGTTTATTGGGGAAAAGAGAAACCTGATATCATATATTCAAATGAAATAAACTGTAGGGTGAAAAGTTTTCTAGGAGGTGCACATGCTTGGTGTATGAAGACTTGGAGAGAAATTCCAAATTATCCCGATTGGTATCAGTTTTATGGAGAGGAAAATTTTGGCTCTATGCATTTATTAAAAAAACAATTGGAGGTGCATTATTTAGCAGGAGTTTTGGTGCATCATAGGGTTGATAATACCGCACGAAAAAAAAATAGCGATTATTATTGCAGGGCAAGAAGATCATTACGTGCAGATTGGTACAATTTTATTATTTTTTATCCTAAAAGAAACGCAATGAGAACTTTTCTTTATTCAATAAAAATGCAAATTCTTAAGGCCATTAAAAATAGGGATATTATTTACCTGAAAAATACGGGATTAGCCGTATTAGACATTTTAAGTAATTTAAGAAGGTTAAAAAACAGCCGAAGTAGATTCTCAAACGCTGATTACCAGAAATGGGTAAAACTTCCTGATGCCAAAATTTATTGGAAACCCGATTCATCCTTACTTCAAAATAATAAACTACTTTAAAATGAACATATTTAGAAGGGTTAAAGGTTTTATTGCTCAGGATAAAAAGCTTCAAATCATTAGAAGATGGGAAAGGTATGAATCATACTTTCATAGAAATGATCTAAATCGGTTGGCAGAAATTTTTAAGACTGATAAGAACGGAATTCATCATTATACACAACATTATCAATTTCATTTAAATCAAATAAGGAAAAAACCTATTAATTTACTTGAAATAGGAGTTGGTGGTTATGAAAATCCTAAGTCGGGTAGTCATTCACTAAGAATGTGGAAAGCATATTTTCCAAAGGCAAAGATCTTTGCAATTGATGTTTTTGATAAGCATTTATTGGAAGAGCCCAGGATTAGCATTTTTAAAGGAAGTCAGGTAGATTTTGATTTTATGAAAAATATTTCAGCAAAAATGGGTGAGCTGGATATAATAATTGATGATGGTAGTCATATTAATTCTCATGTAATTGATACATTTAAATTTATGTTTCCTCTATTAAAAAAAAATGGGATTTATTTTATAGAGGATACACAAACCTCTTATTGGCCAGAAATGGGTGGCACAAGCGAAGTTTTTAATAATTGTAATTCCATTATGGGATATTTTAAATCATTGGTTGATGGTTTAAATTATCAGGAGTTTGAAAAGCCGGGCTATAAGCCCGATTATCTTGATTTAAACATTACCTCTATTCACTTTTACCATAATTTAATTGTAATTTGTAAGGGGCTAAATAATGAATCTTCAAATTTTATGGTTAATAATCGAAAGCCTTCATGACTTTGAGTTCATTAACAAATAAAACTGCAATCTTAACTACCGTAGCTAATTTTGAGTTATATAATAAAACTTCTAATTTATTTCCTGCAGGCATCCAGGTTTATGTTATTGATGGAAGAAATGGAATGCATGGTTTACACAGTATTCTATTTATGTTTAAAAAACTTAGAAATCGGGATATTGAGTGGCTAATAATGGCTGATGAGGATGTGATCTTTACAAATCCTGAAGAAATTTTTAGTCTGATCGGTTTTATGGGTAGAAATGATTACACTGTATCTGGTGTACGTGATGGAGGCGAAGTAAGGCATAGAAATAAAAATCCTTACGCCATCAACACTTTTTTTTCAATTCTTAATTTCAAAAAAGTTTCCAAGCTATTTAATGATAAAGAAATATTGCAAAATCAATATATTAAGGAAGGGGAATTTTCTGATGATTTAGTCCGGTTAGCATTTGAATTTGATAAAACCAGCCTGTATGAACCCTATTATTGTTTTTATTTTTGGTTAAGAAGAAAGGGAGAGAAAATATTTTTTTTGGAATCTAAAATGTTACAAGAAGAAAACGAAAAAATAAGTAATGAGGTTTTCAATGCAGATGGAACTTCCTTACTAATTCATACCTGGTACGCCCGATCCTATGGGAATAATGAAAAACATACAACAAGAATAGGTAGGATCTTAGAAAAAACCGATTTAAAATTAAACTCTAAACAGGTAGTTATTTTTAAGGATTCTATGTTTTGGATAAAAATGAGAATCTTTAAAATCGGTAAAAGGATTAAGATGAGACTTACTACCGTTTGATAATGCCTGGCAATGCCGTTTGGTAATACAGAAAAAATTGTTTAAATGAGAAGAAATGAACAGCAAACCACTTTATACCAATCCTTTTCTGCGGCAGAAGGTAATCAGCATATTGCCAGTGAATACGCAATTGAAAATTTAAATAGATTAGTGCAGAAGTTCCAGGTCCAAAGAATACTCGAGGTTGGATTGGGAATAGGAAGTATATCCGGGATTGTATTGGCACTTAACAGGAATAAAACGAAACTTGATTATTTAGGCACTGAAGCAAACGACTTTTGTTTAAAAGCATTGCCCGAAAATTTAAAGGAAGATTATAGCCGGCTCAAGATATATTCGAATTTAACCGAAATACCATCGGTTACAAAATTTGATCTCATTATCATTGACGGGAAGGATCAAAATCTTAAAGTAATAGAAGGGTTGATTTCCAAAAATGGGCTTATTGCAATAGAAGGAGACAGGATGCCACAGCAGGATTCGCTTCAGGAACTTTTTCCAAATCATAAATATGTGCATTTGATCAGTTTAAAGAAAAACAAAAGTTACAGTCACTTTCCAGCTGAGCATTGGCAGGGTGGTTTAAAGATTATTTTTATTGATCCAACTGGTTTTCAAAAATTATGGTGGGTCAAAGAGAAAATTTCTACTAAATTGAAGTATTGGTTTAGGAAAAGAATACAAGAATCAAGAGCCAAGAATCAAGACTAAAAGAAGTTAGAGGTTAGAGGTTAGAAGTTAGAAGTTAGAAGTTAGAAAAAAGAAAATAGAAAATAGAGGAAAGTGGAGAGTGGAAAGTATGTATACTTGTGCTAAGGCTTCGGAGGATTGAGAAAAAACAATAAACGACAAACATGTTCATAATCGCAGAAATAGGTCAGGCACATGAGGGGAGTATTGATTTGGCTCATTCATATATTAAAGCCCTGGCAAAAACCGAGGTGGATGCGGTGAAGTTCCAGGTGCATATAGCCGAGGCGGAGAGCAGTATTCACGAGCCATTCCGGGTAAAATTGGCATCGCAGGACAAAACGCGTTTTGATTACTGGAAACGGATGGAATTCACTTTGCAACAATGGAAAGAGTTAGAAAATCACTGCGTGGAGGTGGGAGTGGAGTTTTTGGCTTCCCCGTTCAGCAATGCCGCGGTAGATCTTCTGGAAGAGGTGGGAGTGAAGCGGTACAAAATTGGATCGGGGGAGGTAAATAATTTTTTATTGCAGGAGAAAATTGCCCAAACGGGAAAACCGGTGATCCTGTCTTCGGGAATGAGCTCCTTTGAGGAACTTGATAAAACAGTGGCCTTTTTAAAGAAAAGAAGGGTTGAATTTTCAATCTTGCAATGCACCACGGCCTATCCCACACAACCGAAGAATTACGGATTAAACGTGATCGGGGAATTAAAGGAGCGTTATGGAGTTCCGGTTGGATATTCAGATCATTCCGCGAAAACAGAAACCTGCATTGCCGCAACGGCACTGGGCGCTGAGATCCTGGAATTTCACGCTGTTTTTAGTCGGCACAGTTTAGGGCCGGATGCGGGTTCTTCTTTGGAAATGGAGGAGATCACTCAATTGGTAAAAGCTGTGAGGTACATAGAAACTGCTTTGCAGCATCCGGTAGATAAAAACGATAATTCCAATTTTACCGGGTTAAAGAATATTTTTGAAAAGTCACTGGCGGTGAATAAAGATTTAAAGGCAGGGCACATGTTGAGGTTTGAAGATTTGGAGGCGAAGAAGCCTAAAGGTTATGGGATGGAAGCTTCGAGGTTTGAGGAGGTGATTGGCAGGAAGTTGAACAGGGATTTGAGGCAATGGGAGTTTTTGAGGGAGGAAAGCCTTAGCCCACTCTAGGCAGGAGGTGGCATCGTTGCTGGGGTTTCTGTTCATGAGTTTGCCGCGCTACGCTCGCAATGACGTTCGCTGCGCTGCGTTTGTTTTCGGGATGTAACATCCGTATAAGCATTTCCTGTGTGAGAAATTTTATTCTCGTGGATGTTTCATCTATTTTTGTGCTAAAGTGAAATAAAATCAATGCAGGAAAAACAGATTTCAGTAAAAACTTTAGGCCTTGTCATTACCGATGGGGTTGGTTACAGAAATTTCTGCTTAAGTGATTTCCTGATTGAAGCAGTCAGGAAATTTGATAAAATCATTATTTATTCCGGTTTGCCAAAATCAAGCTATGACATAGAAAGTCTTGTGCAGGTTGAAATTGTGGAATTGCCGGTATTTAAAGAGTCGTTCCAAACATGGTTTTGGAGAAAGTTAAAGGAGGTGGCGCATTTGCAATTGCATAAGGAGTACTTTGGGATCAATGATAATTTTGAAGCAAATAAGTCACTTGCCAAATCAAACAGAGGAATTGCCACCCGGATAATTTACCGGATCACAAAATATTTTCATTCTGAAAAGAATATCAGTTTTTTTGAAAAACAACATCTCAATTCTCTTAGGAATATAGAGATGACTGAATTCTGCCTTCAGGAACTTAAATCGGCGAAACTGGACCTGCTTTTTTTTACGCATCAACGTCCTCCGTATGTAGTCCCTTTGGTTGTAGCAGCCGAAACACTTAAAATTAAAACCGGTTCCTTTATTTTTAGCTGGGATAACCTGGCCTCAAAAGGCAGAATGGCTGCAAAGTTTCAATTTTACCTGGTTTGGAGTGAATTGATGAAAGAAGAATTATTGCATTTCTATCCTTCCGCAAACCGGAAAAAAATTAGTGTGGTAGGAACTCCTCAATTTGAACCTTATGTTTTAAAAAAGTATCAAAATGAAAAAGAGGATTTCCATTTAAAATTTGGATTAAACCCGGCAAAAAAAACCATCTGTTTTAGTTGCGGGGATGTTTCAACCAGTCAAAACGATCCACTGTATATAGAAAGCATTGCAAGAGCAATTGAGAAGGGTGAAATTAGGGAAGATGTCAACTTCCTGGTGCGTACTTCCCCGGCGGAGGAACCAGCCAGGTTTCAATATTTAATAGACAAATTTCCATTTATAAAATGGAATTTTCCGAAATGGATTCTCGCCCGGGAGCATCATCCGGAACCCTGGTCTCAAAGAGTGCCCACAGGAGAAGATATTAGCGATCTCCGGATGATCCTCGAATTTTCGGACCTTGGGATTAATATGTGTTCTACGATGAGCCTGGATTTTATGAAATTTGATAAGCCGGTTATAAATCCTGTATTTGGAAACGGCACCAATGGCTTGTATAACGATCAGCGATTTTTAAATTTCGCACATTATAAACGTGTTGTGGAGAGCAATTCGGTGTTTATTGCCAAAAACGAAACGGAGTTAATTCAAGGGATCAACGAAGCACTCTTAAATCCCGAAAAAAGGAAAATTGAACGGCAGTTCATGTTTGATCTACAGGTTGGTAAAACCCTGGAAGGAACGGGACACAGAATCGCTAAAACCCTGTTGGATGAAACAAACTAAGAATATTGCGGTGATCTGTAATTACAGCTTAAATCAAAACAGGATTGGCGGAATGGACCGTTTCTTTGTGGCGTATGACCGTGCCTGTAAAGCGAAGGGATTTCAAGTAGATTGGTTTTTCAGTGATTGCACAGCCCATTCTTTTTACAAGGAACTCAATGTTTTTGCTTCCCAGGATATGTCTGCAGAGGAGCAATTTTTAAAACAAATTAAAGAATTAAAGAAATATGATGTTACAGTGACCCATTTTGTGGAATTGTGCACGCCTTTTTTTCAGAAAATAAAAAAAGAGCAGAAAGCATACACTATTGCAGTAGATCATAATCCGCGTCCTCTGAATGGTTTTCCACTAAAGAAACGCATTAAAAATAAGCTAAAGAGCAGGCTCTATTCCCGTTATATTGATTGTTTTGTGGGAGTATCTCAATACACAGTCGATTGCATCCTTCAGGATTACGGCAGTAACCTAAGGAATAAGACGAAAGTCGTTTATAACGGAATTGATACTTCTGTTTATTTGAAGAGAACAGAAGAGAACCCGGGGAAGTTTATTGTGGCTTCACATTTAAGGGCTTCAAAAGGCATTCAGGATCTTATAGAAGCAGTTTCGGCCTTAAGTCCGGAATTAAAGGAAAAGCTTCATATTGATATTTTTGGCGAAGGACCAATGGAAATTGAATTAAAAGAGAAAACAGTACAACTCAAGCTTGAAAATAGTATTCAGTTTAAAGGAAGTTCGCCCGATTTACCCAACATTTTTAAGGACTACTCTTATTTAATACAGCCAACCTATATGGAGTGCTTCAGTCTTTCCATATTGGAAAGTCTTGCAGCGAATGTACCTGTAGTTACCACTAATGTGGGAGGAAATGAAGAAATTATTTCGGAAGGCGAAAACGGTTTCATTTTTAAAGCGGGGGATATCCGGAGACTAACAACAATACTTGATAAGATACTGCAAGGAGAGCTAAAAATTAATAATGATGTCAGTATTCTTATAAAGCAGGATTTACCACTTCAAAAGATGGTGGAAGGACATCTAAAACTGCTGCCATTTACTAATGGTTATGTTTAAGAACATTGTGATTTATTTTTTTGATCCCGATTATTGTAGTTTTTGCTTCATTCCTATTTAACCGCAAAGCACGCCAAGAAAAAACGCAGAGGTCGCAAAGAAAAAAATGAAGATCATCCCGGGGGTATAGATGCGACTATTTATAAATTCCGCATTTTTATGCAAACTGAAAATCTCATTTACAATATGCACGGATTAAAAGGTTTTAAGCAACTTCGTATTCGACTTTTGACGGGTTAGAGGATGATTTTGAGGCATTAAGTATCTCTATACCTACTAAATTACCGGCTTTTGAGTAATCTAAAATAATTCCTTTTTTTTCTTGGTCAGATTCTTCGATGCTTTCATCACTTAATTTGATATACAAAATATCGGTTTCTATGTCATATTTCACTTTCATAACGTTTTATATTTAAAATTTTTTGAAGTTCTGTAAAGCGTTTAATTAATGCGGAATAAATATAATGCTTTTTTATTCATCTTGTTTTAGATTAATATTTACGATTTTACTGGTTTGAACTTTGCGGCTTCGGGATTTCCCAATCGCCGAATTACTTCTCCCGTTCTAAAAGGCGGAATCGCAATGACAGGCGCCCTTTTCTTTGCTTCATTTCTTTTGGGCGCACAAAAGAATGAAGGGCATGATAAAAAAAGACCCAATAGAAATTCAGGTCTTTAGAATTTTTGTTAATTAGCCGATATTTTGTGAACCCAATGATATTAAAAGAATATACTTCCTCTAAAGGCGATAGTTTATTATATGCAGGATCTCCCGATTTCGAATTACTGGAAAGCCTTGTTGATGGGCCCGGAGATCTATGGCATAGTTCACTTGATCAGGGATTCGGCGGAATTTTTCCTGAAATTTTATATCAGACAGCGGTTTTTTGGTGGTATTTAAATGACCTGCCTGATTTGGAAAAATCGGTTAATTGGCGCATAAATCCCGAGGCCTTTGTGGTTAGAAAAAATCTCTGGGTTCAGTTCAATGGTTTTAGTGAAGATTACAATTCCAGGACTGCAGCGTCCCTTGATCTTGGATACAGAATGTTGAGATTTGGTGGAGCGGTGCCACTATATGTTAAAGGTTTGTTTCTGCCTAAGGAGCAAGTTCCGGTAATTTCGAAAGAAGATAAATATCTGTTTTTTTTAAAGAACTTTAAAGAAAGACATACCTGGTACCTTTTATTCAGGGAATTATTAAAAAATTCATTCTCTGAATTAAAAGCATTCAGGAAGATAAGAAAAAGCAATTTTGAAATAAATGGTTCTGACTTTTTTCCTTCAAGGCCAATTGAAAAATATGTCGGCAACGCAACAGTAGATGTTATTATCCCTACAATGTTTCGTCAGGATTATACCTTGCAACTTTTAGAAGATTATGAAAAGCAAACATATCTTCCCACAAAAGTAATTGTGGTTGATGCAACACCTGAGAATGAAAGAATGCCTGGAATTTATAATAGGGATTGGCCTTTTGAACTAATAGTGAAATGGCAGGAATCAAAGGGTAGTTGCAGGGCCAGAAATGAGGCTATTGAATTAAGTGATAGCGCTTACATTATTTTTGCCGACGATGATACACGGATTCTGCCCGATTTTGTTGAAAATCATTTAAGGTTCCTACAAACATACAATGTTGATGCCTGCACAGGTTTAGATGTTCAAGCTACACACCATCGTCAGGATCTGGATGATCTGCGGAATATTCTTGTAGAAAGAGGAAAAGACCGGTATAAAGCCGGTGCTGCGCAAACCTTCAATAATGCTAACTCGTTCGTAAAACGGGAACGGGTATTAGAAATAACAGGAAATGATATAAATTTTGACGGTGGATATGGGGAAGATTCCGATTTTGGTTATCGCCTTATCCAAAACGGCGTTTTATTAATGTTTAACCCATATTCAGTAAACTTACATTTAAAACCCCCATCAGGCGGTTATCGTGTTTGGGGGATTCAGTCTGCAATTACCGGTAAGAAGCGTAAAAGGCAGCCCTGGGAATTAGACAAACCTGTAGGGAAAATCAGGCCTGTTCCAAGTCCTACATTGGTTTATGGAATTCTTAAACATTTTAAGCCTATTCAGGTCCAGGAATATAAATATCGATATCTATTTCTCTATCTTACCAGAGATCTTAAAAAGTTACCCATAAGGTTACTCAATTTACCCTTTAAGATACATCAATTTAATAAGGCAATGTTTTATGCGGAAAACCTTTTGAAAAGTGGTGAGAAGTTTAAATAGCAAGAAATGAAATTAATAAAGGGACTTGGATAAATAAATAGATGTGGTAGTGAAAAAGGGGGGCTGGGTGTAAAGAGGACTTTATGATTAGGGTGTTTACATCTAAAATCGAAATTCGTTAATCCTTGTTCTTAAATTAAAAATCGTTCAATTAAAGTTCTTTCTGAGTAGTTGAATTAGTGTATAAATGTTTAAAACTGAATATCGAACAAGGATTAACGATTTTTTATTTACGAAGTTTTTATTCAATTTGGGTTCTCAATTTTAATCCTGTATTTATTTTTCACTTCTGTTTCTTACAAATCTTTTTGTATCCTCCCAGGAATGAAAAACAGATTTTCCTTTCAGTTCCTTTTCAGTAGCATCATCAAGAGCTTTTTTTTGAAATTTGTTCAGAGGAGTATTATTTGTATCAAACCAATCCCCGGAAAGCAAACTGAAAAGTTTTGCTTTTTCAGAAACTGATAAGTTCTCAAGGAGCTTAGCCAAATTTTCTACGGAGATGTTTGAGTTGGTGTCCATTGTACAAAGTTAAAAAATAATTTAGCAACTTTGAGACTTAAATCATTTGAGACAGTAAATCATATGTTTTGTTGGATGTTTAAAAAATGCCACAAGGACACCAAAAAAATCACAAAGGATCACTAAGGTTTTTTTTAGTGCAGCTTTGAGTCTTTGAGCCTTTGTGGCAGAAATTCGATTATTCTATTTAACGTTTGAAAAATCCTTCAGAATTAATAAGCCCTTTTTAGATGAGCTTTTTTTGCAAGAACTACGTTACAGCGTCACTTCATCACAACATCACTTTACCACATTTTAGATAATTATCAACCCAAACCTGTATATTTGCTTTAATGACATTACAATTGAACCTTGTTAAAAATGGGATTAATAATAAAGGATGAAGTTTAGCCTGATTATTTGTACATATCAAAGACCAGAAGCTTTGCTCAAGCTTTTAAAGTCGGTGCAACTGCAAAGTCTTTATCCTTATCAAATATTGGTAATAGACGGCTCTCTTGACACTTCTACCGGGGAGGCATTGAAACCTAAAGAATTTCAGAATTTAACCTATTTTAAGGTTGATGAACAAGAACGCGGACTTACAAAACAGCGTAATTTTGGAATTCAAAAGGTAGCCGAAACTTCTGAAATTGTCTGTTTTCTGGATGATGATATCGTATTAACAACGGAGTATTTTCAAAAATTGATCGGTACCTATTCCCAAAATCCTGATGCACTTGGGGTAGGCGGTTATATCCTTGATGAGGTGCAGTGGAAAAGGAATTCAGTTAAAAAGTCAGTACAATATGACGAATTTGAATTGGACGGATACATTAGGAAACTTGGAAGTAGAAATGTTCTCAGAAAAGAGTTAGGCTTATTAAGCGACCAACCGCCCGGATTTATGCCGGAATTTTCCAACGGCTTGTCCGTAGGTTTTTTACCGCCTTCAGGGAAAACATACCCGGTGGAATTCTTTATGGGTGGAGTGGCTTCCTACCGAAAAGAATTGTTTGAAAAATTAAACTTCTCTACTTATTTTGAAGGCTACGGACTTTACGAAGACATGGATTTTTGCCTTCGCGCGGCTAAAATCGGTCAATTATATGTGAATACTGTCGCACAATTATATCATTATCACGAGGAAGCGGGAAGGCCAAACCAATTTAACTACGGGAAAATGGTGGTCAGAAATGGATGGTATGTTTGGCGGGTTAAATATCCAAATCCTTCATTTAAAGCGCAACTTAAATGGCATTTCACAATCCTTGTATTGACGCTTGTACGTTTTGGGAATAGTCTGACCACTAAAGCGAAAAAAGAGGCATTTACAGAAGGTCTTGGAAGAACAGTAGGTTGGTGGAGTCTTTTGTGGAATAAACCAAAAATACAGAGATAATGAAAAAGAGGATCTATTTTATTTTTGGAATCATAGTTCTTATGGGGATTTTTATTCTTGTAATTTTCAATTACCGATACCCATTTGTAACTCCCTCCGTTGGGAATTGGTCTGTAGGTTTTACAGGTTCCTCTGAGATTTTCCCGGCTGTTGAGGTAAATCCTGACAATATAATTACCTATAAAGCCATAGACAGTCTCATTTCTGAAAACATTGATTATATAGCCGATCCTTTTTATATTGAGGAAGATGGTGTCTTTTATCTTTTTGTGGAACTGAAAGGAGAAGGAAATGCCGATATTGCCTTGTTGACCTCCCCTGATGGAGAAAATTACCGGTACAAGGGAATTGTGCTGGATGAAGATTTTCATCTTTCCTATC
>Ga0307486_1000561_pt1 | contig 33489 bp, 29 predicted proteins | sample CBIW02metaG_FD_203663 | JGI IMG/M metagenome (GOLD analysis project Ga0307486, IMG submission 203663) | Sea-ice brine microbial communities from Beaufort Sea near Barrow, Alaska, United States - CBIW 0.2 | ecosystem: Environmental > Aquatic > Marine > Coastal | place: USA: Alaska | collected... | reverse complement strand
ATCATACTCCTTTTGGGCATAGCCCCAAGGATGCTGCTGGAGGGGATTGGCAAGGGGTCGAGCCGGCTCGCGCGATTTATGGCTCATTGCTAATTTAGCCTTTGACACCGGGGCGCTCAATCCGTAATATGCGTTTCACGTTGATTAGAGGCAGAGAAAAAAGCCTTTAGTAAACAAACAGTTTGATGCGGGGTGGAGCAGTCTGGTAGCTCGTCGGGCTCATAACCCGAAGGTCGTAGGTTCGAATCCTGCTCCCGCTACCATATAATAGAAAGGCAGGTCAGTAACTTACTGGTCTGCCTTTTTTGTGTTTGGGTTGTCAGAAATCACCTGTGACGCATATGTGACGCATATGTGCCAAGGCGTGTGATGGGTCAGTAGGTAGCTAGGTGAAGAATGACCTTCAGTCATTCTTTGGCACAAGTCCCTATTAGGTTACCTTGATAGTAGAAGTACCCTTCAGATTTCTCCTGTTCCGTCCCTGGACCTTACTTTTCATGCTTGTGTTTTTGCCTCACTGTTCCTTCTGAAGCTCCAGAAGATCACCTACCTCGCAATCAAATAATCTGCAAAGCTTGTCGATTGCATCGAGGTCTATTCGTTGCGCTGTTTCTTTATAGAGCAGGGTGACGGTATTTCTGTTCAGCCCCGTCTCTCTGGCAACGTCCACGATCTTCATTTTGCGCTCGCCCATCAGCCGAGCCAGATGGCATCGAACCATTATTTTGTTCCTTGATGAAAAAATGTCATCCAGAATGCCAAAAAGTGTTTACAAATGTACTTTTGTTGCTTAAAGTGTCATTCAGGATGACATTCTGATATGGAGAATGTCTTTTGTTGATTTAGCGTAGCGCAACAGAAGGAAAATTTCGATGGATAATTCCTACACCTATCTGACCACCGAAGAGTTGGCTGGCCGCATCAAGTACGACAGCCGAACTATTCGCCAATGCCTCAAAGATACTGTGCTGTTGGAAGGTAAGCATTACATCAAGCCTTTCGGTCGCCGGAAGCTTCTCTTTCTCTGGGAAGAAGTTGAAAAGGAAATGCTGGTTAGTGCTCGTGAGCACGAACAGCTTTCGATTCCTATGGCGAGCGGAGTGGTATGTCATGGGTAAAATCAGAGCACGCAAAGAGACCGGTAAGCTGTATCTCGATTTTATGTGCCAGGGACACCGGTGTCGCGAGCAAACAGCTTTGCCGGACACCTCTGCAAATCGGAAGCGTGTTGAGGCGCTCCTGCAGAAAGTCGAGGCAAAGATTTTGCTGGGCGCTTTTGACTATGCAGAGCAGTTCCCGGACAGCAGAAATCTGCAGAAGATCAAGGGGGCCAATGCAGTCACCGCTCCTGGTGGTTCCTCAGGATCTGAAGATGCGACGCAAAATCAGACGCCTTTGTTTGCCGACTTCGCCGAGCAATGGTTCGAGGAGTCCAAAATCCAGTGGCGGAACTCCCACACTCGCAATGTAGTGTCCATCCTGGAGAGTTCTCTCAAACCGGCATTCAAGAACAAGCGGTTAGGCAAGATCACCAAAGCCGATATTCTTGCGGCCCGAAACAAGATGGCGAAGCGCCGCGGCAGGGGAACCAGTGGCCTGCTGGCGGCCAAGACCATCAACAGCCATATGACCATCCTGAGGATGATTCTTGCTGAAGCAGGCGAACGGTATGACTTCACGAATCCTTACCTCAATATCAAGCCGCTGAAGCTCCAGAAGGTCCACATCGAGCCCTTCTCGCTGGATGAAGTCGACAAGATTCTCAAGCACGTGCGTGAGGACTATCGGAGCTACTACCAGATCCGCTTCTACACCGGTATGCGCACCGGGGAGATTGACGGCTTGAAGTGGGAGCACGTGGATTTTGCGAAGCGCGAGATCCTGGTGCGCGAAACGCTGATCCTTGGCCAGACCGAATACACCAAAACCGACGGCTCCCAGCGGGAAATTCCCATGTTCGGACCGGTGTACGATGCGCTCAAGACCCAGTACGAGGCCACGGGCAAGCTCAGCAAGTTCGTGTTCTGTAATCGCCTGGGGCAGCCTCTGGATCATAACAACGTGACCAAGCGTGTCTGGTATCCGTTATTGGAGTATCTGAAGTTGAAGAAGCGCCGGCCCTATCAGACTCGGCACACGGCGGCGACGCTGTTGCTGGCTTCCGGTGAAAACCCGGAATGGGTCGCACATACTTTGGGCCATTCGTCCACCGAGATGCTGTTCAAAGTGTACTCCCGATACATCCCGAACCTGACGCGCATGGATGGCAGTGCCTTTGAGCGCCTGATCCAGAGCCGGGTCATCGACAACAATAAGGAAGTGCGTAATGAAGCTGAATGATCTGCGTCCGCTAATGCAGGAAACCTTCAAAGGCACATACCGCCTGACGGGCCGTGTTGCCTGTTTCGATGATGAAGGCATTCCGTACCTGAAACTGCGTCTGAGCAGCTGCGTTAGTGACCTTGTGGTGCTGGCGGTGATTGGCTCTATCGTTATCCCGGAGAATCTGGGCCATATGGATCTGGTGGCAGTAAAAGGGCAGGTGTGTGGCTCCGGAGGAAAGTGAGATTCTGCTGACTGAAGTCCGCCGCCCTCTGCAAGCTGACATTGCCAACTTACCGGTACTGCAGACCCTGCCACGGACATGTTGTCCGAAGCCGGAAGCGCTGGACCAGTTGATTACGGCGGTGCGTTCATTGGAGTCCGCGCCCATGCAGGTGTTCATCAAGCGTGTACTGGAGCGTCGCGACCGACTGGAAATATTTCTTAAGGCCCCGGCCAGCAAGAATTACCACCATAACGAACCCGGTGGCTTGCTGGCTCACTCCCTCGATGTAGCGCAGAACGTGCTGCGCATGGCCCAGATCAATGAACCAGAGATGCCCCGGGGCCTTCAGGAGCTCGGCTTTGTGGCAGGCCTGCTCCACGACATCGGCAAGACCTACACCTACGACATGTGTGGTAAACCCACGGCAGCAGCACGATTGTGTGATCACGCAGACCTGACACTGGAAGCCTGTGCTTCTGGCTTGGCGTATCTCGACAAAGCGGACCCCGACTCTGCTCTTGCGTTGAGGCATATCTGGACGTGTGCCTCACCTGGTGCACGATACGGCGCGGCCCCTGCCATGACGCTGGCACGCTACGTTCGGGATGCGGATGCCCAAAGTGCCATGGCGGACAATCAGCGCAAGGCCTACCGCAAACGCAAACCGATGGGTTTTGGGCGGCTCGGGAATAATGTGTACTGGAGGCCGTCGACCGAGGCTCATGTATGAAGTAGATAAAGTGGGCCGTGAGGGGTGTGAGCGCAGCGCGGCCACACCCCTTTTCTTCTAAGGCATATGTAAAGGCACGTGAGGCAAAGCTCCCACGTTCGGAAACAGGTATTTGCCCACCAACGGTGCTAAGGTCAGAAAAATAGCCTGTAGAGCGAGCGACATGCTGAAGACCTATTATCTCCATGGCTTTGCCAGCTGCTTCGATACCAACAGCGACAAACTCAAAGCATTGGCCGAGCTGGGCCCAGTGTACGGTCACGACATCGATTACACGCGGGATCCAGAAAATGTCATTGAAGACAGTCTGGATAAGCTGATGCAAGTGAACCCGGATCTTTTGGTAGGCACTTCCATGGGCGGTTGGCTGGCGGGTGTTCTCGGTGCCGAAACCGGGATTCCCTTCGTTGCCATCAACCCGGTAACGGATCCTTCCCAAGCATTGAAGGTCTGGATCGGCCAAGGGGTCGACCACCAGGGCAACCCTTATGAACTGACGGCCTCGGTTGTTGCCGACTATTACCTCTTCACTCAACATGGCAGTGGCCTGATTTTGTTGGACAAAGGCGATGAGCTGCTCCCGTGGTATGACACCGTCAGGGTGGTCGGAGATTACTTTCCAGTGCATTGCTTTGACGGTGGGAGTCATCGGTTTGAGCATATGCAGGCGGCGTTGGAGTTTATCCGGCAGCATGCAATGGATTAATGCTAGTAATCGCGACCGGTGGTAGTGCGGTTTACAGCGACCAAGCCATGCGTCACCTAAAACGCCATGGTTTGGTTGTATTCTTAGATGTCAGCCTGGCAACGGTTGAGCAGCGTATCGGTGATTTCAGTCTTCGAGGGATCTCCAAGCGTAAGGATCAGAGCATCGCCGAGTTATTTAGTGAGCGTTACGCGCTTTACAAACAGTATGCCGATGTTGCTATATCGGGGGATGACTTCTCTCAAGATCAGATTTGCGCAAAGATACTGCGTTCGTTGGCTCAGAATTCAGCGCATTAAGCTGAGGTCCACAATCAGTGAGTCAGGGTGCGAAACGCACGAAGGTTTCTTACGGATTGATGGGGTCGAAGTCGATTTTCTGGTCAGAGCCGATGGCATTTGGGTTGGCCTGGCCGCCAATCTTGAGGCGCTTTATCGGTGTAGTTCGGGGAGTGCTTATGATAAAAAAAGGGCCTCGTTAGGGCCCTTTTTTGGTGAGTTGACCCGTTTTAGGTTATTTGGCCAAGACTGGTTGGGCGGCGGTGACCTGTTCTGATTGGCTTTGTGCGGCTTCTTCAGAGCTGAGTTTCGGAGAAAACCAGCCCAGATGGGCATAGATGATGCCGATCAGCGGCGACAGCCAGCAGGCGAAGGCCAGCGGTATGTAAAGCAGGTTTTCGGTCTGGCCCTCTGCAATACCCAGACCCAGCGCGGTGATCACGATCGCGCCACCGGCGTTCCAGGGGATCAGCGGTGATATTAGGGTGCCACCTTCCTCAATGGCTCGCGACAGGTTTAGTGCCGAATAGCCCTTGGTTTTATAGGTGGGGGCATACATGCGACCGGGCAGGGCGATAGACAAGTACGGGTCGCCGGCAATCACGTTGGTCATGGCGGAGGTGGCAATGGCAGAGGTCTGCAGCGCACCAAAAGATTTGGCTCGCGACAATATCTTTTCAACCAACACGCCCAAGCAACCGGTGCGCTCCAGCACGCCGCCAAAAGCCAAAGCAACCAGCATCAGGGTGATTACCCAAGTCATCGATTGAATACCGCCACGGTTTAGCAGGGCGTCAATTTCAGCAACGCCCGTGTCTAACTTATAGCCGCTGAACATGTAGTTGAACGCCTGCTGCAGATTCACGTCCTGAGTTAGCAGGGCGGTGCCCAGGCCCAACATGGCGCCCACAAACAAGGTAGGTAGGGCTGGCATTTTCTTCAATGCCAGCAGTATGGTCACACCCAGTGGCAACAGCAGGTACCATGACAAGTTAAAATGCTGGTCTAAACCCGCGATGATGTTCTCGATGCGAACAAAATCCACCTCTTGGTTGCCAATCAGGCTGAAACCCGCGAACAGGTAAATAACCAAGGCAATCAGCATGGCTGGAAGGGTGGTGGGCACCATGTTGCGGATGTGGTCAAACAGGTCCACACCGGTTACGGCCGGGGCCAAGTTGGTGGTGTCTGACAGCGGCGACATTTTGTCACCGAAGAAGGCGCCCGACACAACGGCGCCGGCAGTCCAGTACATGGGAATGTCAAAACCGCCGCCAATGCCCATTAACGCCAGACCCACGGTGCCTACGGTGCCCCAGGAAGTACCCAGAGAGATCGACACCATGGCACAAATCAGAACGCTGGCTGCAAGAAACAACTCGGGCGATATAATGCTCAGGCCCAGCTTGATCAGGTAGGGCACGGTACCGCTGGCAATCCAGATGCCAATAATCATACCCACAATAATCAGAATGCCTACGGACTGCAGCCCCAGGCGCACCACGTGCATGATGCCTTCTTCCATATCGTGCCAGGTGTAGCCACGAAACCAGCCGATAAGCGCGGTAATAGCCACGCCAATGGCGAGTGGGATATGGGGGGTGAAGTTGCCGAAATGAAACAGCTGCACGCCCAGCACGACAAAGGTCAGTACGATGGGCAAGCAGGCCAGCCAAATGCTGGGCTTGCGGAGGGCGGATGTTGTCATTGTTTTATCCTTGAGCCTATGAGGTGGGCCGGTTTTTACAACTGGACTGTGCCAGATATACCGGAATGTGCTCATAGACTAAGGTGGTTATGTATGGCAGTTATGCTGAAAATGTAAAAAGTTGTAACAAAATTGTTTTAGCGGTTACCACCGAGGCGATGGGTAAGCGCGGAAATTCCTTTTTTCGTCTCTTCTATTGCCTGGGCGAGCTCAGTGGCAAGACCGTCTGCCAGCAAGCTCTGGGCCTCGGCCGCTTGCTCTAGCTGTTCCAGTACTTCGGCCAGTCGGGATTGATCCAGCATGCGGGCGGTGCCGCCTAGTTTGTGCGCCAGTTGGCTTAGCTCCAGATGATCTTCTTCCGCCAGCGCCTGCTCAAGCGCAACCTGCTGGGTCGGCAGTTCGTCGGCAAAGCGGCTGAGCATGGCCCGTAGTCGCGGGCGGCCCAGCACCCGAAGGTGTTCCTGCAGTAGGGGCAGCTCCAGCTCTGGCTGTATCTGTATGCCCAATGCCTGGCTCAGCGCCTGGCTGAGTCTTGGCCATTGCACCGGCTTGGCCACCACAGCTTTGAGCCCGGCCGCCAGATAACGACGAATATCATCGGGGCTCACGCTGGCGGTCAGGGCAATCATTGGCGTCTCCTGATTCAGGCCGTGTGCCTGATGGCGGATACTACGGCTGGTTTCCAGGCCGTCCATGCCGGGTAGGTGCATGTCCATCAGAATAAGGTCAAAGGCCTGGTGGCGGGCCATCTCAAGCGCCTGCTCGCCGCGTTCTGCATGGCTTGCCAGATGACTGTGCTGCTCCAGCATGGCGGCAAGAATGGCCCTGTTGATGGCCACATCTTCCACCAGCAATAGGCTGAGACTGGGCAGGGCGGGCAGCTCGATTTCTTGTGCTGTGGCAGGTGTATCAGCAGGGGGTAGCGGCAGGGTAAACCCGAAGCGGCTGCCCTGGCCGGGGGCGCTTTGCAGGCTCATGCCGCCGCCCATGGCCTCGATCAGCCGTTTGGAAATGGCCAGTCCCAGCCCAGTGCCGCCATAACGCCGACCGATGCTTTCATCAGCTTGGGTAAAACGCTGAAAAATACGGTCTTGCTGTTCGGGGGCAATACCGATGCCATTGTCTTCTACACTGAACTGCCAGCCGCCGTCTACCAGCCAGGCAGCGAGTGTGACTTGACCGCCCTCATCGGTGAACTTGGTGGCGTTAGACAGCAGATTGATCAGCACCTGACGCAGCCTGCCGGCGTGGCCCAAGAGCCAGAGTTTGGCGTCGGGCGCGTCCAGTTGCAATCGAATCTGCTTGGCCTCGGCGTAGCCCTGCATCATGGCAACACAGCTTTGTAACAGCTCATCCAAGGCGAAGGGGGCGGGGTCTTCGGGCAGCGGCCCCTGCTCTAACGCCGCATAATCCAGCACGTCGTTGAGCAGCATCAGTAGGTGGTCGGCCGAGTGTTGCAGGATGTCGAGCAGGTCGCAATCGGGGCTGCCTTTCGGTGCAGCTCTGAGCAGGGTAAGGGTGCCCATAATACCGTTCATGGGCGTGCGCAGTTCATGAGTCATGTTGGCGATAAAGCGGCTTTTGGCCATGTCGGCCCCCTCTGCCGCTTCTTTGGCCTGGCGCAGGTGATGGGTACGTTTGTCCACCAGGGCTTCGAGTCGGTTCTTGTCGTGTTGCAGCTCGTTCTGACGGCGTTCGACCGAGCGACGCATGGTGTTGATGGCGCCTACCAAGGTATCCAGCTCGTCGGCCAGCTGGCTGGGTGATCGGGCCAACGCCAGCGGCGAGCTGTCCGGCCGGCCTTCGCCAATCTGTTCTACATGACGGGCCATGCGCTCCAGGTGACGGGTGACCCGGCTCTGAAATACCAGCATCAGACAGAAGGCGATGGCCAATATCGTCAGGGTCTGGCTTAGCAATATCGCCTGAGCGCGATCAATAAGCTGCTGGCGAATACTGCGTTTGCTGAAAGCAATCTCCAACCGACCTACTCGTTGGGGGCCCAGTACCGGGCTGGGATAGATTAAATCGAAGCCGTATTTATGTACGTCCTCACTGCTATTATTACGAGTCAGCACCAGCGGAGCGGTGAGGGCGTCGCCGGTCACCGATAACTGGGCCAGGTGCGGCATGTCGAGCATGCTCTGGAGCTGCAGCCTGGCCTGGGGCAGGTTCAGGTCCCACAGGCTTTGGGTCAGGCTATCGAGATACCTTTGTTCGATGAGGGTGAGTCGATCGTCCAAATCCTGTTTGATTTGGCGATGATCAAGCCAGAGTTGAAAGGCGGTGGACAGCAGCGAAAAGGTTAGGCTGACGGCCAGTACCAGAAAAAACAGACGAAAACTCAGAGGATGTCGCCGCCGATAGCGAGGCAACAAGGTCAGCAGGGCATTCATTCAGGGGGTGTCCAGATAAAGGCGTTCAAAATAGGAGGTGATGCGTTGAATGTAATGGTCGTCGGCCAGCTTGCGCAGTCGAGTCGAGAGAGCCGGTAGCAGCGGCTCCAACACAGAGCCTCTGGGCACGGCCAGGTGGTAGTATTCCAGCGTAAGCAGATCGGACAGGGGAAACACTTGCTCGGTCAGTCCAAGTTTTTGTGCCTGCAGTCGGCCGGTGGGCAGACCAATGGGCATATAGTCAATGCGGCCCAGCGCCAGTTTGCGAAAATTCTGTTCGCCAGTAGACACTCGCTCTACATGAGGATGGCGAGTGGCGACTTGGTCAAAATCGTCACCGAAGCTGTCGCCAAACAGCATGCCCAGGGTTTTGTCGGCCAGGCTCCAGGGTGGCTGGTTGCCACTACCGAAATGGGTAAAGAGTACCACGGGATCCGCCATTATCGGCGTGTCGCTGAACACAAAATCCTGCTCCCGTTGATGGGTCTTGTAGGCGGCCACAATCAGATCTACCTTGCCCTGAAGCGCTGCCAACTGACAGCGTTCCCAGTTGCCGAATACCCCCATCTTAACCGAGTAGCCGTGCTCGGCCAGCAGCTTGCGGGCCAGATAGGGCGCAATGCCGATCAGCTCGCCCTCTTGCTCCCATGACAGCGGCGGGTACATAGGGTGGCCGCAGGCGATGAGGGTGCTAGTTTGGGCTTTGGCTTGAGCTTGGGCCAGAGATGGTAGCGCCGGCAGCAGGGTAAGCAGCAGCATGAGAATCAGTGGCATGGCACGGGTCTTGCGGTAAAGACGTAACCGGCACCATGTACAGTGAGAATAATTTTGGGGTTGGCTGGATCGTCTTTTAGCTTACGTCGCAGTCGGCCCACCAATACGTCTATGGTTCTGTCGTTGGGGGCCCATTCCCGATTTTTTATTTGATCCAGAAGTTGATCTCGTGACAGGGTCTGGCCCGAATGGTGTAAAAAGGCACAGAGCAGCTGGTATTCACCATGGGTTAGCGGGGTGGGCCCGTCGTGTTCATCGAGCAGCACCCGCCGATCCAGATTGATGCGCCAATCGTCAAAGCGGAAGATATTGGCAGCGGAGGATGGGCCGGTCTGGGCGGCGGCTCGCACCCGACGAGCCAGGTTTTTGGCCCGCGCCAGTAGCTCACGGGGGTTGAAGGGTTTGCACACATAGTCGTCGGCACCGCACTCCAGGCCAATGATGCGTTCTATGTCATCCTGACGGCCGGTTACCAGTATGATGCCCACCTCGGAGCCGGCGCGCAGCTCTCGGGTCAGGGTCAGACCGTCTTTGCCGGGTAGCCTGATGTCCAGCAGGATCAGATCGATATTCTGCTCGCTTAATATATACTCGGCTGCTTCCGCGCTGTGGGCGGCAAACACTCGGTATTGCTCTTCCCTGAAGTATTCCACCAGGCAATCCCGCGTTATGTCGTCGTCGTCCACAATCAAGATACAGAGATCCATATTATTTATTCTCATCTGCTCTGGGAATCGCGAACGGACTGAAGCCGGGACAGATTTGTTTTTTATGGTTTTCGGGCCGAACCCCGCCGTAGTAACTAGCTGTCAGTTCGCTTTAACCGACTAGCGCTGGGAGAGACGCCAAAGTAGTCTTTGTAGCAATGACTGAAATGCGTCGAGCTAACAAAGCCGCAGGCCACAGCAATATTCGCAATGGGCTCTCTACTTTGTATCAGTAACCTACGGGCATGGGTAATCCGCAGTTCCAGGTAATAGCGAGATGGACTGGTATCCAAATGGGTTTGAAATAACCGTTCGATGCGGCGACGGGAAACCCCTGAAACGGTTGCCAGTTCGTCGACAGTTAACGGCTCCTCGATATTAGCGCCCATCACTTGGAGTAAATTTCGTAACAGCTCGGGAAGACTCGGTTCATCGGGCGAAAGAATCGGTTCCATCTCGCCAATCTCAGCGACCTGGTCACAGCTCAAAATTTCCTGGATCGCCCGCACAGTATCCCGGCCTTGGAAGTGTAAAATCAGCGCCAACATCATCTCTAGGGCGCTAACAGCGCCAGCGCTAGTCGCGCGATTATCTTCAACTAAAAAAGTGCGATCAGAGACTCGGACATTGGCAAACATTTCTCCCATATAAGCGTGATTATCCAGATGCAGGGAGCAATTTTTTTCGTCCAGCAAGCCCGCATGGGCCAGAGCGACCGAGCCATTCCAAAGCCCACCGAGAATGACGCAATGCTTGTCTGCTTCCCTGAGTTTTCTGTTTAAGGCCTGGTGCTTTTCAAGTGAGCACCGAAACCCTCCACAAACAATGAGAATATCTGGGTGTTCTTCACCCGTGATCTGCAATTGCTCAAGCCGTCCTCCGGCTGCGATATCAATACCAAGATCACTTTTCACAGCCATAGAGTCTAGTCCATAGGCCGTAAAAGCAAACAAGGGAGAGTTACGCACGAGATTGGCTGTAACCAGGGCATCGACCGCCGCAGTGAATGCCATCAGAGAAAAGTGTTCGAGCAATACGAAGGCGACCCGCGCTGGTCGGTTCGGGCTTTCCTGAGCAGGCAGAAAGGCGCTATTGGTGCTGCGCATAGAGTTACTAAAGTGCCGCTTTTCTTTTGACTCGCTCATTGCCCCGATGACCTGAAAATGGATTGAACGGATATCTCCTGCATAGCTTATATCATACATATTTCAGTGGGGATTGAGGTTTGTCTGCCTATTGCTTCTGCGGAGCAGGACAACGGTCGTCATCCGCCTCTCTGGTGTTCGAGCATGACACTAGAGCGCCGGCAAGTATATTGACTGCCTATTTGTGACGTAAATGATCGCATTGGAATTATTGATTTTTATTATGACGGGGCCGGCGCTAGCATGTTTGAACGTGATCACAGATCCGTAAGCGCGATACTAAGACCGCTTAACAATGCCGGCCTGCCGTTAATGCGTGGCTACTAATTACAACAAGAGGAATTCAATAATGAAGATGCCGCAAACGCTGTCTATCCCCAACGGCGAAAAAGTTCAGGGGACCTTTTCACAACAAGAGATGAGCTCACGGCTGGCGAAGTTGCGCCGCTATATGGCTGAGAACGATCTGCAGGCGGTCCTGTTTACCTCTTACCACAACATCAACTACTACAGCGATTTCGTCTACTGCCGCTTCGGTCGTGATTACGGTCTGGTCGTGACTCAGGATAATTACACCACCATTTCCGCCAATATCGATGGTGGCCAGCCCTACCGTCGCAACCAATTGGGAGACAACGTTGTCTACACCGATTGGCAGAAGGACAACTTTTTCTACGCGGTTAAACAGTTGATCAAAGATGGCGGTAAGGTGGGGGTCGAATTCGACCATATGCCGCTGCAAAATCTAGAGAAGATGAAGACAATTCTGCCTTCGTCCAAGTTTACCGATATCGGTATGCCGACGATGAAAATGCGGATGATCAAGTCGGCCGAAGAGATCGAAGTGATCAAGCACGGCGCCCGCGTGGCCGACATCGGTGGTGCAGCGATTCGCGATGCAATTGCCGTCGGTGTCCCCGAGTATGAAATTGCCCTTGCGGGTACCCAGGCGATGGTGCGCGAGATTGCGGCAACATTCCCTCATGGTGAGCTGATGGACACGTGGGTCTGGTTCCAGTCGGGTATCAATACCGACGGTGCCCACAACCCGGTCACTTCGCGCAAGGTCGAGGCGGGTGACATTCTCAGTCTCAATACCTTCCCGATGATCGCCGGTTACTACACCGCGCTGGAGCGTACCCTGTTCAGCGAACATGCCTCCGACCGCCACTTGGAGTTGTGGGAGATCAACTGCAAGGTTCACCGTCGCGGGCTGGAGCTGATCCGTCCGGGCGCGCGCTGCTGCGATATCGCCGCCGAGCTCAACGAGATCTTCCTTGAGCACGATGTTCTGCAGTACCGTACCTTTGGTTATGGTCACTCCTTCGGCACCCTTAGCCATTACTACGGCCGCGAAGCGGGTCTTGAACTGCGCGAAGACATTGACACCGTACTGGAGCCGGGCATGGTGGTCTCCATCGAACCGATGCTGATGTTGCCAGAAGGCAAGGCTGGCGCTGGCGGTTACCGCGAGCACGACATCCTGGTAGTGGGCGAAAGTGGTGCGGAAAACATCACCAAATTCCCCTTCGGACCAGAGCACAACATCGTTCAAGGTTGATTTTCTTTAGCGAATGCGTCAAGCGTTAAATGAACAAGTCGCCGGGTATTTTGTGAATCACCAGTAGGGTGCCCGGCGATGTTTTTAGTGCATAGCGCGCTCAAAATCAGGCTGATATAACATTTTGAGTTTTCGGTAAATTCGGTCGTTAATTAGCAATTTTTATGGTGCCATTTGCAGTATTAACTGTCGTTATAGCAGGCATGGGACCACTATAAAACTTCTAGCTAGACTCAGTTAGATACGAAGCCGAATCAAAATGCGGTTATTTTTTGTGGAGCCGACTATTATGCTGCCAGAATCCGTGACAGGTGCCAATTGTTATCGCGAGCTCGCTACTCTCGTGCTAGTCGGAACCAGCCTAGAAACTGGTGCTCGTCTCCCGTTGCGCGCGGGGCATAATATTGGAAAGTGTCATTCCAAAAGCCCGTCTTCAAACAGAAGGTGGGCTTTTTTGTTGCCGTAAAAAAGTTCCAGAATCATAAAAAAAATCACAAGGCGTCAGAAGCTAATGGACAATTATAATAATAGTGAGGTGCAATAAGGTGAGTAATAAAAATACAGTGACTAATAAGCCTGAGAATCAAGAGGAGTCGGTCGTAATTCCTCGGTTTACAGGATCAGATCTTAACCCAGTCTGTAGATTGTTGATTCAATTCACACCGCCTATCGCAATCATCGCACTTATCGTGATGGTGCTGACTAATCCAGAAGGCGTTGCCTCTGTGATTTTTGATATGCGAACCTACGTAACAAGCGGTTACACCTGGCTGTTTATACTGTATTCCCTTTTTTCTGTTGCGGTATGCGCCTGGCTTGTTTTCAGCAAGCTTGGTCGACAGGTTCGCTTGGGCGGGCCTAACGCAAAAAAGGAATACAGTAACTTTGCCTGGTACTCCATGCTGTTTGCCTGCGGTCAGGGTATTGGCCTGATCTTCTGGTCTGTTGCTCAGCCGATCATGCTTCGTAATGAAAGCCCGGTAATTAACTCGCTAGCAGGCGATGCCGCCGGAGGTGGAATTGTTTGGGCCTACTTCCACTGGGGTTTCACTGCCTGGGCAATGTATTGCGTGGTTGCCGTGTGTCTGGCTTATTCCCACCACAACCTGGGTAAAAGCCTGACCTTCCGGGAAGCCACCGTAGATATCCTGCCAAAGTGGGCTCAAGGTGGTGCTGGTGTTGTCGTTGAGCTTCTGGCAATCATGGCAACGGTGCTTGGTTTGTCAACCTCATTTGCGTTTGCTTCCCTGCAGTTTTCTTCAGGACTAAGCTCCCTGACAGGCCTGGCTTCCACTCCCACCGTCTGGTTGATAGTCATTGTGGGCCTTGGTATAGCAGCGGCCATATCGGCTTTTTTCGGTATCAGCAGAGGGATGAAGCTGATCAGTGAAACAAACTCGATTCTCAGCGTAGTGCTGGTGCTCGCGGCCTTGGTGTTCGGGCCCACTCTGTTCATCATCTCCAATATGACCCAGACTTTCGGCTCTTATTTCACGAACTTCGTCGCGATGAGCTTCTGGACCGACGCCCCAAGTGCAGCGGCGCCACTGGATTCCTGGCAGGATAGTTGGAACGGCTGGTGGACAGTGTTCATCTGGTGCTGGGTAATTGCGTTTTCACCCTTTGTGGCGGGCTTTATTGCGAGAATATCCCGTGGCCGCACGCTGCGTGAGTTCGTAATAGGTGTAACCGTAATTCCTTCTTTGATTGTTATGATATGGATTGGCGTGCTGGGCTCTGCAGCAATTTACTACGATAACGCCACTGATCTTGGCGTGTCGGCTGCGGTAAATGCCAACGTATCCAGCGGGTTGTTTGTTGTGCTCGAATCCATACCGATGGTTGGCACTATTTTGCTGATCGTGGCAACCATTCTGATTGCGACCTACTACGTGACTTCCCTGGACGCCGGCACCTATGCGCTTGCGGAATTCGTAGCCGCACCCAAGAAAGCAGGGCCGTGGTTCCGGGTGGTGCTCGTAGCCAGTATTGGTGCTGTTGCAACCATACTGCTAACCGTGGGCGGCAGCGGGGTGGTCGATACGGTTCAGACCGGAACCATCATTGGTGCGTTCCCCTTCTCTATTGTTATATTGTTGATGATTATCAACACAATAAAACGGTTGTTAAATAGAGATAGAGACGTCAAAGAGTTGGAAAAGGTGGTCAATAACCCTGATCCAAGTGTAGGGCTGAAAGTTGATGCTGATGGTGAATCTCAGGTTTCAACTATTGATACATCCGAGCTGCTGAGCAGAACCTAGTCTGATGATGCTACAGGTTAATGGTTCGGGCGTTTTCGCCTCGCGCCATTAACATCAGTCATCTTTAACTTTTAACAGGTGAAAACTAATGGTCAACTTGGAATTGATGGATTGGCAAACGTACAACGCCAAGGTCAAGGGTGGTGATGCCGTTATCATGTTGCCGATAGGCGCTATCGAGCAGCACGGCCCTCACATGTCGATGAACCCGGATGTCCTGATTCCCAAAGCTATCTCCGAGGGCGTAGCCAGGAAAGCGAGTTTAGTTCTGGTCGCACCTCCGATTTCTTATGGATACAAGTCACAAGTTAAATCGGGTGGCGGAAATTTTTTTCCCGGAACCACCTGCATTAACGGCAAGACGTTAATCGACATAGTAAAAGACGTCATCGTTGCTTATGCGAAACATGGCAACAGAAAATTCGTTTTGGTGAACGGTCACTTTGAAAACTCGATGTTCCTGGTCGAGGGTATAGAGTTGGCGCTGGAGCATTTAAGGCACAGTGGGATTGATGCTCAAGTTATATTGCTGTCCTATTGGGATTACGTTACCCAGGAAACCATTGAAACAGTCTTTCCTGAAGGCTTTACCGGCTGGGATGTTGAGCACGGCGGCGTTCTCGAGACCTCTTTGATGCTGTACTTGCATCCTGACTGCGTGAATATGGATAAAGTTATCCATCATGAGCCAGCAACTTTCCCTCCCTACGACATATTCCCGTCTGACGAAAGCTGGGTTCCCAGTACCGGTACTTTGTCGTCTGCCAAGAACGCTACGCAGGAATACGGCGAACTGCTGTTCAACGTCTGCGTTGACGGTATCTGTGAGTCTGTTAAAGAAAGGTTTGGTTGAAAGGCCTGGCGATCTGCTCCGGCAGCTCGCCTTTTTTATCGACGCCCTGAAGTGTTTTCGGCTCCGCAAGGGTCAGGGCGGGCCCTGTGAAAACCCGGCTTTTGATTTGGTCGTGAGCGGGTCAAAATGCAGAGCTTTGCCTCGGGCGCGCTGCAAGCCCTGCCTCCGTAGCTGCCTGTATTCCTAGCACGCTGGAAGTAGAGTACAAGACCCGCCAGAGTATGTTGGCCTCGTTCAGCATTGCGATACAGGCAACCTTTCGGGTAAAGGACGAGCGGGGCAGGTTGGTCAGGCTTGAGGAAGATCCCGGCCCCGTGATCTAAACCAGTGGTTCGGCAATAAGATCCTTCTCTTTGACGTTGCGCTGGTGTTATCCCGACCTCTCTCGCTTTGCAACGACAGGTTTTGCAGTGCAGTAACCGGCTTCTTGCTGGGAGCATATTGAACAAAAAATACCCTCATACAAATTTAATACTTAAAGAGGAACAAACAATGGGTATGCCAAGAACACTGTCTATCCCCAACGGCGAAAAAGTTCAGGGGACCTTTTCACAACAAGAGATGAGCTCACGGCTGGCGAAGTTGCGCCGCTATATGGCTGAGAACGATCTGCAGGCGGTCCTGTTTACCTCTTACCACAACATCAACTACTACAGCGATTTCGTCTACTGCCGCTTCGGTCGTGATTACGGTCTGGTCGTGACTCAGGATAATTACACCACCATTTCCGCCAATATCGATGGTGGCCAGCCCTACCGTCGCAACCAATTGGGAGACAACGTTGTCTACACCGATTGGCAGAAGGACAACTTTTTCTACGCGGTTAAACAGTTGATCAAAGATGGCGGTAAGGTGGGGGTCGAATTCGACCATATGCCGCTGCAAAATCTAGAGAAGATGAAGACAATTCTGCCTTCGTCCAAGTTTACCGATATCGGTATGCCGACGATGAAAATGCGGATGATCAAGTCGGCCGAAGAGATCGAAGTGATCAAGCACGGCGCCCGCGTGGCCGACATCGGTGGTGCAGCGATTCGCGATGCAATTGCCGTCGGTGTCCCCGAGTATGAAATTGCCCTTGCGGGTACCCAGGCGATGGTGCGCGAGATTGCGGCAACATTCCCTCATGGTGAGCTGATGGACACGTGGGTCTGGTTCCAGTCGGGTATCAATACCGACGGTGCCCACAACCCGGTCACTTCGCGCAAGGTCGAGGCGGGTGACATTCTCAGTCTCAATACCTTCCCGATGATCGCCGGTTACTACACCGCGCTGGAGCGTACCCTGTTCAGCGAACATGCCTCCGACCGCCACTTGGAGTTGTGGGAGATCAACTGCAAGGTTCACCGTCGCGGGCTGGAGCTGATCCGTCCGGGCGCGCGCTGCTGCGATATCGCCGCCGAGCTCAACGAGATCTTCCTTGAGCACGATGTTCTGCAGTACCGTACCTTTGGTTATGGTCACTCCTTCGGCACCCTTAGCCATTACTACGGCCGCGAAGCGGGTCTTGAACTGCGCGAAGACATTGACACCGTACTGGAGCCGGGCATGGTGGTCTCCATCGAACCGATGCTGATGTTGCCAGAAGGCAAGGCTGGCGCTGGCGGTTACCGCGAGCACGACATCCTGGTAGTGGGCGAAAGTGGTGCGGAAAACATCACCAAATTCCCCTTCGGACCAGAGCACAACATCGTTCAAGGTTAAGGCTCTTTAGCAATTGATGACGTTGAGAAGATAAATTTCCAGCGAATGAATTGAGCTTAAACGAACGAGCCGTCGGATATCTTGTGAGTCACTGGCAAGATATTTGGCGGTATTTTCGTTGGTGTCCGAAATTGTTGAACCACTACCTTCCCTCCCGATGATGTGTTTCCATCGAGCCCCTCTTGGGTGCCCAAAATTGGCACACGTCCATCGGCTCGAAAAGCAGCTGCCGAGCATGGCATATTGTTCATGAGTGTTTACGGTATCAGCCTGTTCTACCGAGGGATGATTGCGGTTAGTGCACCTGAAATTTCTCTACCTGATTATGCCAAAGTGATGCGGTTATTATTTGAATTCAGGATTACAAATGACAGCCCCAGGGTGCCTGCACTTGTGTAATGATCTAAAACTATCGGCCAGCTTGGAGTGATATTAATGATTTTGATCAGTCAGTTAAGTATTCGGATTCGGCTAATTTTGGCGATTCTCGTGCCGGTGGTGTTAACGGCTATCGTGGGTGCGACGGTAGCCGTTAGCGAGATTCGCGGCAATGGTGATGCCGAGATGCAGCGCCTGCAGCTAGGCTTGCTGGAAGCGCGAAAAGAAGGTTTGAAGAACGTTGTCGAGACTGCACGAAGCATTGTTGAGGCGGCAAGCCAGAACCGCTCGTTAAATAAGTCAGAGGCTAAAGAGGAAGCATTAAGACGACTTCGTGCGATCGACTTTGGTGATAACAACTACGTGTTTGCCTATGACCGCAGTTTCCGTACCCTTGCTGATCGCTCTAATCCCAATAGCGAAGGAGTCATCATTAGCGACCCCGGGACTCAGAGCTTTCTTCGCGATCTTTTCAAAGCCGGAGAAGCCAGTGAGCCTATTTTTTACGACTGGATCAACCTAGCTTCGGGCAATATCGAACCCAAAATGGCATATACCACTATTGTTGGCAAATGGGACTGGATGCTCGGCGCGGGCGTCTACATCACGGATATCGATGCGGCAGTTGCCGAGGCATCGGCAAATATCGATCAGCAAATTGCATCTACCCTTGGCTTCATCATACTTTCGTCGCTTGTTGTGGTCATTGTGGCGTTGTTAATGGGCATTCTGGTCATCCGCACGGTTACACGACCGCTTAACCACGTCAGCGGTATCATGCAGGAAATTGCCGAAGGTGACGGTGATTTGCGCCAGCGTTTACCAGACATCGGCAAGGACGAGTTGGCTGAACTCGGTCGACGGTTTAATGCCTTCGTCAGTAAGATTCAGACGACCGTGCAGGAGGTCGGTAGCACCACCGATCAACTAGCCTCTGCAGCGGAAGAGCTCAGTCGTGTCGCTATGGAGACCAGCCAAGCGGTGCAGGAGCAGGGCTCGGAAACAGATCAGATTGCCTCTGCCATTAATGAAATGGCGGCGACCATTCAGCAAATTTCCGGTAATGCCAATTCAGTCGAAAGCACGGCCTCAGATGCAGATCGCCTTGCCCGGGATGGCGGCGAAACCATTGCCAGTGCCCAAACCGCGGTGAACCAGCTTTCGTCCGAAATCGAACAGAGCGCGCATAGCATCAGGTCTTTGGCCGAACGCTCCGATTCAATCCAGCAAGTACTGGATGTTATTCATTCGGTGACCGACCAGACCAACTTGCTGGCGCTGAACGCGGCGATTGAAGCGGCCCGTGCCGGTGATCATGGTCGTGGGTTCTCGGTGGTTGCTGATGAAGTACGCCAATTGGCGCGGCGCAGCGCCGAATCGGCCGACCAGATTCGCGAAATGATCGATGGTTTTGTTACTGAGTCCAAGGTTGCGGTAGAGCGCATGGAGGCCGCGCAGTATTGCTCCACAGCCACTGTAGAACGGATCAATCATGCCACCGGCGCGTTTAATGCCATTGAAACGTCGGTGGGCCATATTCATGATCAAGTCACTCAGATCGCGGCTGCGGCAGAACAGCAAAACCAAGTGGCGGAGGAAGTTAATCAGAACGTAGTGCGCATTGTCGAAGCAGCGCATCGCAGCGACGCCGGCGTAACTCAGACCACCGAAGCCAGCCACGAGTTGGCGCACTTGGGTGAGAGCTTGAGAACACTGATTGGTCAGTTTAAAGTTTGATTGGCCTGTTCGGTTTCAACTACCCGCTGTTGATATCGCACTGTCGGACCTTTCTGGCGCCCTCCTCTCAGGGTCGGGGAATGGCAGTGTTGACGGTGCTGAGCTTTATTGGGGTCGCCCTTGTGCAGATAGTCAGCGATTGGTTGATTGAAAGTGCTGCTGCAATGGGGCTTGCACCACTCGAACAGTACCGCCTGCTGTTTATTCTTTTGGCGACGTTGCTGGCGTTGGCTATCCTGGCCAACGCGTTTAGTCGGCCCGAGGGGAGCGCCAATCAACCAGGCCTGGACCCCGTGATGAGGGGGTCAAAACGCAAAGCCCCCCCCCGAGTGCGTTGAACCCCCGCCTCAGATAATCCAGCAGCCGGGTAACAGCTGGTGATGTGTTGGCGATAAACTCATTTTCTCTGAAGCTGTGGTTCGGGTATTCGTCCATCAGCATCACCAAGTCGTAGAGGCCCTTCTTAAAATCCCGGAGCAGATTCACACTGAGGTCGGTCTGCACGTCCAAGGTCACATCAGGGTAAGCCTGGGAAAACTTCGACAGCGTCATCGGCAGAAAGGAAACTTCAAAATCGTTGGGAAGTCCCAGCGTCACCGAACCGCTGACCGACGGCACCGTCAAGCGTGAGATAGCTGTGTCGTTGAGCTCAGGAATCTGGCGGGCGTAGTTATAAGCATGGTTTTTATCGGCGCGAAGTATGGCCCGTTTGAAAACCTTATTTTGATAATTGAAGAGGGGTCACCGAAAGGTCTCGTACTTAAGATTGTCCGGTGGTCGGACTGTGCTTACTGAAATGTGGCGATCACCGGTGCCATGGTCGCTGTATTTGTCGTGCAAATGCGTCCATAACATTTATTGATTTCTATTATGTTTAGACGAGCGTTAGGATCGATCGCAGCTAATTAGAGAATGCTGACTTAATGCAGATAAAGCCTTTGGCACTCTGATTGCTGCCCGCTAGGGATGAGTTGACTAAAAAATAGCCTCGCACAAATATAATAAGTTAGAGGAATAAAGAATGAAGATACCGCAAGCGCTGTCTTTGCATAACGGCGAAAAAGTTCCGAGAGCCTTTTCGCGAAAAGAGATGAGTTCAGGACTGGCGCCGCTGCAACGCTATACGGCTGCGAGCGATCTGAAGACAGTCCTGTTTGCCTTCTACCACAACACTATCAAATTCCCTTTCGAAAAAATTAACATAACACCATCAAAAGTTAGCCTCCGGCGTTCCAGCTGTTCTTCAGTTGATGCAATGTTTTGCGCTGAATTCCCTCCCGTATCTCAGGGTGCAGGCAGTTCGGCGGGTTGAATTCCGCCTCCAAAATAAAAAATAAAGGAGAAGAACATGAGTTCATGGGTATTAAACACGTATGTGCTGCTCAATGCAGTGATGTTCTTGGTGGCCTTCGGGCGCTATTGGGCTTGTTCTCGTAAAAACGATGCCGGCGCGGTGAGGTGAGATGATGGATTTCTACGAAATACTTAATTGGGGTTTGATGATCGCCGCCTTTGCGGTGATGATTGGAATCGGCGCAATGTCCTCGCGCAGGGTCAGCGCCAGCGACGAAGGTGGGTTTCTGCTTGCTGGGCGAACGCTCGGGCCTTTTGTCGGCGCTAGCACGATTGTCGCCACGGGTTTCAGTGGCTGGGGCTTTATGGGCTCCCCCGGAGTAACCTACGAATACGGTGCGATCGAAGTGCTAGGCAACTTCTTTTTCGCCCCGGCGATGATGGTCGCGGTGCTGTTTTTTGCCAGTTTCATGCAGAAGCGTGCTCTCAAGATGGGCAGCAACACCATTCCCGAGTACATCGGCCAGATTCACGGCGGAGGTGGCGGCGGACGCCTGCTTCAAGGAGTCGCGGCAGTTATCACCATCGTGCTACTTATGGTGTTCCTGGTCAGCCAGATCAAGGCGGTGGGCCTCCTCGGCGCCTCTTGGCTCGACATCGAAATGACCACCAGCGCCTGGCTGATGATCTCGGTGATCATTATTTATACCATGTGGGGCGGCCTCGCTGCAGTGGCATGGACCGACACGGTAATGGTGTGTGGCATGGCTCTGGGCGCGGCCGTGATCATGGTGCAGATGTTTACCAGTGTCGACCTGACCGAATGGGCTGCCAGGCTTAACGCGATCGATACCAACCTGCTCGAACCGGAAACGGGCGCGCCTTACGGCTCAAGCAAGAGCTCAGTTTACCTTGTGTTCCCCTACGCCTTCCTCTTCGCCGCCGTTATGCCCTACATGTCGGTGCGCTTCCTCGCCTTTAGGCCAGACGTGAAGATGCACGTGGTGGGGGTCTATGTGGCGATCCTTGGTTGTATCCTCAGTCTGATTCCGATCGTTGGCCTTTACATGCGTGCTTTTGGGCCAGAGCTCGACCAGGCAGACAACGCTATGCCGGTGTACTTGCAGACCTTCCTGCATCCGGCGCTGCAAGGGCTGATTACCCTGTTTATCCTTTTCGCGATGAAGTCAACTGCGAACTCGATGCTGCACACGGTGGCATCGGCGACTTCGCATGACCTGCGCTTGGCGCTGTTCAAGAATGCGGAGCATGACTCGCCCAAAGCACTGAAGATCAACCGCGTTGCGGTGGTTGGACTGGGGTTGCTGGGATTGCTGATGATGATGTACGCACCCCCCTTTATGCTGTCGTGGCTGGGTATCCTCGGCTCAGGTACGTTGCTGGCAGCGATGATTGGTCCGGTATTCATCTCTACTTTCTGGCAGGGCACTGTTGCCGGCGCATTGGTGGCGATGCTGGTGGGCTTTTTCACCAGCGGTGGGTTGCTGATGCTGACGGATCTCGGTTGGGTTGAGGGGCCGCTGATTGGTGCGTTGGCCTCGTCAGTCTGCTATGTCGGGGTGTCGTTGCTAACGCGAAATTCTGAGGTTCGTGTTCGATTTGCGAATTGATGAGTCTGTTTGCCGCCGATCATTGCGTGCTGTACTGCGCATCGACCGGCGGCGATTTTATCAAGGTCTAACGTTATCTACAGCAATCTTTGCTAACAACAGGAAAGTCATTATGACAATTACCTTTCGTGCAGCTGAAATATCCAACGAAGAACTGACTGAAAAACCTCTCGGGCAGCCGACAGCCGAGCCATTAACCGGTGAGATAAAAACCCGCAGCCACGTGTTCTTCAATAGCGATGAACAAAAAATCTCGTCCGGTACCTGGGAGTGTGAGCCTGGTCGTTCCCGTTGGGAATTTACAACTCGCGGTGAAGTTATTCATGTTTTGTCTGGACGAATGACGGTAGAGCGCGATGGTGAAGAAGCGATAGAGCTAACCACCGGCTCAAGTGCTGTATTTCCCGTCGGCTGGTGTGGTATCTGGACCGTGCACGAAACCTTGCGCAAAGTGTTCGTTATCTACGGCGCCTAAATTGGTATCTGATGACCTATGTTCAGCGGTCAGAAGATCCAGGTGACAGCATCATTCATTTGCTGTCACCGGTTTTAACGCAGATCCGCAGCACCTGTCGAATTTCCCACCACGCTGTCGCAAATTCATAACTGAACGTAGTGGACAGACAGCCCCGAACGATTGCCGCTCGGTAGGATGGAGTGAATGCAAAACCGGGTTTTTTAGAGAAACCTTGTGAGTTAACCCATCCGGGACCATCGGGGTACCCGTACAGGAGAATAAAAAAATGTTCAGCAAAAGTGACACTATTCAGAATTACGACCCGATTTTGTGGGAAGCGATCCAGCAAGAGGCGGTACGTCAGGAGGACCATATTGAACTGATCGCCTCCGAAAACTATACCAGCCCCCTGGTGATGGAAGCCCAAGGGACTTCGTTGACCAATAAATACGCTGAGGGCTATCCCGGAAAGCGTTATTACGGCGGTTGCGAGTATGTGGATGTGGTGGAGCAGCTGGCCATTGATCGTGCGAAAGAGTTGTTCGGTGCCGACTACGCCAACGTCCAACCTCACTCTGGCTCCCAGGCTAACGCCGCCGTCTATCTGGCCTTGTGCCAGGCCGGCGATACAATATTGGGGATGAGTCTGGCTCACGGTGGCCATCTGACGCACGGCTCCCATGTCAGCTTTTCCGGCAAGATCTACAACGCTGTCCAGTACGGAATAGATGAGTCCAGCGGCAAGATCGATTATGACCAAGTAGAAGCACTGGCTCTCGAGCATAAACCGAAAATGATCGTCGCAGGGTTCTCTGCTTACTCGCAGATCGTTGACTGGGCGCGATTCCGTCAGATCGCGGACAAGGTAGGCGCCTACCTTTTCGTCGATATGGCGCATGTTGCTGGCCTTGTGGCGGCTGGTCTCTATCCTGATCCGTTGCCCTTCGCGGACGTGGTCACCACGACTACCCACAAGACCCTTCGTGGTCCTCGTGGTGGCCTGATCCTTGCCAAATCCAATCCTGAAATTGAGAAGAAACTCAATTCGGCGGTATTCCCAGGCGGGCAGGGTGGTCCCTTGATGCATGTAATAGCCGGCAAGGCTGTCGCCTTCAAGGAAGCTCTGGAACCAGCCTTCAAAGAGTACCAGGCTCAGGTTATCAAGAACGCCCAGGCGATGGCCGAAGTGTTTATTGAGCGTGGTTACGATGTCGTATCCGGCGGCACCAAGAACCATTTGTTCCTGCTTAGTCTGATCAAACAGGGATTGACCGGTAAAGATGCCGATGCGGCCTTGGGTCGAGCTTCTATCACCGTGAACAAAAACGCGGTGCCTAACGACCCCCAATCACCCTTCGTTACCTCGGGTCTGCGAATCGGGTCGCCGGTGATCACGACTCGTGGCATGAAAGAAGCGCAATGTCGTGACTTGAGTAGCTGGATTGCCGACATTCTGGATGCCATGCAGGCGGGTGATGCCGAAGCCTCGATCGCAGAGGTAAAAATTAAGGTGCGCGCCCTCTGCGCTGAGTTCCCAGCCTACGGTTAAACCGACCTTCGTCCCAATCAATAACAATACTCTTCCGCGTTTGGACCCGGTTCAGCGCGGACAGTAAAGAGGTCATGACATGGCGATTAGCTTGTTCGATATGCTGAAAATAGGAATTGGGCCTTCCAGTTCACATACTGTTGGGCCTATGAAGGCTGCGCATATCTTTGTTACCGCACTTGAGACGGACGGATTGCTGGGTCGAGTAGCCCGGATCGAGTCGCAGCTCTATGGCTCGCTGGGTGCCACCGGCAAGGGGCATGGTTCCGGTCCTGCAGTTTTGCTGGGGCTGGAAGGTCATCTGCCGGATGAGATCGATCCGGCCATAATGGAGCCTCGTTATAGTGAGATCGTTAGTACTGCGCAATTAACGCTGGCTGGTCACTACCAGATAGACTACGACGAGCGCCAGGATCTGATTTACCATCGGAAAGAGTCACTGCCGTTTCACGCTAACGGCATGAGCTTTACCGCTTACGACAAAGCCGGTGAGGTGGTTCGCTGCGGCGTGTACTACTCGGTGGGTGGTGGGTTTGTGGTCGATGAGACGGCGGCTGGTGCCGACAGGATCGTCGAAGATGCCACGGTGCTGCCGTACCCTTTTCGTAGCGGCAACGAGTTGCTGAAGATCTGCCGGGAAACCGGGCTTTCCATCGCGGATGTGATGCTCAAAAATGAGTGTGTCTGGCGCAGTGAAGAGGAAGTCCGTAAGGGAATTCTGGAACTTTGGGAGGCCATGAAGGCTTGCGTTCGCAATGGCACGCGGAACGAAGGCATCCTGCCTGGAGGGCTGAAAGTCAAGCGCCGGGCGGCTGTACTTTACCGAGACCTAAATAACCGAACCCGTATGGACATGATCACCCCGTCATTGGGGGCTCTGGACTGGGTCAATCTTTATGCGCTTGCTGTTAACGAGGAGAACGCCGCCGGTGGTCGCGTAGTCACCGCGCCCACCAACGGTGCGGCAGGCATCATCCCAGCAGTGCTTCACTACTACACTCACTTCTGTCCCAACTCCAGCGAAGAGGGCGTTATCCGTTTCCTGCTCACGGCGGCCGCTATTGGCATTTTGTTCAAAATTAACGCTTCAATCTCCGGGGCCGAAGTGGGCTGTCAGGGCGAGGTTGGCTCCGCGTGTGCCATGGCTGCAGCGGGTCTTGCTGAGGTGACTGGCGGGACTCCGGATCAGGTTGAAAACGCGGCCGAGATCGGCATGGAACACAATCTTGGGCTGACGTGTGACCCCATAGGTGGGTTGGTGCAAGTACCCTGCATCGAGCGTAATGCCATGGCCTCGGTTAAAGCGATTAATGCCGCAACGCTGGCGTTGCGAGGTAACGGTGAGCACTTCGTGTCGCTGGATAAAGTGATTGCCACTATGCGGGAAACCGGACGCGACATGCTGGATAAATACAAAGAAACATCGCGGGGAGGGCTGGCGGTCAACATTATCGAGTGTTGAACGACCCTACCGGAGCCAACGAAATGCCGCGGACATGAACTAAAGAGGGTGAACAAAATGGAAAAATACTCAGGTTTCGGGCTGTTCAAACACGCCCTGAGTTATCACGAAAACTGGCAGCGGGCCTGGCGCAACCCCAAGCCCAAGAAAAAGTACGATGTGGTGATTGTCGGCGGTGGCGGGCATGGCCTTGCGACTGCCTACTATCTGGCCAAAGAGCATAACATCACTAATATTGCGGTGGTTGAAAAGGGATATTTGGGTGGCGGTAACACGGCCCGTAATACCACGATCGTGCGCTCCAACTACCTATGGGACGAATCGGCTCATCTCTACGAGCATGCGATGAAATTGTGGGAAGGTCTTTCTCAAGATCTAAACTACAATGTCATGTTCTCTCAGCGCGGCGTGCTTAACCTGGGACATACCCTGCAAGACATGCGCGATATTCAACGTCGAGTTAGCGCCAACCGTCTTAACGGCATTGATGGCGAGGTGCTGGATACTAAGCAGGTTTCCGAGATCGTGCCAATTATGGATTGTTCTGCCAATACCCGCTATCCGGTTATGGGCGCCTCCTGGCAGCCTCGCGCCGGTGTGGCTCGCCACGACGCCGTGGCTTGGGGCTATGCCCGTGCTGCTGATCAGTTGGGTGTTGACCTGATTCAGCAGTGCGAGGTGGTGGATATCCTCACCGAAGGTGGCGAAGCTATTGGTGTCGAAACCAAGCAGCACGGCACCATTAAGGCCGGCCGTATTGGTTGCGTAGTGGCGGGAAACTCCAGCATGTTGGCGAAAATGGCAGGGTTCACCCTGCCGCTGGAATCTCATCCGCTGCAGGCACTGGTGTCCGAGCCGATTAAGCCGATCCTCGACACCGTGGTGATGTCCAACCATGTTCACGGTTACGTATCCCAGTCCGACAAAGGTGATTTGGTCATTGGCGCGGGTATCGATAGTTATAACGGCTACGGCCAGCGAGGGTCCTATTCCACCGTTGAGCATACCATCCAGGCCATCGTCGAGTTGTTCCCGATCTTTAGCCGGGTGCGCATGAACCGCCAGTGGGGTGGCATCGTTGACACCTGCCCCGACGCCTGTCCTATCATTTCCGATACCCCGGTGAAGAACCTATTCTTCAACTGTGGCTGGGGAACCGGTGGGTTCAAGGCGACACCAGGGTCGGGCCACGTGTTTGCGGCCACCTTGGCTGCCGGTGAGGCCCATGAGTTGGCCAAGGCATTCTCGATGTTCCGTTTCTACGATGGAACGCTAATTGATGAACACGGTGCCGCTGGCGTGGCCCATTAATCAGAGGAGAAAACCGATGTTTTCTATCTACTGTCCTTACTGCGAAGAACATCGCGAAGAGGAAGAGTTCCACGCCAAAGGCCAGGCGCATATTGCGCGTCCTTTGGATCCCGAAAGCTGCAGTGACAAAGAGTGGGGAGAGTATCTCTATTTCCGGGATAACCCGCGAGGGTTACATCACGAGCTTTGGGTTCATGCGACCGGGTGTCGCAAGTTCTTCAATATCACCCGTGATACGCAGAGCTATGAGATCAAAGAGACCTACAAAAATGGGGCTAAGCCCCATTTTACAGCAACTCAAGATCAGTGAGGCGAATACAATGACACAACAGAACCGTCTCTCGACCGGCGGACGAATCAGTCGTAGCCGGCCGGTAACGTTTAAGTATAACGGCACAAGCTATCCAGGTTTTGAGGGTGATACCCTGGCGTCTGCCTTGTTGGCTAACGGCGTTGACGTCGTTGGTCGGAGTTTTAAATACAGCCGTCCTCGCGGCATTATTGCAGCGGGTGCCGATGAGCCTAATGCGGTCCTTCAGCTAGGCGCGACCGAGGCCACTCAGGTGCCCAACGTCCGGGCGACGCAACAGGAGCTATTTGACGGACTCGTAGCGACTACGACGAACGGCTGGCCCAGCACCGACAACGACCTGATGAGCTACATCGGCAGAGTCGGTGGGCGCATGATGCCCCCCGGGTTTTACTATAAAACCTTTATGTACCCCCAATCGCTGTGGGATACCTACGAGAAATTTATCCGTAAGGCCGCTGGTTTAGGTCGTTCACCGACTGAGAACGATCCGGATATCTATGACCAGATGAATCAGCACGCCGATGTGATGGTTGTCGGTGCCGGTCCTGCTGGACTGTCTGCGGCCCTGGCCGCTGGCCGTGCGGGTGCCCAGGTGATCCTGGCCGACGAGCAGGCTGAGTTTGGTGGCATGTTGTTGCACGGCACTGAACTCATCGACGGCAAGCCCGCAGCAGAGTGGGTGGCTTCGGTCACCAAAGAATTGCAAGGCATGGATAATGTGATGCTGTTACCCCGCTCGACGGTTAACGGCTACCACGATCACAACTTTCTAACCATTCATGAACGCCGTACTGACCATATTGCTGATCTGGCTCCTAAGGGACAGGTGCGTCAGCGGATGCATCGGGTTCGCGCGGGTTGGGTGGTGTTGGCTACCGGGGCGATCGAACGGCCACTGGTCTACGGTAATAACGACGTGCCAGGGTGTATGCTGGCATCGGCGGTATCAACCTATATCAAGCGCTATGCTGTGGTACCCGGCAATGAGCTGGTGTTGATGACCACCAACGATCGGGGTTATCAGACCGCCTTCGACTGGCAAGATGCCGGCCGAAAGGTTGTCGCGATTGTTGATACCCGTGCCGAGCCCACCGGTGCCTGTGCTGCTGAAGCGCAAAAGCGCGGGCTTACGGTAATCAAGGGCTCAGGCGTGATTGAGGTTAAGGGTAACAAGCGAGTGTCTGGGGTGATCATTGCCTCTCTCGACGCCACGGGTGATAAGGTCACCGGTAATGTTCACAAGCTGCACTGCGACACCGTCGCCAGCGCCGGTGGTTGGAGCCCAACAGTACATCTCTCCTGCCATACCGGCAGCCGTCCCGAATGGCGCGATGACATCCAGGCGTTCGTGCCTGGTAAAACCGTGCAGAAGCAGTTAACTGCGGGCGCCGTCGGCGGCAGCTACACCCTTCGCACCTGTCTGGAAGAGGGTGCCCAGCGTGGTATGTTGGCGGCTGCCAATGCGGGTTTTAACGCTCAGTCTGATGAGCTGGTTTTGGTGCCCTCAGTCACCGAACCCGTCGAAGGCCCGGTCATGACGTTGTTTCATGTACCTCACACTAAACCCACCAGTCGGGCACCGAAGCAATTTGTCGATTATCAAACCGACGTTACCGCGGCGGGAATTGAGGTGGCGACCCGCGAAGGTTACGAGTCGATTGAGCACGTTAAACGTTATACCGCGATGGGCTTCGGTACCGATCAGGGCAAGCTGGGCAACATTAACGGTATGGCGATCGTCGCCAAGTCGATAAACAAGACCATCCCTGAGACCGGCACGACCATCTTCCGGCCGAACTACACGCCGATCACATTTGGTGCTATCGCGGGGCGTAACTGTCGTGAGTTATTCGACCCTAAACGCTACACCGCTATGCACCGCTGGCATCTGGAGCAAGGCGCCAAATTTGAGGATGTGGGGCAATGGAAGCGGCCCTGGTACTTCCCCAAAGCGGGTGAGTCGATGCAGGACAGCTTGAACCGCGAGTGTAAAGCGGTTCGCGCTAGCGCCGGTATTCTGGATGCTTCAACCTTAGGTAAGATCGATATCCAGGGTAAGGATGCGCGTGAGTTCCTGGGCCGTATCTACAGCAACGCCTGGGCCAAGTTGGCAGTGGGTAAGTGCCGCTACGGCCTGATGTGTGGCGAAGATGGCATGGTATTCGACGACGGTGTTACCGCTTGTCTTGCCGAAAATCACTTTGTGATGACCACCACGACGGGTGGCGCGGCGCGGGTGTTGGAGTGGCTAGAGCTCTATCACCAGACCGAATGGCCTGAAATGGAAATCTACTTCAATACTGTGACCGATCACTGGTCTACGTTGACCATCTCTGGACCGAACAGCCGTAAGTTGTTGGCAGAGCTGACCGATGATATTGACCTGAGCGGTGACAACTTCAAGTTTATGGATTGGAAAGCGGGCACCGTGGCGGGCGTTCCAGCACGAGTTTTCCGCATCTCCTTTACCGGTGAGCTGTCATTCGAGATCAACGTGCAGGCTAATTACGGCATGTACGTCTGGGAAAAGGTGTTCGAGGTAGGGGCTAAGTACGACTTAACACCATACGGCACCGAGACCATGCACATTCTGCGAGCCGAGAAAGGTTTCATTATTTCCGGGCAGGACACGGATGGTTCGGTTACCCCGATCGATCTGGGTATGACCTGGTGCGTGGCTAACACCAAACCGTTCAGCTATATCGGTAAGCGGGGCATGGCCCGTGAGGATTGCGTTAAAGAGAACCGCAAGCAGTTGGTTGGCTTGAAGGCAAAAGACCCTCAGGTGGTTATTCCTGAAGGATCAAACGCGGTGGCTGACCCTAACCACCCGATCCCGATGCCGATGCTGGGGCACGTAACATCCAGTTACTACAGTGCTTGTCTGAATCACAGTATTGCGATGGGATTCATCCGCGGAGGCCAGAGCCGTATGGGCGAAACCGTTTATTATCCGCAGGCTGACGGCAGCGTAATTGAAGCCGAAATCTGTAGCCCGATCTTCCTGGATCCTAAAGGAGAGCGCCAAAATGTCTGAGCAACTGATGACAGAGCAAGAAAGAACAACCCCTCTTCACGCACCGATGGATCAGTTGCCAGGAAAGGGGCCTCGACCCGAGAGCCCGCTATACCATGCCGATTTAGCGTCTTTGGCGGAAAAAGGGCCCATTGATGGCGGCGTTCATCTGCAAGAGCTGGCGTTGCTAGGACATTTGGTATTGCGAGGTTCGTTGCAGAATGAATCCTTTGCCACCGGCTTTGCCCAAGTAATGGGCTTTGCTTTACCAGGTCCGATGGAAAGCGCCGAAGAGGGGGATTCTTCAGTGCGTTGGATCTCTCCGGATGAGTGGTTGCTGATCGTTCCCGGCCCTGAAGCGTTTAGCTTGGAGGCGCGTCTACGTAATGTGATGGGCGGGCATTACTCTATCGCTAACGTTTCCGGTGGTCAGACGATGCTGGTGCTGGCGGGCAAAGACGCAATCAATGTGCTGAAAAAGAGCACCGCTTACGATTTGCGCGACAGCAACTTTCCGGAGGGCAAAGTGGTAACCGCCACCTTCGCCAAGACTCAGGCGGTGATCCGTCGCACCGGACAGCAGAAATGGGAATTGGTGGTTCGTCGCAGCTTTGCTGACTATGTCTGGTTGTGGCTGCAAGATGCCAGCGCAGAATATGGCCTGATCGTACGCGGCTGAAGTCAACCACCCCGGTTTGATTGTCGGGGTGGTTCGTCCGCTAGGCATTGTTCCAAACTACCTGGAGAGAGACGATGAAGCATAAAGACAACCTCTGGATCCTGACAGCCGATTGCCCCAGCCGCTTGGGAACTGTCGATGTGGTGACCCGCTTTCTTGCCAAGACCGCCAACTACGTCGGGGAGATTCACTCTTTCGACGACCAGGAAGTGGATCATTTCAGTATTCGGGTTGAGTTTTTCCCGCTGAATGACGAATTCTGCCCCGAACGCTTCTCGACCGATTTTGCACCCAGGGCCGAGGCGTTCGAAATGAACTGGCAACTGACCTCGGCGCAGCATCGATCGCGTGTGGCGATCATGGTTTCCAAGTACGATCACTGCCTCAATGATCTGCTCTACCACTACCGCACTGGTAAGCTGGCGATTGAGATTCCGGTGATTATTTCCAACCACCCGGATCTTGAAGAACTGGCCCGCTGGCACGGTATTCCCTATCACTATCTGCCCGTTACCGCCCAAACCAAGGCGGAACAAGAGCGACAGGTATGGGAACTGATTCAGCAGTACGATTGTGAGTTAGTGGTGCTGGCCCGCTACATGCAAGTTCTTTCTAACGACTTGTGTGAGAAGTTAAGCGGCCGGGCGATCAATATTCATCATTCTCTGTTGCCAGGTTTCAAAGGGGCTAAGCCCTATCATCAGGCTTGGTCCAAGGGGGTAAAGCTGGTCGGCGCGACCGCCCACTACGTTAATAGCGATTTGGATGAAGGGCCCATTATCACTCAGGGAGTGCAGCCGGTCGATCATAGCCACTATCCCGAAGACCTGGTCGCCAAGGGGCAACATATCGAGTCGCTCACCCTGACCCGGGCGGTGCGTTATCATGTCGAAAAGCGGGTATTCCTGCACGGCAACCGGACCGTGGTATTTGCCGACTAAGACGACCCTAGCGCTCTCTCAGGTTCTCATTTCCTCGGCTGCGAAGCCTTCTCTCCAGGTTCGGCCATTGATACCTCAGGCTGGGTCCTGGAGAGCTTTTTCAGATAAATTCTTCATGGCTGATAAGTTACTGTGCGACGCCGGGGCGTCCTGCCACACCAGTAGCCCACGGCGGGAAACTCTATCGGCTGCCGTTCTTGGTGCGCGCCTAATCCGATTACGTTGGCATGCAGGACTATTGTTACCTGCCGTAGCGGCGGAGGCGGGTCTGTCTAAGCTGCAGCTACAAAAAATTGAAGATGGGTTGCTATCGCCGCGGATCGACTCGTTGCACAGGATCCTTACTGTACTGGCGGTAAGCTTTGACAGGCTGTTTGGCATGTAGGCGATGGAACCGCACCTGTCTCCACGCTCGGTCACCCGTATCACAGGGGGACGTTCCGCTGGTGCGATGGAGTCTGATTATTATCCATTGGCATCGGAGCTGCTGAATAAACAGATGCTGCCGACCCTCACTACTCTCCGCCGGGGGGGATGAACGAAGTCAGCGGGGTCGGGCAGTCGGGTGAGGTCTTCCTTCTGGTCCTGAGGGGGCAGATGGTGTTTACGTTAGAGGGATATGTCCCAGTGGTGCTGGTGCAAGGGGATTCTGTGTATTTTGATACCAGCAGCCCCTATCGGCTGATGGGTAGCAGTGCCGATGGGGCCGAATTACTGAAAATCCGCGTCGGAACAGGTGCATATTGTCGTTGAAATATTGTCGTTCCAAGGACTGCTGTTGGATCAGACGACGCTTGAACCGGTAACGGAGTTGTAGGTGCCGGAGCTTGCGGGTGGCGCTAGATATGGCCTAAGCATATTGTGCGGAGAAGGTTTTTTAACGCCAACCGCATAAATTCAGCCCCTATTGGTTGCCAATGTGCGGCGCCATTACTGTCTTTTAAGGTGGAGTGGGGGCTGAACCGGCTACCCTTCTTTGAGGCTGATATCGACCATCAGGCTGACGGCAATCGATTCGAGGGTCGTCTGCATTTGTTCCAGGTCAATCGTTGCAGGAACGCATAGCTTCGCATGGGCCTTAAATAAGGGTTCGGCCGACATCGGGCCGCTCATTACCCTGGACTCAAACTGGTTTATGCCAATCCCTTGGGAAACCAGGATTCGGGAGATTTCATGAACGATCCCCGGTTTGTCGTGGCCTATCATTTCCAGGGTTACCTTGGAGTGTCTGCAAGGCATAACGGATGTTGCTCTGATTTGCGCCGCTGCCATCATCACGTAGGAAGAACCTGTCACAACATGGTCGTAGCAAGAGCCGATTTCGCCGTCGCGCATAGGCATGCAACGC
>Ga0307486_1000560_pt1 | contig 33499 bp, 28 predicted proteins | sample CBIW02metaG_FD_203663 | JGI IMG/M metagenome (GOLD analysis project Ga0307486, IMG submission 203663) | Sea-ice brine microbial communities from Beaufort Sea near Barrow, Alaska, United States - CBIW 0.2 | ecosystem: Environmental > Aquatic > Marine > Coastal | place: USA: Alaska | collected... | reverse complement strand
GAGTGCCGAAATCGGAACGATGAAGAGCTTGCCCTTCGCATCGCGAAGGCTCACGAATTTGGCATCCGAGTTCAATGCCTCGGCAATGATCGATTCGACCTCGCTTGACGACTGTGCCGACTCGAAGGTGATCTCACGGGGGCTGTTGTTGATACCGATGCTTATGTCCACGAGCCCAGATTACGACACAACGAGAGTCGGTGAATGTCCGTTCTCTGTCAGCGCACCCAGATAACGTTGATTCATGGTCAATTTGCTTCCCGAGCGTGCGGATGTCGCGGCTGCCGAGCCGCATACGCTCGACGATTCGCAACGCGCCGTCGTCGCCCTCGACGATGGAATGAGCGCGATTGTGGTCGGAGCGCCAGGCTCGGGCAAGACGGAGACCCTCGTTGAGGTCGTTGCCGAACGAGTGCACGCTCGCGGCTGGTCCCCAGAACAGATCGTTGTCCTGTCGGCCACGCGCCAGAGTGCGACGGCATTGCGCGATCGGCTCGCAGCTCGCATTGACGCACCAACTCTTGGCCCCATGGCCAGAACCGCAAACTCTCTTGCCTTCGAAGTGATTCGGGAGGCCGCGGCCGTCGCGGGAGATGGAGCCCCGACACTGCTGACGGGCGCCGAACAAGACCAGATCATTGCTGAACTGCTGGCGGGCGAGATCGCTGATGGCGCTGGCGCACCGTGGCCCGCCCACCTCGATGCCGAGGTTCGCCGACTCCGCGGCTTCCGCACCGAGTTGCGAGATCTCATGATGCGCTGTGTCGAGTTTGGTGTTTCGCCCCTCCAACTCGCGCAGTTGGGCGAACGTAACGACCGACCGGAGTGGGGTGCGGCATCCGCATTCATCACTGTGTATGACGCGGTCAAGGCCAACTATCGTGATCGTCATTTTGATGCGAGTGAACTGCTTGCCGAAGCTGCGGTGCTCATCACCGATGGGCACTACGCGGCAATTGACCGGCTGCGGCTCGTGATTGTGGATGACGCTCACGAGCTCACAGAAGCCACAATCTCCCTACTGCGGGCACTCGGCAGTCGCGGCATCACGATCATCGGTTTCGGTGACCCAGATCTCACTACCGGTTCGTTCCGCGGCGCACAGCCCGGTGTCCTAGCGCGCTGGACCGATCGGCTTGAGCTCGAGAATTGTCAGACGCTGTACTTGTCGTCGGTGCACCGTCACGGCGCTGCGCTGCGGAAGGCCGTCACCGATGTGACTCAGCGCGTGGGAGTTGCGGGTCTCATTGAGCAGCGCAAGTCGGCGTCCGTCGCGACGGAGCCGTCGAGCATCCACAGTTATCAGTTGGCAACGCCAGCCGAAGAGGTGGCATTCATTGCGCGAAACCTGCGCGAAAAGCATGTGCTCGAGTCGGTGCCGTGGTCGCGCATGGCGGTGATTGTGCGCACAGGGTCATTGATTCCGTCGCTTGCACGTCAACTGCGCACCCTTGAGGTAGTCACGAGCGTGTCGAGTGCGCGCAGCGCGGTGCGTGACGAGTTCAGCGTGAATGGCCTGATCGTATTGCTCGAGTTGGCTCTGGCGCGCCGACCGCTGGATTCGGCCTCAGCGGTAGAGCTGCTGTGCAGTTCCGTTGGCGGTTTTGATGCGGTGTCGCTTCGCCGGTTGAAGGCGGCGCTGCGTCACGAGGCTCTCGGCGCGGAAATTTACGACTCCGCCGATCAGCTGATTGCTCAGGCGCTCGCTGCGCCAGCAGGCTTCACAACGATCGAAACTCGCGTCGCGCGGCAAGCAGCGGCGGTGGCGAAGAACCTGCGCGAAACTACTGCCGCTGGTGCTGCAGGCGACACCATCGAAGAACTGCTGTGGGGCGCGTGGCAACGCAGTGGGCTTGCCGATCGTTGGTTTACGCAAGCTTTGGGCTCCGGTGTGGTTGCTGAAGAAGCCAACCGCCACCTCGATGCCGTCGTTGCGCTTTTCTCGTCGGCAAAACGTTTTGTGGAACGTCGACCGGATGCTCCGGCCAACGTTTTCCTCAACGAATGGCTCTCAGCTGACGTCGCAGAAGACACGCTCGCTGCTCGTTCGATTGTTGACTCTGTGACAGTCGGAACGCCGGCCTCCGTCATTGGTCAAGAGTTCGACGTGGTCGTGATTGCCGGGGTGCAAGAAAACGTGTGGCCGAATCTGCGCGTGCGCGGTTCCCTCTTGGGGGCGCACGACCTGCCGCGCGTTCTGGCGGGGGAGAAGCTTGCTGTTGCGGATCGGCGCCGCGAGGTGTTGCACGATGAGCTGCGCATGTTTGCCCAAGCAATTTCCCGCGCCACGAGCGAAGTGATCGTCACCGCTGTTGAGGGTGACGACAACATGCCATCCCCATTCTTGAGCTTGATTCCCTCCCCGGATGAGCCGGTGCGTGCTCGACCGCCGCTCAGCTTGCGGGGGCTAGTTGGAGTGCTTCGACGCGAACTGACAACCTCGGCCAATCCGGCCGCTGCCGCATCCTCTCTCGCGCGCTTGGCCCAGGAGGGTGTGCCCGGTGCTGACCCGCGTTCCTGGTACGGATTGCGAGCTCCGAGCACCACCGCTCCACTAATAGACCTGAGCGATCCGGATGCTGAAGTTCGAGTATCGCCCTCCCGGATGGAATCGTTCGAGAGTTGCCCGCTGCACTGGGCGATCGACCAATTGGGAGGGTCAACCTCCAACGTGGCCTCGAACCTTGGCTCGCTCATCCACGGAGTTGCGGAGACCGCAACCGAGTTCAGTGCGGAAGCACTATTCCGTGCGGTCGAGGATCGCTGGGGCGAGATGAGCTTCGAAGCGGTGTGGCAGTCCGAGGCCGAGAAGTTGCGGGCACGCACACTGACCCAACATCTGGCGACCTACCTGCGCGACTTCGAATCCAACGGCGGAGAACTCATCAGCAACGAAATGGGCTTTGTGCTTCCACTTGAGCAGGCCAGACTCAGCGGAAAGATCGACCGTGTTGAAATGTATGGCGGCACCACTGCGGTGATTGTCGACCTCAAGACCGGCAAGAACGAGCCTTCAACCGACAACGCTGTTGCCGATCATCCGCAGCTCGCGGCGTATCAGCTTGCTTTCGCATCCGGAGCGATCGATGGCGTTCCCGAAGGACTCATCAATGGCGGCGCAAAGCTTGTCGTACTCTCGCCGTCAGCAAAAACTCAGGACTACGTTGACCCGAAACAAGCACCCATGACCGATGAACAGCTTGAACTCTTCCGCCAGCGAGTAGTCGAGGATGCACGGGGTATGGCCGACAGCGTTTTCGTGGCTCGCATGAGCAGCCACTGCACAGATCCGTGGAGCTTCGGCAACTGCCGCATCCATGTGGTTCCGGCGGTGAGCGCTCGATGATCTCCTCGGTAGACCTCGCTGGGCTCATGGGCATCCACGCGCCAACGGCACAACAGCAGGTCGTGATCGAAGCGCCGCTATCTCCCGCGCTCGTCGTGGCGGGTGCTGGCAGCGGAAAGACCGACACGATGGCCAGTCGCGTTGTCTGGCTCGTCGCCAACAACTTCGTGAGTCCTGACCAAATCTTGGGGCTTACCTTTACCCGCAAAGCTGCCGGTTCACTCAGCAAGCGAGTGAGTGAGCGCATCGCAATTTTGCGCGAGGTGCAAGATCGATTCCCCGAACGCTTCGTTGCTACCCCCGAGACGGCGTCGATCGAGTTCGACCAGCCGACAATCTCAACCTATAACTCGTTCGCCAGCGCCCTCTTCACCGAAAATGCGCTTTTGATCGGCCGCGAGCCTGAGTCGACGCTGCTGAATGATCCCTCCTCGTGGCAGTTGGCCCGCAAGCTCGTTGTCGCCAGCACCGATGAACGACTGATCGGGCTCGAGAAGTCGATCAATGCGCTCACAGAGGCAGTGCTCGACCTCAGCCACGCGCTCAGTGACAACGTTGCCAACGCTGAGGAGGTTGCCGCCTATGCGCAGCGTTTCCTCGGGATTGCCGAACTGCCCTACGCCGACACAGCCCGCAAAAAGACCCCGTATGCCTCGGTCCTCGACGCCGTAAAAGACGTCAACTCTTTGGCGCCGCTGCTCGCGCTGGCTGTGCAGTACGCGCAGCAAAAACGCCAACAGGGGCTCCTAGAATTCAGCGATCAGGTTGCTCTTGCTCTCGAGGTCAGCGAGCGTTCGGCAGACGTCGTCGCCCACTATCAGGACCGCTTTCGAGTCGTGCTGCTCGACGAATACCAGGACACCAGCGTCGTGCAAACGCGCCTTCTTGCCCGGCTGTTCGCCAACCATTCGGTGATGGCCGTCGGCGACCCACACCAGTCGATCTATGGGTGGCGTGGCGCCAGCGCCGCAAACTTGGCCCGATTCAGCCGCGACTTCAGCGACGGCAACGACGCGCAAGTGTTCGCGTTGTCGACAAGTTGGCGCAACGCCAAGAACGTGCTCGATGCCGCCAATGTCATCGTCGAGCCGCTGAGCGCACGATCACCCGTGCGAGTCGAATCACTGGATGCTCGCCCGGCAGCCCCCGATGGCACCATCGATGCGTACTACTTCGAACATATTGATGAAGAAGCACGAGGCGTCGCGAAGTGGTTCGCGCAGGCACTCGCGCCGCAGGCCTGGAATCACTACGACCCCGACCCCGAGGCTGTAGCACCCTCGCCGCCAACGGCCGCGATACTGTTCCGGCGCCGCAGCGACATGGATCGTTTCGCGGCAGCCCTCGGCGCTGAAGAGGTCCCGTACCACGTGCTCGGCATTGGCGGTCTGCTGTCGACGCCCGAAATTGTCGATCTCGTGAGTGCACTCACCGTCATTCATGATCCGACAGCCGGTTCAGAACTGATCCGGCTGCTCTCGGGTGCGCGCTGGTCGATCGGTACCCGCGACCTCCAAGAACTTGCGGGCTTGTCGCGGTGGCTGCTCAGTCGTTCTGTCACGCAGCAGGAACTCAGCGCCGAAGTGCGCCAGCGGATGCGGGACTCTGTCGCCGTCGATGATTCGGCATCCATCGTTGATGCCCTCGATTTCGTCGGCGAAGCACCCGCAACCCACTCGCAGCTCGCGGAATTCAGCGACGAGGGGCTCTCTCGGCTCAAAGATGCCGCCAAGCAGTTGGCATTTTTCCGGTCACGAGTGGGACTCGAACTTGGCGATCTCGTGCGGCTGCTAGAGCAAGAGTTGCTGCTCGACGTTGAGGTCGTAGCGAGTCGTCCGCACGCGCAGGGAATGGCGAACCTGTACGCATTTCACGATGAGCTCGCTGGTTTTCTCGCGAGCGATGACCAAGCCAACCTCGGCAGTTTCCTGTCGTGGCTGCGGCGTGCGGCCCAGCAAGACATGATGGGTCCCCGCAGTGACGATGCCGAAGCTGGCACGGTGCAATTGCTCACCATCCATGCGTCAAAGGGATTGGAATGGGACCTCGTTTCCCTTCCGCGTCTTGTTGCCGGTGAGGTGCCGGCGTCCTCACGCGAAGGAAAAGGGTGGGTCGGCTTCGGCAAGCTCCCCTTTGCCTTCCGTGGCGACGCTGCTGAGCTTCCTGAGCTCAGCTGGGAGAGTGCGAGCTACCAGTCCGAGTTCGATGCCTCGCTGAAGGAGTTCAAAGCCGCACTTGCTGATCGCCATCAGGCCGAGGAGCGTCGCCTGGGCTACGTCGCGCTCACTCGAGCACGCGACAACCTGTTGCTTACGGGATCGTTCTGGTCGAGCCGCAGCAAACCTCAAGTGCCTAGCGTGTTTTTGCAGGAACTCGAAGAGCGCGGACTGATCGCTGAGCTGCCGACCGACGCGGAAAACGACGAAAATCCGATGTTGAACGACGTGGTTGATCCGCTGTGGCCCTTTGATCCGCTTGGCCACCGTCGCACTACAGTCGAGACGGCTGCTGAGCTTGTGCGCGGCGCCGACGCCGGCGCAGAGGGTTTATGGTCGCACGAGATTGACCTGCTGGTCGCCGAACGCAATAGGGCCGCAAGTGAAGCCAAACGCACACCGTTGCCGCAGCGCATCCCAGCATCGCGCTTCAAGGACTACATCGCTGACCCTGAAGCGGTTGCACTATCGCTGCGCAGACCGATGCCGGAGAAGCCCTACCGTGCAACGCGACTCGGAACCCAGTTTCACGAGTGGGTGGAGGCCCGCTTCGGTGTTTCGGCCTCCGCCGAAACTCTTGATGCGTTGCCGCTTGAAATCGACGGTGCGGATGCCGACGGTGTCGCCGATGCCGCGAAGCTCGCCGAGCTGCAAGCGACCTTTGAGCGCTCGGAGTGGGCAACGCGCAAACCAGTGGATGTCGAGATCGAGATCCACGTTCCCTTCGACGACAGGGTCGTAATCTGCAAGATCGATGCTGTGTACGCCGACGGCGATCGCTTCGAAATTGTTGATTGGAAGACTGGTCGTGCGCCTCGCGATGCCGCTGACCTTGAAGCCAAGCAACTTCAGCTTGCGCTTTACCGGCTCGCCTATGCGCAGTGGAAGGGGATCGCGCCCGAGAACATTGATGCGGCCTTCTACTTCGTTGCGGACGACACGGTCATTCGTCCCGAGCACATCTCCAGCGAAAGTGAACTGCGGGGAGCGTGGGCGCGGTCGGTGGGCACTGCGCCGAGCTTCGGTGGCGCGCGAAGCTAGAGAAGCGCCGGGCGACTCAGGATTGCGGTGCTGAGCACATCGATCGGCTCTCTGGCCGCCAGCGGGTTGTCGAGCAAAACAAAGTCGACGTCGCCGAGCTCTGGCAGTTCAAAAGTGGCCGGGAGTTGGGCAAGATCCGTCGGGATGAGCGACTGGGGGAACACTGCGATCCCAATTCCCGCACGCACAGCAGCCAGAGCACCGTTCACTTCCTTGACGTTGCAGGTAATCCGCCAGGTGCGACCGTTCGCCTCAAGCGCCCGCATCGCGTACGCACGACCCAGACTCGGTGCCTGGTAGACGATCAACGGAACCGGCGCGCCAGACTCAAGCGCTGTGCTCTTGTGGCCCATCCACACCATCCGATCGCGACGCACGAGCCTGCCGCCCTCAATTCCGGTGCCCTGCTTGACGAAGATGAGGTCGAGTTGTCCGGCCTGAAGGCGGCGCACGAGCGCGCCGCTCTGGCTGACCGTCAGTTCGAGATTGATCTGGGGGTAGAGCTGGCGAAAGTTTCGCAGAATCCCGGGAAGCTCATTCAGGGCGAGGTCGTCGGCTGAGCCGAACCGAAGTCGACCGCGCATCGCAGAACCGGTGAAGTATTTCACTGCCTGATCCTCTTCGGCCAAGATCGCGCGCGCGAAACCCAGCATGGCTTCGCCGTTGTCCGTGAGATACACCGCTCGGGTGTCGCGCACCACGAGCGCGCGGCCGGCAGCGGTCTCAAGTTTGCGAATGTGCTGGCTGATGGTCGGCTGGCTCAGGGTGAGCGTTCGAGCGGCCTCGGTGAAACTGAGGGTGTCGGCAACAGCGACAAAAGACTTCAGTAGAACGGGGTCAAACATGGTGCTCCATTACGAAACGTAATTGAATTTATAGGCTCGATTATGCACTGGAATGAGTGCTGAGACAATACGGTTGAAGTCGTGGCTATGACATCTGAGACTTCTCCGGCAACTGTGCCTATCTCGGCGGTGATGCAGCGCCCACTCTGGCGCGACACTTTTAGCTCGTTGCGGCTACACAATTACCGGCTCTACGTGATTGCACAATTCATTGCCTACACCGCTGCCTGGGTGCAGCGTATTGCCGTTGACTGGCTCGTCCTTGAACTCACCGGCAACGTTGCGCTAGTTGGCTTGACCATTGCTATTCAGTTCACTCCGACGATTGTGCTCGGAGCCTACGCGGGCGTCATCGCCGACCGTTTCGACAAGCGTGCGACCCTCATGGTCGCGCAGTCCATCATCGGCATGCTCAGTCTCGCCCTCGCGATCGTGACGATCGCGGGAGTCGCGCAGCTCTGGCTCGTATACCTCATGGTCTTGCTGATGGGGATCGTGCAGGTCTTCGACAACCCGGCACGAGCCGTTTTCGTAAACGAGCTCGTTGGCCCGCGCCACTTGCGCAATGCGATCAGCCTCAATGCCTCAATCTTCCACTCCGGCGCCTTCTTGGGCCCGGCTCTGAGTGGTGCTCTGATCGTGGCTGCCGGTTCGGGGTGGGCCATTGGCATCAACGCCGTCGCGGTCGTGATCGGCGTGATTATCTTGGCGTCAATGCGCAAGCGCGAACTGCTTATCGCCCCCCGCGCTCCCGAATCCAAAGGCCAGATTCGTGAAGCTGCTCGCTATATCCGCAATAAGCCAGCGCTGTTCTGGACAATGATCATGGTGTTCGTCATTGCCGTGTTTGGTATGCCCATGCCGACGCTGCTCGCCGCGATGGCCAACACCGTGTACGGCACAGGGGCCAGCGGCTATGGCCTCTACAATTCGCTCGCCGCGATCGGTGCGCTCCTCGGTGCGCTCGCCTCTGCCCGTCGGTCAAGTCTGCGATTGCGCACGATCATATTTGGTGCGGTGCTCTACGGAGTCATGATGATGCTCGCCGGAATCGTCCCGGTGTACGGGCTGTTCTTGGGCGTTCTCATTGGCATCGGACTCAGTCGACTGCTGCTTATGACGGCCGCCGAGACAATGGTGCAGTTGTCATCGAACATCGTCATACGCGGTCGCGTAATGGCCTTCTGGGTCATGGTGATTCTCGGCGGTCAGGCGGTCGGTGGCCCGCTGATGGGAACCATTGCCGAATTGTTGGGAGCGAAGACGGCGTTCGTTATCGCCGGAGGGGTGCCCGCGGTCGCCGCAATTGCGATCGCGATCGTGTTGGCTAAGTCAGGGCGGCTCAAGGTCACTGTCGCTCCGCGCCGCAACGGTCGCTGGATCGCTATCGTGCCGCAGCACCGGTCGCGCGCAATCACTGAACCCATCACGATCATCGACACACGGTCCGCACAGTCCGCACGGCCGGCGCAGGAGTCGAGCTCGGCAAATTAGCCGACGCGGTGGTCCTTGCGCAGCATCGCTTCGACCTCGTCGACGGCCATGGTCGGCATGGTGTTTGCACTGATCGGGTTCATTACGTCATCACGGATGTCGTCGACCAACGTCGTCAGCATCTCAACAGCGTCGTCAACAATCTCAGTACTGCGCACTTCGGTTCCGTGCAACAACCACTTCGCTACCGAAAGCTCGGCGTAGAACGTTGCTCGCTGCTTCAGCTGGCGATCGCCAGCACCCCGAGCATCCGCGTACGCACCGAATGCGGAGTCGATGATGGCTTCGTCGCGTGGGCCCAAGAGCCACTGCAAATCTGTCGCCGGGTCGCCAACCTTGATGTCTTGCCAGCCGAGCACACCAGTGACGACATTGTTCGCGCTCAGGAAGGAGTCTGAGACGAGAGATCCGTTGACAACAGTCGGTTGAAACTGCCAGAGCTTGGAATCCTCGGTTGCTTTGCGCCAGCGATCGAGCAGGGCAGCAGGAACGAGTTTGGTGGCTGCGGCGCGGTCGATGATCGAGATGCACGCGCGAAGGCTTTCACCGGCGGTTTGAACGGGAAGTCCCGCATCCGCAACAAAGCTCGTTGGGAGGCCATGGATCGCGGCAATGGCTGATCCGATTGACGCAGCAAGCGAGCTGGCCCCGGTCGTGTATGAGCGCATCGGTACTTTGCTGCCGTACACAAATTGGTAGACGATGCCACGCGTTTGGCCAACCGGCACTTGGCCAGCATAGCTAGTGACGTCAAACGGCAGTCGAGTGCGCACGCCGGCGCTGAGCGCCCGAAGCGCAACAAGGTCGGCAGACTGCGTGTTTTCGGCGGAAGTGTTGCGGGGCACCCGAATAATCCAGTGCTTGCCGTCGCGCCCGGTGACGAGCGCTGAGTCAAAGTCATTGCCATTGCCGGTGCCGAACGGTGCGGCTGCGGCAACATCGAGTCCCTCGACAGCCGAGGTCGCCAGCGCGGCTAGAGTGAGATGTGATCTGGCCATAACACTCAGGGTAGGTTGCTCTGACGCGCATTTGCCGCACGCCACGCACTTGGGACGGGGTCGATACATGTCACAGGCTTTTCTTTCGCGACTGCCACTGTCGCGATATGAAATGGATCGTGACCATCTTGCTCGAGAAGATCCGCATCTTCTTGACCGCTTATGGCGCGACACAACCACCAGGATTTTGCCCGTTTTTGAGGGCTCTGCTCTCTTGGCCGACGACGGCTCGCTAGCCCTGCTGCGGCCAGACGCTATCGAGCGCGGTCACACGAGTGTCTACCTTGGTCTGTCGATGTCGACGACAAGTCCTGAACCTGTCGGCACGCCGATCGTGGCCGTTGAGCTTCAGGATGCCGGGCACTTTGCTGAAGCCAACTGGGGAAACCTGCGCACCATCGCAACACAATTGAGCGACAGGGATGCTGGGCTGTTCACCGAAGCGCTTGCCATAGTGAACTGGCACTCTTCGCACCTTTTCTCGCCTCGCACGGGCGAACCGACCGTCGTGGAAAAGGCAGGATGGGTGCGCCGAGACGTGTCCTCAAAGCTAGAAGTCTTTCCCCGCACCGACCCTGCGATCATTGTCGGAGTGACCGACAATGACGACCGACTCCTGCTTGGTTCCAACGCTCTCTGGGAATCGAACCGCTATTCTCTGTTGGCCGGATTTGTCGAGCCGGGCGAGTCTCTCGAGTCTGCCGTTCAGCGCGAGATCCTTGAAGAATCCGGAGTGCCGGTAGTTGACCCCGTCTATTTGGGAAGCCAGCCGTGGCCATTCCCCGCGTCGCTGATGCTCGGATTCACGGCATCCGTCGCTCCAGGCTTCACCGGGCCAGGTACGCCAGACGGCACCGAAATTCTTGACCTGCGGTGGTTTAGCCGTGAAGAGCTTGCCGACTCGTTGAGCGAAATCCGACTACCAGGACACTCATCCATTGCGCGCGCCATCATTGAGCACTGGTACGGCCAACCGATTGACGAGAACCCGTGACACTAGAGGCAAATCAACTTCTTGACGCCCTTGATGAGGGCCAGCGTCAGGCAGCCGAAGCACTACTCGGCCCCGTGTGCTTGCTTGCAGGAGCTGGCACGGGAAAGACCCGAGCGATCACCCATCGAATCGCGTACGGCGTCGCAACCGGCGTCTACCCGCCAAGTCGTGTGATGGCGCTGACGTTCACCAATCGTGCTGCGGGGGAGTTGCGTACCCGACTGCGCACTCTTGGTGCGGAAGGTGTTGCCGCTCGAACATTCCACGCATCTGCGCTCTCGCAACTGAATGCATTTTGGCCACAAACCATCGGTGGCACGATGCCGCGATTGCTCGAAGGCAAGGGGCGGATGATTGCGCACGCCGCCGATTCCCTCAAGCTCAAGATAGATACCGCCACTCTGCGCGACGTTGCTGCTGAGATCGAGTGGCGTAAGACCTCTCGGATGTCGATCGAGCAGTACGGCAACGCGGAACGAAGCCAGCCTGCTGCACTCACGGTTGATCGAATGGTTGAACTGCACACCGCGTACGAAGCAACCAAAGATGCGCGCAGACAAATCGACTTCGAAGATGTGCTCTTGGCTGCGGCAGGCATGATCGAGGCCGAGCCGCGGATTGCTCAGCAGGTGCGCGAGCAGTACCGATTCTTTGTCGTTGATGAGTACCAGGACGTTTCGCCGCTGCAGCATGAACTGCTGCGGTTGTGGGTAGGAGACCGGGATGACCTCTGTGTTGTTGGCGACGTCAGCCAGACCATTTATTCTTTCGCCGGCGCCAGCCCCGACTTCCTGCTGCGCTTCGCCTCTCATCACGACAACGCGGTCGTGCTGCGCCTAGAACGCAACTACCGTTCGACGCCGGAGATCGTGCACACCGCAAACAAGTTGATGACCAACCAGCCGGGAGCGCTGACCCTGCGGGCGGCCACCACAGAACACTCATCGACACCGTCGGTCACTGGATACGACAACGACCAGGCTGAGGCGGCGGCAGTTGCTGAACTCATCGCCGGCCAAATCGCGGCAGGAACGTCTCCAGAAGAGATCGCCGTTCTCTACCGCATCAACGCTCAATCGCAAGCAATCGAGGCCGCGCTGACCGCAGCAGGCGTTCCCTTTCTTGTGCGAGGAGCAACCCGATTCTTTGACCAACGCGAGGTCAAAGAGGCGATCATGTTGCTGCGTGGCGCATCCATCACCACGGCAACCGAGCCGCTCTTTAAATCGGTGAGCGACGTTCTCAGATCGATCGGATGGTCGCAAGACCCGCCAGAGAGCGCTGGGTCTGTACGCGATCGCTGGGAATCGCTTAACGTCATCATGCGCCTCGCCGAAGACGCTGGCGCTGAGCTGACGCTTCGCGAGTTTGTCGCCGATTTGGTTGACCGCGAGAGCAGCAACAATGAACCTTTGCGCTCTGCCGTGAACCTGGCCACCCTGCATTCCGCTAAAGGCTTGGAGTGGGACTGCGTGCACATCGTTGGGCTCAACGAAGGCCTGTTACCGATCAGCTACGCCCGCACCCCCGAAGCAATCGAGGAAGAACGACGCCTTCTCTATGTCGGCATTACTCGTGCGCGCCGCTCGCTCGGGATGTCGTGGTCGGCTAGCGCGCAAACAGGTCGGGCTGGGCGTCGTGCCCCCAGTCGCTTTCTGGACGATGTGCGCGATCGGACGTCACGCTAGCGATCGTGCTCACGCGCTGGCACCCGCACTCAGGGTGCCGGAATCGCAGACTCTCGTCTCGGCGGCCGGTGGCATGGTCGATGCGTACGGATGACGTCGCTTCGGCTGGTGTTTGGTCGTTGACCGTATAACCAACACGCCCGAGGTGGTGCAGTGCCATACGGCTTGTCTCGGCCGCTGCTTCCGCAATCAGCACCGGGGTTTCTGCATGTGATGTGCGACCCATGAGTTGAGTTGCAACGGCAGGCCATGCCGGATCTGCATCACGCCGGTGCAGGTCGACGCAGAGCAGGCATCCGGTTAATCCTGGAGTGACGACGGGTCCGATTTCGGCAGCGGAGTCAGAGATCACAACAGACAGATGCAGAATGTCGCGGCGTAACCAGTGCGAGTGAACCGACGGTGGGATAGCAAAGTGGCCGACCAAGATCGCCAGATCAGGGTCAGGGTTAGTCAGTTCAACCGCGTGTTCGGCAATGTTCACCATCGCGCCGCTGGCAGCAAGGATCCGTGCGATCGATTCGGTGAGTGGACCAGTACCAAGTACGGCGATGCGAGCATTCGGGGCGTGCGGCGGGGCGGCGACGAGCACGCGGGACACCACGTCAAGCAGATCATCGCACTCTGTTGGGTGCGATCGCGCCAGCATATCGAGGCCGCTGCGGCTAATGCCGGCGACGAGCGCGGCAAGGATTCTTTCTTGGATTTCGGTGACATCAGTCAATATGACGGCGGGTGGATCGATGCCGAATTGCGCGCTAGTAGGGGAGCGCCACACTAGAGGTAGTCGGGGGTCTACACGCAGGATCATGTGCACTATTAGCGCACACCGTCCGGTTGGTCACCGTGAAGATTCCACAGCCGTTTAGGCTCTCGCCGAACACCAGCTCAGAGCATTCGTCTAGTTGCTGTCGCCCTCGTGCGGACGGTCACCAGATTCGTCATTCAGGAGGGCGTCGATGGCCTGATCGATGTCGTCCGGCGTCTTGCCGCCGTCGCGAAGTCGGGCCACGAGGGAGGCAGGGTCATCGATGTCGGCAGCTGTTGGCACGAGATCGGGGTGAGACCAGAGCGCATCTCGTTGTTCGGCGCCGAGCTCGTCGCTGACGTTTTGCCACATCGCGGCAGCTTCACGCAGCCGACGCGGGCGAAGTTCGAGCCCGACAAGAGTTGCAAATGCTGACTCTGCTGGACCGCCTGAGGCGCGGCGTCGACGCACCGTCTCAGCAATCGCACCACGCGAGGGCAGCCGTGATGTCGCCTCAGCGGTCACGACATCCACCCAGCCTTCAACGAGTGCGAGAACAGTCTCGAGGCGTTCGAGTGCTTCTCGCTGCTCTTCACTCTTGGGCGGAATGAGCGATCCGTTGGTCATCGCGTCGCGCAACTCTTCGGGATTGTTCGGGTCGAAGCCGTTCGCGAGCTCAGCAATCGCATCCGAATCGATGTGGATGTCGTGGGCATACGCCGTGATCGAGGTGAGCAGTTGCAGGCGGAGCCAGCGCGCGTGCCGGAAGAGTCGGGCGTGTGCGAGCTCACGCACCGCCAAGTAGAGGTGAACTTCGTCGTCGGGGAGGTCGAGTCCATTGCCGAAGGCGAAGACGCTCTGAGGAACCAGCGTCGCTTGTTGTTCGTCGAACAGTGGAATACCGATGTCGCCGCCGGAAACAACCTCGCTCGAAAGCTGGCCGACCACTTGGCCGAGTTGCATAGCGAACAGGGTTCCGCCAATATCGCGCATTACTTTGCTTGCCCCGTCGAGCATTTCGGACATCTCCTCTGGGGCGTTCTGCTTGAGAACATCCGTGAGCGAATTCGAAATCGAGGTGGCAACAGGCTCGGCCAGCTGAGTCCAGATTGGCATCGTGATGGTGACCCACTCGCTGCGGCTGAGCAGCTTGGGTTCGACGGTGAGTTCAGAAATGTCTGTGACTTCATTGAGCCACAAAGCAGCAACGTGGAGGGCTTGTTCCAGCTTGGTGCGTTCCTCAGGCAAGGAAACAACCGTGCTTTGGCTGGCAATGTTCTTGGCCTGTTCGAGGGCGATGTCCCAATTGATTCCATCGCCGCTCTTGCCGAGAGCATTCTGAAGTTGGCTGAGCAGTTGTTGGATCATCGCCGGATCATTGGGTAGTCCGGCAGCAGCGGCCAGTTTCGCCGGGTCGATTTCTCCATCGCCCGAGAGAAATTCGCGCATCATGTCGCGGAACTCGTCTTCGGAATTGTTGTCAGCGTCGTCAGCCATGGATTAACGCTAGCCGCTCGATGCCGTGCGCGGCTGAGTTTTGACCTAGGCTAGTGATTCTTACCGTGCGCCTGTGGCGAACACCCCTTCCACCCCGTAAGGATTTAGGTGGCCCTGTTTACTGATAATCGTCCCGAACCTTCATCGCGCCGTGCCCAAAGTGGCTGGCTGGGGTGGCTGATTCTCAGTGTTGCGCTCGTCGGCACTCTGCTCGCAACACTTGTTCCGTCGCCGTACATCATCGAGCAACCGGGTCCCGTATACGACACATTGGGTGACGTCGAGATCGATGGTGACCTCGTGCCGCTCATCCAAATTCCGGTTGAAACGACGTACCCCACCGAGGGCGCTCTTTCAATGCTCACCGTGAACGTGCAGGGAAACCCTGATTCACCGCTGAGCTGGTTCGAAGTCGGCGCAGCATTCTTCGACCGCAGTCGCGCGATTATTCCGGTTGAAACCGTGTACGAACCCGGAGTGACTGTCGAAGAGTCGACTGAAGCTGGCCGAATTCAAATGGAAAGCTCCCAGCAAGAAGCGATCGCTGCTGCTTTGGCGGACTTGGGCTACGAGTTTGATGCAACACTCACCGTCGCCGAGGTCTCCGAGGGTGGGCCTTCGGAAGGAGTGCTCCAGGCAGGCGACATCATCCGCAGCGTGAACGGCGAAACCTTCTCAGACGTCGCAGGATTGCGCAATGAGATCGCCGACAACGGCATAACTACCCCCGCAACGGTCATCTTCGAGCGCGAAGGTGAAGAGCAAACCGCTGAGATCACACCCGAAATGACCGAAGGTGACGACGCCATCGCCATTGTCGGAATCCTCGTCGGCAGCGCGTATAACTTCCCTGTTGACGTGAAGATTCAGCTTGAGAACGTCGGCGGGCCCAGCGCGGGCATGATGTTTGCGCTCGGAATCATCGACAAGCTCACGCCCGGTGCGATTAACGGCGGCGATGCGATCGCCGGCACCGGCACCATCACCGCAACTGGTGATGTTGGACCCATCGGCGGCATCCAGCAGAAAATGTATGGTGCTCGCAATTCAGGCGCCAAATACTTCTTTGCCCCCGTCGAGAACTGCGATGAGGTCGTAGGCAACACACCTAAGGGCCTCACCGTTTATGCAGTCGACGACCTCAACGATGCCCTCGTTGCGCTCGCCAGCGTCCGCGCCGGATTGAGCGGCAGAGGGCTTCCCTCATGTAGTGCAAGTTGAGTGATGTTGGTTGAGGGCTGTTAGTTGATTGTTGTCGATTGACGCTGAGAGCGATCATCCTCCCTGCGACCGTGAAAGACCTTTAAGATACCGCTAGGCCCCCAATTTCAGGAGCGAAGTAACTGTGTCGAGCCAAACCCAATCACCGCCAAACAAGTCGAGAAAAGCATTTACGATAACGGCGATCATTCTCGCCGTAATTGTCATTGCGTTCTTCTCGTTCTCTAACCTCTATGCGGATGTGCTCTGGTTTAGCCAAGCCGGCTATCTGCAGGTGCTGACAACTCAATGGATTGCCACGGGCGTGATGTTTGCGATCGGCTTTGTCGCGATGGCAATTCCGGTCGCGATCAGCCTGTTGGTCGCGTTCCGCGCGCGCCCGATCTACGCGAAGCTCAATGCTCAGTTGGAGGGCTATCAGCAGGTAGTCGAACCGCTGCGCAAGCTCGCCATGGTTGGCATCCCGGTACTTCTCGGTATCTTCGGTGGTGTTTCCGCAGCCAGCAGCTGGCCGGTCGCACTCCAGTGGCTCAACCGAACATCGTTCAATGAGGTCGACCCACAGTTCGGGCTCGACATTGGTTTCTATTTCTACGAACTTCCGATGTATCACGGCATCGTCGGCTTTGCTTCGGCAGTGTTGCTGGTGGCTTTCGTTGGCGCACTCGCCACAAGCTACCTTTATGGCGCACTCAGCGTCCACGGCCGCGAGGTTCGTATTTCGCGTTCGGCCCGCATTCAGTTGGCGATCACCGCTGGGTTGTTCTTTGCTCTTCAAGCACTCAGCATTTGGCTCGACCAGTACACGACGTTGTACTCCACGAGCCAGGGCTTCCTGCAGACAGGTGCGAGTTATACCGAGGCCAACGCCACCATCCCTGGTCGCGCAATCCTCGCCGGTATCGCAGCAATCGTCGCCATTCTGTTTATCGTTACGGCGATCATCGGTCGCTGGCGTCTGCCCATGATTGGTACGGCGCTGCTGTTGGTGAGCGGGCTCGTTGTCGGAAACCTTTACCCGTGGGTCGTTCAGCGTTTCCAGGTTGATCCCAACGCGCGTATCTACGAGGCAGAATATATTGATCGCAGCATTGAGGCGACGCGAGATGCCTATGGGATAGCGGATGTTCAAGAGGTTCCTTACAGCGCAACGACGGACGCCGAGGCAGGTGCTCTGCGCGCAGATGCGGCCACTACAGCAAACATCCGTATCCTCGACCCCGCAATCGCCCCACAGGCGTTCGCACAGCTCCAACAGTTCAGGCAGTATTACCAGTTCGACAGTCACTTGGATGTTGACCGCTATGAAATAGATGGCGAGATTCAGGACACTGTGATCGCGGCTCGTGAGCTCAATCAATCAGGTCTCGGTGAGTCTCAGTCGTGGTACAACAACACTGTTGTCTATACCCACGGTTATGGCGTTGTGGCGGCATTTGGTAACCAACGCTCAGCCGACGGCGAACCCGTGTTCCTGCAGTCTGGCATGCCGAGCTCGGGCGAGCTGGGCGACTTCGAGCCTCGAATTTACTTTGGCGAGAAGTCATCGGAGTACTCGATCGTTGGTGCCAGTGAAGAGGCTGAGGATATCGAATTCGATTACCCTGCGGGCTCGGGCGGTGAAGAGACCGAGAAGACTGCAACCACGACGTTCGCTGGTGACGGCGGACCGTTGCTCGACAACATCTTCAAGAAGCTCGTCTTCGCGATCAAGTTCCAGTCGGAGCAGATCTTCCTCTCGTCAGCTGTCACCGATGAGTCGCAGATTCTGTACGACCGTGAGCCTATGGAGCGTGTGAAGAAGGTTGCGCCGTACCTCACGGTTGACAGCGATGTTTACCCGGCAATTGTGGATGGTCGCACCGTGTGGATCGTTGATGGTTACACCACAGGTGCTAACTATCCGTACTCGCAGGTCGAGCAGCTATCGAGTGCGATTGCCGACACCTATACGGCTGCGCCGCAGTTCGCGCTCGACAACATCAACTACATTCGCAACTCGGTCAAAGCAACCGTTGACGCGTATGACGGTTCGGTGAAGCTGTACGCGTGGGATGACGAAGATCCTGTTCTGCAAACCTGGAACAAGGTGTTTCCGAGCACTCTGCTGCCACAGGACGAAATGAGTGTCGAACTGCTCGATCACGTTCGATACCCGGCCGACCTATTCAAAATGCAGCGTCAGGTTTTGGGTTCGTACCACGTAACCGACGCTAACTCGTTCTATTCGAGTGATGACCAGTGGGTGAGCCCCGAAGATCCCGTTTCAACTACTGGGTCGGTTCAGCCGCCGTATTACTTGACGATGCAGGTTCCCGGAACCGAAGATCCCGCATTTACGCTGTACTCGGCGTTTATCCCGCAGGGAACTGACGACTCCAGCCGAAGTGTTCTGACCGGTTACTTGACGGCGAACTCGGATTATGGCCCCGACTACGGCAAGCTGACACTCCTGAACTTGCCGACCGGGGACACTGTTCCCGGACCGGGTCAGGTGCAGAACAGCTTCAATACGGACACCAACGTAGCCAATCAGTTGGCGCTATTGCAGCGAGGCGATACTGAGGTCAGGCTCGGCAACCTTCTTACGCTGCCCGTCGGTGGAGGCTTGCTGTACGTGCAGCCGGTCTACGTTCAGTCGACCAGTGGAACGCAGTACCCGCTCTTGCGCAAGGTGCTTGTAGCCTTCGGCGAGGATATTGCCTTCGAGGACACCCTTGACGGCGCGCTCGATGTGCTGTTCGAGGGAGATTCGGGCGCTGAGGCTGGTGATGGTGAGGTTCCGGAGGATAACACTGAGACCCCCGTTGACCCTGACGCTCCCGTTGATCCCGGTACACCCGGCGATAACCCCGCGCTCGACAGCGCGCTCGCGGAATACAAGGCGGCATTGGCCGATCGCCAGGCAGCATACGCCGCCGACGATCTGGTAGCTGCTGCTGAGGCGGATGAGCGCATGGTCGCCGCCATCCTGAAGGCAATCGCCGCAACAGAATAATCATTTCGATTCAGCGGGCCCGCAGCACACTGTGAGCCCGCTGAGTTCGGTTTTGACGCCCTCCGCGCTGTGTTAGTCTTTATTACACGCCGCGGGGTGGAGCAGTTCGGTAGCTCGCTGGGCTCATAACCCAGAGGTCGCAGGTTCAAATCCTGTCCCCGCAACCATGTGATGTCGCAAGACATCGAAATAGCCTGAACCTACGGAATGTAGGTTCAGGCTATTTTTGTTTCGGCTGGATTCGTTCTCCCGCATAAATGACCATCGAGTTGCCTCGGAGAAATCCGATCAACGTCATGCCGACCTCAGCTGCCAGTTCGACGGCAAGCGAAGATGGCGCAGAGACGGCAGCAAGAACCGGAATTCCCGCCATTTTTGCTTTTTGCGTCAACTCAAAACTGGCCCTACCCGACACCATGAGTACGGTGCCTCGAAGCGGCAGAAGATTCTCTTTTGCGGCCCAGCCGATCACCTTATCGACAGCGTTGTGCCGTCCAACATCTTCGCGAAGCACAAGTAGCTTGCCCGTCTGGCCATCAAAAAGTCCCGCGGCGTGCAATCCGCCCGTCTTTTCGAACACTGCTTGCTCGGCGCGCAATTTATCGGGGAACGTCACCAACAGTTCGGGATCGATTGTCACAGGATCGTCCGCGACTTCGTACGCAGATTGAGTGCTCACCATGTCAATGCTTGCTTTGCCGCAAACGCCACACGAACTAGTGGTGTAAAAGTTTCGTTCAAGACTGGGGTCGGGCGGCGGAACGCCTGCCGCAAGCGTGACGTCGAGCACGTTGTACGTATTCTGATCGGCGACAGTTGCATCTGCGCAGTAACGGGCAGCAACGAACTGGTCGCCACGACTGATGACGCCTTCTGAAACGAGAAAACCGGCAGCGAGGTCATAGTCGTTTCCTGGGGTGCGCATCGTGACTGCGAGCGCACGACCCCCGACCCGAATTTCCAACGGTTCTTCGACCGCGAGAAAGTCGTCCTTGACGCGGGCGGGAGCACCGACTGTGAGCCGAGTAACTTTGCGCCGTGCCGTGATTCTACTCATGGGCTTAGGTTCTCAGTCCACCGACCCTTTCGCAAGCTGATGAGGAGGCCCTGCTTGCGGCGGCGGTCGCTGGCGAGGAACAACCTGTCGTAGCGTTGGGACATGATTCAGCATAAGGAAGAACCGACAAAGGCGATCGAGGTTTCCGTAATCACAGTTTCGGATCGGTCTTCCCGAGGGGAACGCCGTGACGAGTCAGGTCCGCGCATTATCGAGGTGCTCACGCACCACGGCTACTCTGCGGCATCGGTCGTGATTCCTGACGGTGTGGAAACCGTCACCAACGCTATCGTCGCTGCGATTGAATCCGGGGCACGGGTCGTAATCACGACCGGTGGCACAGGCATCGGCCCGCGCGACTTAACGCCGGAGGGCACGAGGCCGGTGCTCGTTCGTGAGCTACTAGGAATCTCGGAGATGCTGCGACGCGAAGGGGCCAGCAGCACTCCAATGGCGGCCCTCAGCCGTGGCCTGGCTGGGGTTACGCAGCACACGTTTATTGTCAATCTTCCGGGGTCAATAAACGCCGTAAATGAGGGGCTTGAGCTCATTCTTCCGCTCGTTCCACACATCCTCGACCAGCTAGATGCTGGCGACCACTAACGACAGCAAGCGACTGCACTGCTCGGTGCGGGCAATCGCGTAGCTGCCGATTCTGGGCTGCGGTTACTCGGGTCGGAGCCAGTCTCCAGAGCGACCGCCAGACTTGGCGAGCAGGCGAACATTCTCGATGCTCACCGACTTATCCATACCTTTCACCATGTCGATGATTGCGAGTGAGGCCACAGACACCGCAGTGAGTGCCTCCATCTCGACCCCTGTTCGGTCTGCAGTGCGCACGGTCGCTGTGACAGCAACACCATCATCCGTAATCTCAAGTTCGACCTGGGCGCCGTGCACACCAATGATGTGGGCAAGCGGCAGCAACTCGGCGGTGCGCTTCGCAGCTTGGATGCCGGCAATGCGGGCGACTGCCAAAACGTCACCTTTGGGTGCCGTTCCCGACCGCAACTCGCTAATGACCGCTGCCGAACAGCGAACGAACCCGGCCGCAGTCGCCGAGCGCACGGTCGGTGTCTTGGCTGTGACATCCACCATATGGGCTTGACCAGCGGCGTTGAGATGCGTGAAAGGTGTCTCGTTCATGCCACTAGTGTGACAGCGAGTAGCTGACCTACGTGCACGTCAGTGATGTTCTCGGGCACGAATGCCAAGGCGTTCGCGTGGGCCAGACTCGCTACGAGATAGGAACCGGCCCCACCGGAGGTCGCTGGTCGCACGGTAGGCGTTCCGCCCTCATCCACGCTGACGAAGGCAGGCATGTACTGGGCGCGTGCTGCTGGACTCTGCCACCCCGTGGTGACCGTCGCGACAACGGTGTCACGGCTGATCTGAGATCGGCCTGCAAGGCTCAGCAAAGCTGGACGCACGAATGCCTCGAACGACACAAAGACGCTCACGGGGTTGCCGGGGAGTGCAAAAATTATGGGCCCGTCACCGTTGCTGTCACTGTCACCGTCGCTGTTCGCGCGGGGGAGGCGGCCAAACCCCTGCGGCTTTCCTGGTTGCATGCGCACCGGGCCGAACCAGACACCGAGGGGAGTGAGCACGTGCCGCACGATGTCATACGCTCCGACGCTTACCCCGCCCGAGGTGACGAACACGTCTACTTCGTCTGCATACTCCTCAAGAACCGCGCGCAACGCATCCTCGTCATCGAGCACCGAACCAAGCTGAATCGCTGTCGCGCCGGCTTGCGTCACTAACGCCGCTAGGAGTAGCGAGTTTGAATCGTGGATCTGACCGCCGCTGAGCGGCTCTCCCGGCGCCCGAAGTTCACTGCCAGTGGAGAGCACGCCAACGCGCGGTGCCGGGTGAACAAGAACGTCGCTGCTGCCTGTTGCTGCCGCTGCGGCGAGATCCCGTGGGCCAAGCACGCGGCCTGCGGTCAGTACCGTCTGGCCGTGATGCACGTCTGTCGCCGTGCGCCGGATGTGGGCGGCAGGCTTCGGTGCGCGAAAGATAAGCACGGTGTCTGTGCCGCAGTCGGTGTCTTCGATGGGCACGATGCAGTCGGCGTCGTCTGGCACTGCAGCGCCCGTCATGATGCGGGCCGCCTCGCCATTGGAGAGTCGCGGGTTCTCGGCCGAGCCAGCGGGAAGATCAGCGACGACCTTCAGCGTCGCCGGATTCGCTGCGTTTGCGGCCACAACATCCGAACGACGTACGGCATAGCCGTCCATTGCAGAATTGTCGAAACTGGGAACATCCACCTGCGCTGACACGTCTGCAGCAAGCGTGAGGTTGAGCGCGCGCGAGAGTGGAACCCACGTGGGCGGCAGCGGCGAAACTGTGGTGAGTATGCGCTCGAGATGCTCATCGATACTGATCGGTGATGGAGTTGTGGACGTATCGAGTGGCATGACTCAATTCTACTGAGCGGCGCATTGCCGGGATTCGATGAGGGAAATAGTCGAACAAAGTTCCGCAAACGCGGTGATATTGTCTTCTCTATGACGCAATATCGGATCAGTGAGGCTGCCGACCTGCTCGGCGTCAGCGACGACACAGTGCGCCGGTGGGTTACGTCGCACGACCTAACGGCAGCGACCGACGATTCGGGTCGTCAAGTGGTGAATGGTGCAGAGCTTGCTCGACTTTCGCAGGAGCGCGCTCGCCTCGCGGCATCGGCGCAGCACAGCGCCGACAGTGTAAGCAGTGCCCGCAACCGCATGGTCGGGCTCGTGACCGGAATCGTCAGCGACACTGTCATGTCGCAGGTAGAAATGCAGTGCGGTCAGCACCGAATCGTTTCACTCATGTCGACAGAAGCCGTTCGCGACCTCAAGCTTGAAGTCGGGTCCCTCGCCGTTGCCGTGGTCAAAGCAACCATGGTCGTTGTTGAGTCCCCGCAGGGACACCGATAGTGCCACAGGATTCAGCACGTGGTTTAGGCGCACAGCGCTTGGTGCGTGCGGCATCCGTCCTAGTTCTTGCTTCAGGGCTTGCGCTTGCGGGATGCAGCGATGGCGTTTCCGAGTCGCAGACTTCCTCGGCTCCAGGCGAACTCCACGGCAGTCTCACAATTTTCGCGGCTGCATCACTCACCGAATCATTTACCGAACTTGCAGACATTTTTGGTTCCGATCACCCTGGCGTCACGATCGCACCAATCTCTTTTGACGGATCGACCACGCTGGCAACGCAAATCGGCGAGGGTGCACCCGCTGATGTTTTCGCTGCAGCAGACGAGGCCACCATGCGCACGGTCAGTGGCCTGCTCGACGGTGAGCCGACGCCGTTTGCCAGCAACTCGTTGCAAATTGCGGTGCAGCTAGGTAACCCCCTAGCTATTTCCGGGTTGGCGGACCTTTCAGATCCGGACCTGAAAGTGGTGGTGTGCGCCCCTCACGTGCCGTGCGGCGCTTCCGCTCACACCCTCCTCGATCGTCAGAACATTGTGCTGACTCCCGCGAGTGAAGAACTGAACGTGAAGGCTGTGCTGACCAAAGTGCAGCTCAGAGAAGCGGATGCTGGGCTCGTCTATGTCTCCGACATTGCTGCCACGGACTCGGTGGAGGGTGTGAGCATCCGGGGTGCAGACGAAGCTAAGAGCATCTACCCGATCGGGATCCTCGAGCGGTCAAAGAACCCCGCTGTGGCCCAAGCTTTCCGCGATTTTGTTGTCTCGGATCGTGGTCAGATCGTCCTGGCACAATACGGGTTCGGCCGCCCATGAGCGCGAATCCGCAGCGACTAGCGCTCGGCGGAGTTGGCATCCCGAGACTGTTGTATGTTCCGGCTGCCCTGGGGTTTGCGTTGTTGGTGCTTCCCCTTGTTGGCTTGGTAGTACGTGCCGACTGGCCTCGCGTGCCTGCCGCCATAGTCTCGGCAGAAGCTTTGGCTGCTCTGGCGCTTTCATTGCAAACCGCGCTCTCAGCGACGGCACTGTGCCTCATCGTTGGGGTTCCACTAGCGCTGGTGATCGCGCGATCTGGTTCCCGGCTGGCCGGGGTGTTGAGAGCACTCACTACCCTCCCGCTAGTGATGCCACCGCTCGTTGGTGGCATTGCCCTGCTCTACTTGCTCGGGCGGAACGGACTTGTTGGTGGCTTCTTGGAGCTGGCATTCGGCATCCAGCTTCCCTTCACCACCGCGGCGGTCGTTATCGCTCAGTCATTTGTGGCGTTGCCGTTTCTGGTGATCGCCGTTGAGGGAGCGCTGCGCACCGCGGGCACGGGCTTCGAAACGATCGCCGCTACTCTCGGCGCTGGACGGTGGACCGTGTTCCGTCGGGTCACGTTGCCGACGATCCTTCCTGGACTGCTCGCGGGGACCGTGCTCGCCTTTGCTCGTGCGTTAGGCGAGTTCGGGGCGACGGCGCTGTTCGCCGGTAACGCGGCAGGAGTTACGCGCACCATGCCCCTCGCTATCTACACGGCATTCAACGGCGCGGGGGCTACGCAGGATTCCGCTATTGCGCTCTCGCTGCTGCTTGTTGTCGTCGGCATTATTATTCTGTTGCTTCTGCGCAGCTGGCGAACCACCCCGGGGCTGTGACGGATGGGGTTATCTACTGAACTTTTGGTGAGGCGCGGTTCTTTCACGCTCGACGTGGCTCTTGAGGTTGCGGCTGGCGAGACTCTGGCTATTCTCGGGCCGAACGGATCAGGTAAGTCAACACTGCTCGCCGCGATTGCCGGCCTAGTGGAGCCTGATCGTGGCATTGTGACTGTAAACGACCGGATGCTCACTTACGTGTCGGGTGTTGGCAGTCGGGCGCGCGGAGTTCCCGTGCACCGACGCCGCATCAGCCTTCTCGGCCAAGATGCCCTCCTGTTTCCGCATCTCACAGCGTTAGAGAACGTAGCGTTTGGTCCACGAGCGCGGGGAATTGATGTCGCGCAGGCGAGCCAGATTGCCGCCGCGTGGATCGACGCCGTTGGCCTTGCGGGGTTTGCCGACAGAGCGCCCGCGGCCCTTTCTGGTGGAGAACAGCAGCGCATTGCCATTGCTCGCATGCTTGCGACAACGCCAGACGTGCTGCTCTTTGATGAGCCTATGGCCGCACTCGATGTTCAGAATGCCTCTCTGGTGCGTACGCTACTGCGTGATCGTCTCGCTGATCCCATCACTACGATCCCGGGCCACTCGCCGGTTTCGCCACCGGCGACAATCATCGTCACCCACGATGTGGTCGACGCGATGATCTTGGCCGACCGCGTGGCCATCATGGACAACGGGGTGATCATCGACATCGGAGCTACCGATCGTGTTCTGCAACAGCCCGCTTCCTCGTTCGCCGCTGCCCTCGTGAACCTTAACTTGCTCAACGGAACCGTCGAAACTCCGGAACTGGTGAGAGCATCCGATGGTCGACGATTTGCTTCAGAAGGCCAACTTCCGCCGGTGGGCTCCGAGGTGTCGATCGTGTTTGCACCCTCAGCGGTCGTGCTGCAGGCTGCGCTGTCAGAGCGAACGCCCCGATCAACGGAGCCAACCCCCGAGACCCCAAATACGTGGCAGGCTCGGGTCGACACTCTTGAGCCTGCCCTCCGTGGCATCCGCGTTACTTTCACTGGTGACAGCGTTGTGGCCGAAGCACCAGCGGATGAAATATTGCACAAGCAACTCGCGCACGGGGTCACGATTTCGGCATTCGTGGAGCCTCGGGCTGTGACGATCTACCCGCGACAGATACGGCATGGCATCTTGCCTGTGTGAGGTGCGGATAGTCTGAGGCGATGGCTTCCTCAACGTTGACGAGTTCAGTCTCTGACGCTCGCGGTAGAGGATTGCACGACCTCCGCATTTCCGTCACTGATCGCTGCAATTTTCGTTGCGTTTACTGCATGCCGAAAGAGATTTTCGGACGCGATTACGCCTTCATGCCTCGCGATGAACTGCTGAGCTTCGAGGAAGTCACTCGGCTCGCTCGCGTTGCAGCAGCACACGGTGTGCAAAAGATTCGGTTGACCGGGGGAGAGCCGCTGCTGCGTAAGGGGCTTCCCGATCTCGTCGCAATGCTCGCCGACCTGCGAACGCCCGCGGGGGAGGCTCTTGACCTCGCTGTCACTACGAATGGTTCGGCGCTCGCCTTTCTCGCGAAGGATCTCAAGAACGCCGGGCTGCAACGCGTAACAGTGTCGCTCGACTCGCTCGACGAGGCAACGTTCCAGTCGATGAATGACATCAACTTTCCCGTGCAGAGAATCCTTGACGGTCTCGACTCCGCGCACGAGGCTGGGCTCGGGCCGATCAAAGTGAACATGGTGGTCAAGAAGGGGCAAAACGACCAAGACGTGGTGTCGATGGCGCGCCACTTCAAGGGAACCCCGTTCATCCTTCGTTTTATTGAGTACATGGATGTCGGAACGACGAACGGCTGGCAGCTCGGCGAAGTCGTGCCGTCTGCGGAGATCATCGCCCGGATCAATGCGGAGCTTCCTCTGGAGGAGGTCGCACCAAACTACAGCGGAGAAACGTCTCAACGGTGGCGGTATCGCGACGGGAGTGGGGAAATCGGCGTGATTTCTAGCGTCACTCAGTCGTTCTGTCATTCATGTTCGCGCGCGCGAATCTCCGTTGATGGAAAGCTCTACACCTGCTTGTTTGCCAGCACCGGACACGATCTGCGTGAGCTGATGCGTGACGGGTGCTCCGATGCCGAACTGTCGACAGCGATGGCGCACATCTGGCGGGAACGCACCGACCGTTACTCCGAACTACGGTCGCTTAACACTGCTCGTGGCACTGGGGCGAAGAAAATCGAAATGTCGTACATAGGTGGCTGACATGACAGTGCAGGTTCGCTATTTTGCGGCGGCGGCAGAGGCCGCAGGCCGCGAGGCCGAAGAAATTGATGTTGCGAGCGATGCCACGCTCGGCGAGCTCAAGCTCACCCTCATCGAGCGTTACGGCGATCTGATGCAACGCGTGGTGGAGTCAGGTTCGTTCCTTGTTGACGGTGTTGCGCGGCGTGACCCAGCACACGCTGTCGGGTTACGGGTCGACGTGCTTCCGCCCTTTGCCGGGGGATAGCTAGCTTTTTTAGAGCCCAACCCATTCGGTAGTTCCGCTGGCTAGGCTTTGGCGTTTCCAGATCGGGACTGTCGCCTTGATGCGTTCAACGAGAAGCTCGCACGCCTCGAATGCTTCGCGGCGGTGAGCTGCAGAGACGGCAGCAAGGAGGGCAACATCTCCGATTTCGAGCGTGCCGACGCGGTGCGCTACCGCGATCGAAAGACCGGTTTCTGCAGCTACTGACGCGCAGCATTCAGCGAGGAATCGCTCCGCGTCGGGGTGTGCCTGGTATTCCAACGACTGCACATCTCTTCCGCCGTCGTGGTTGCGCACGACACCCGAGAACATGACGACGGCACCCGATTGCGGAGATTCGACGGCATGCCGGATCGCGGCCTCGTCGATGTCGTTCTCGGTGATCACCGCGAAAGTCACAGTCTTGTCTTCGCCCATGTTCAGTACCTCGTCATCGTCGGGTCAATGGTGCGTGCATACTCGTCGATTCCTCCGACGAGGTGGCGGATGTTGGTGAATCCCGATTCCTGAAGAAGACGCAGCGCGCGTTCGCTTCGGACACCGTGGTGGCAGTAGAGCACGACAGGCACGTCGGAACGGATGGCGTCGAGCTCAGCACCGAGATGACCAAGCGGCACCAACAACGAGGGTTCGATCGCGACGATGGCACGCTCGAATGGTTCTCGTACATCGATCAGCTGTAGCGGGGAATCCGCCGCAAGAAGCGTCGCCAACTCGGGGGAGTCGATGGTGATGGGGGATCCGCTCGCAGCATCCGCCGTGTCGCTATTTGCCGAAGAATTGCAGAAGAGTTCGTAGTCGATGAGTTCAGTGATGGGGGCGGCGTCAGCCGGTGCGGAGTATTCGATTTCTCGGAACCGCCCCGACAGCGCGTCGTAGCTTGTCACCCGGCCAAGTAAGGGCTGCCCAATGCCGGTGAGCAGCTTCACCGTTTCTGAACCCATGATCGCGCCGATTGCGGCGCACACCGTCGGGAGCACCCCGCCGTCGGCACACGAGAGCACGGTATCCGGATGCGGCGGCACCGGAAACAGGTCACGGTAAGTGGGGCCATGACCGGCCCACGCGACACCGGTTTGCCCGCCGTAGCGCAAATTTGCACCCCACACCACGGGGATGCCAACGAGAGCGGCAGCATCATTGACCAAATACCGCGTAGCGAAATTGTCGCTACCGTCTAGCACCAGGTCGTAACGGCCAAAGAGGTCGAGAGCGTTCGTGGAATCGAGGTGAAATTCGTGAAGCCGGACGTCAATATCGGGATTGATCTGCGTGACCGTGTCCGCGACTGAATCAAGTTTGCTGCGCCCGATATCGGAAACTCCGTGGGCCAACTGGCGGTGCAGATTCGAAAGCTCGACAACATCCGTGTCAACAATCCCGATCGTGCCGACGCCCATGGCCGCGAGTGATGGAATGGTGGCGCTGCCGAGCCCGCCGGCCCCGATCACGAGCACCCGAGAGTTGCCTAATCTGCGCTGAGCTAGCTCTCCAAAGTCGGGGTTGGCAAGCTGACGTGAGTAGCGCACGAGCTGCGCCCCGGTGAGCCTCGCGCCCGGCTCAATGAGAGCCGATTCCGCCGGCAGAATCTGCTCAGTCGCAGGATTCCTTTCCCCTTGCGCTTGCACGTCAGCTAGCGTTCTCTGCCGCAGAAGTCTTCGCGATTTCCATCGCGTTGTGTGCCGCAACTGTTGAGTCGGTGCCGCCGGCAGCCGCCAATCCTGCAGCGTAGCCGACAAGAAAAGTCGTCACTGGCGCTGCGGGTCTGATGATGGCGTGAGCGGCAACCCCGGCGAGACTCAAAATCTGATCCACGCTTTCTGCGCCATGAAACTGTGTGCCCTCGAGCCCTAACGCGTCGCTGAGCTGCTTGCTCCAGTTATCGAGTCGCTTGCGTTCATCCGAATTCATCGCGCACCTTCTTTTGCTTCGCTTGGGGGCTCCGTCGCCCCGAGCCTGGCCGCATCTTCCCAAGAATCAACGTCATCGGTCGCGCCCAGTGGTGCCGCTACCGGCAACAAATTGAGCGACGTGATCAAGGCTCTCATCGAGAGTCCGATTAGCTCGCGATCAGTGAATTCTGAGACTGCTTGAGTGAGTTCATGGTATCGGTAGAGCGCGGCTAGAGGCTGATGGTACCCGTGCGGATCCACCGAAATTGCACCATCAATTTCATCGGATGCGGAGTCGAGTTGTGCGACGAGTTTGGGAAGCTGCGCGGCTATGCCTGGCATGTCGCAAGCGAGCACGAGCACGGCGTCGCTGGGGTTCATCCCGGCGCTGGCGAGGCGCCGCATGCCGGCAGCAAGTGCAGCGGCAGGGCCAGAGAACGGCGGTTCTTCCCGGGTGGTCAGTGCACCGAGAGCGGACATCGTAGGGGCTGGTGGGCCGACGACCACGCAGTTGCGGGACATCGCCAGTGCCGCGGTAACTGTCCTCTCAAGAAGACTCTCGTCGCCAATCAAGAGTGACGCTTTGGGTACAAACCCCAGTCGGGAGGAACGGCCTCCCGCGATTACGACAGCATCGATCACCATGACGCAAGCCTATTTCACCGCCCAAAGTGGTCGCACTACGGCAGGATGGAGTAATGCGACGCTCAGCACCACAGCACGACATCAACGAAGATGACCTTAAGGTCTCTAAGCCGAAGACTTCTGCGGCAGGCCTCGAGGCTGTGGTCGTCGCACTCGAGCGTGGCGTTGCGCAAGCAGGGGTCACGCGAACAGCGAAGGCGTTACTGAGCCTCAACCAGGTCAACGGAACCGATTGTCCCGGATGCGCGTGGCCAGAAACTATTACAGGTAAACGCAAGACCGCAGAGTTCTGCGAAAACGGTGCAAAAGCTGTTGCCGAAGAGAACACGAAGCGCACGGTAACCCCGGCGTTCTGGGCAGAGCACTCAATTGCTGATCTGGCGGACAAGACCGAGTACTGGCTCGGCAATCAGGGGCGAATTACTGAGCCGGTCATTATTCGACCGGGCGAAACTCACTATTCAGCAATTTCATGGACAGAGGCTTTCGACCTTATTGGCGAAAGAATCCGGGCCACGTCGCCTGACCGGTGTGTCTTCTACACCTCCGGCCGCACAGCGAATGAGACTGCATTTCTGTACCAACTTTTTGTGCGCTCGCTCGGTACCAATAACTTGCCTGACTGTTCCAACATGTGTCACGAGTCATCCGGTGCCGCTCTCAATTCGACCATCGGAACCGGCAAAGGCACCGTCTCGCTCAACGACATTGAAGCGGCAGAGCTGATCTTCGTTGTCGGCCAGAACCCCGGAACGAACCACCCGCGAATGCTGTCGGCCCTCAAGGAGTGCAAAGACAATGGCGGCACAATTGTGGCCGTTAATCCTCTGCCAGAGGCGGGGCTCATGCGCTTCAAGGACCCGCAAACCGTTGGCGGGCTCATCGGCGATGGCACGGCGCTTGCCGATCACTTCATGCAGATCAAGGTCGGGGGAGACCTCGCACTCTTCCAGGCTCTCGGGCACCTTCTGCTCGAGGCAGAAGCGGCCAACCCCGGCACCGTGCTTGATGCGGATTTCATTGATGAAGTCACCGACGGAATCGATGCGTATCGTGCTGCTAGGGCCACGCTTGACTGGGACGAGACAGCGAAAGCTACCGGGCTGACGCGGGAACAAATCACCGAGGTTGCAGGGCTGCTCGCGCGGTCGAAGGCAACGATCTTCTGCTGGGCGCTCGGTATTACGCAGCAGCCTCATTCGGTAGATACGATCCGGGAAATAATCAACCTGTTGCTGTTGCAGGGAAACTTCGGCAAGCCAGGCGCCGGGGCCTGCCCGGTGCGCGGGCACTCCAACGTGCAGGGCGACCGCACGATGGGCGTCTGGGAGCAACCATTCGGGTGGATGCTCGACGGACTCGAGGCAGAGTTCGGCATTGAGGCGCCGGTAAAGCACGGTTACGACTCGGTGCAGACGGTCAACGCTTTTGCTCAGGGTGACATCGATGTGTTCGTCTCGATGGGCGGAAACTTCGCTCTCGCCAGCCCAGACACCGAAATTATCGAGTCGAGCATGAAGCGGGCAGGGCTGACAGTTCACGTTTCCACTAAGCCGAACCGCTCTCACGTGGTCCACGGTCAGACATCTCTGATCTTGCCAACGCTTGGTCGTACTGATGTTGACGACAAACATCCGGATGGTCGACAGATTCTCTCTGTCGAAGACTCGATGTCGGTCGTTCGGTCCACTCAGGGGCGACTCACGCCGGTGTCTGAGCATTTGCTTGCTGAGCCGGTGATTATTGCGCGGATGGCGGAGGCGACTCTGGGGGCGGATCACCCGATCGACTGGAAAGCGATGGCCGACAACTACGACATCATCCGCGACCACATCTCGCGTCTGATTCCCGGTTTCGAAGACTTCAACCGCCGGGTTCGCGAGCGCAACGGCTTCGTGCTCCCGAGCGCACCGCGCGACCGTCGAGCGTTTGTCACCGACATCGGGCGCGGCAAGTTCACGGTGAGCCCGCTTGAGTACCTCACGCCTCCTCCCGGCCATCTCACGCTGCAAACTATGCGCAGCCACGACCAGTACAACACCACGTCGTACGGTGTCGATGATCGTTACCGTGGCATCAAAAACGGTCGCAGAGTCATCCTTATCCACCCGGATGATCTTGCCGAGGCAGGCTTTGTTGATCGACAACTGGTGGATGTCATCAGCACGTTTGCTGGCGCCGAACGTCGGGCCGACCGCTTCCGGTTGGTGGCGTATCCCAGCGCGCGTGGCTGCGTTGCCGCCTACTTTCCGGAAGCGAACGCGCTGATGCACCGTGAATTGTTGGCGCGCGAGTCAAACACTCCCGGCTACAAGGCAATGGCGGTGCGTTTCGAAGCGCGGCACGACGATGACGAGGACGAGGACGAGGGCTCGAAGCAGCGCGCTGATAACGCCTCCGAGTGAATCATTCACGCTTCTCACTATCGACAACGAGCTGACAAGTGTGCGGCGGCGGGCGGGAAACACTGCCGGGATTTTCAGCGGTCTACTGCCAGGTGTCGACGAGTGCGTGAATCGCCGCAAACGCGGAACGGATGTGCTCGGCGCCAGCTTGGGAGCGGATGGTGACCTGCAGCCCGAGGAACACCAGTGAGAGCATTTCGGCTCGCTGCGCAGTGAGGGCGTCGTTCTCGGTTGCCTCGGGAAGTGCTTGGGCTGCCAAAGCCGTCATCTGGAGGCGAAGCTCGAGGCCGTAGTCGACGGAGAAGTTTTCGTAGCCGGGGGTGCTGCCCCGCAGCTCGTTTGCGCTCATCACCATGAGGCATCCGAGGCTGCCTTCGTCGGTGCCCGCGAATTCTTCGAACTTGTCGAAGAAGGTGTGGATGCCGGCAATGCCAGCCCCGGACTCAGCGCGTAGTTGGGTGAGCATCGTCATACGCTCGCTGAGGTAGCGCCGCAGCACGGTCGCGAAGAGCTCCTCTTTGCTGCCGAAAGTGCGATACAGGCTGGGTTTGTGCACGCCGCTGGCTTCGACAATGTCGGTCATGGAGGTGTTGCCGTAGCCGTGCTGCCAGAACAGTGCGGTGAGTTGGTTGAGCACGGCCTCTTCGTCGAAGGCTCGAGGGCGGCCAGAGGTTGGTGTTAACGTAGTGCTCATTCATTCACTCTACGTCCGTTCGCCGATATTTGAAACCTACCGGTATCAAACCGCTTGAGCGCTGTTTTGGGCGTTTCGTTGCTGATGGAAGGAAAGACCGATGATCAGTTCGCTCAACAATGTTGAAGCCATCACTGTCTTCTCGGATGACGTGCCGGCATCCCGGGAGTTCTACACGAAGGTGTTTGGGGCGCCCATCCTCTTTGAGGACGAGGTTTCGGTGGCACTGCGCGTTGGCGCCATCGTGATCAACGTGTTGGCGCGAACGGAAGCACCAGCACTCGTGGAACCCGAACCGGTTGCAAAATCGGGGGCGGCGGCATCTGTGATGTTGACGATGAATGTGGCCGATGCGGATGCCGTGTGCGCGCAGGTGAAGGAACACGGCGTCGAACTCGTCAACGGCCCTATTGATCGACCCTGGGGTCGTCGAACTGCGGTGTTTCTCGACCCGTCAGGCTTGCCGTGGGAGATCGCGCAGGAGCTCGGCTAACGCTCGCTCGCGACAGGCTTAGGCGCTCGGCTTGGCTGCAGACGTCCGTTCGATTTTCAGCAGGATGAGCGCACCGACGATCAAAACGGGGCCAACTAAGCGAGCGATCTGCGTCAGAAATTCGACACCTTCGGCGAGGACGCTCGCGAGCTGGGAGGCGAGCGGGAA